>Ga0181520_10009511_pt1 | contig 13402 bp, 7 predicted proteins | sample PEATcosm2014_Bin_29_FD_132451 | JGI IMG/M metagenome (GOLD analysis project Ga0181520, IMG submission 132451) | Peatland microbial communities from MTU Mesocosm Facility, Houghton, MI, USA - PEATcosm2014_Bin02_30_metaG | ecosystem: Environmental > Terrestrial > Soil > Wetlands > Peat | place...
GAGGGCAATGATGCAAAGTGAGAGCCACGGAGGCGCGCTGCGGTTTATGCGAATCGGGGTGTTGTTGCTAGCAATGGCGCCGGCGTTCGCCGCGCAGCAGTCTGTGCAGGTGACCAGCGGCGTACCGTCTTTAACCCTTCCCAATGCCGCTCCATGGACCACTATCGGGTTGAGTACGAACCCCATGCGCTGGGAAATGCGCGTGCACGACTTTGGTTCGGATTGGCCCCCTTATCCGTCGCATCTCGTGAACTTCGGGCCGGCCGAGCTCCTGAGAGGCCAATTCACCAATTGGGCTACGGCGAGCACCGGGCAGAGCCCCAACGGCGACGTCGTATATAATAACGGCCCCATAGTTTACGCATGCTGCAATAACATGAGCGACGTACTGGTCCGCGTACAGAGGGACGTCGCTAACACCCGGTACACCCTGGAGGTATGTAATGCGAGCGGCGGCGGCTGTTTGTCCGGGACGGCGCAAATTCTCTCTTATGGGGCGCAATCGTGGGCGAACTGGCCCTTGGACTTGCGCGTAGGCGGTAAGATCGCGTTTCTCCGATGGTTTTCCGGCGTGGTGCCTATCGGTTCCCCAATCCCCCTTGGCGGGGTCGTCGGAAACTTGGGAGACTGGGAGTTCGAAGGAAACCTGCTCGATTCGAGCGGCCATGGGCTCAAGTTCAGCGGCGGCTCGGTCAGTTACTCGCCGACGCCTACTTATCCACCCGCGTGCAACGCGGGGGTGCAACAGACCTTCCGCTCGGGGTATCCGGCGAATCTGGATGGTTCCGGCTCTTATCCGCTGGACGGCGGCACTTTTCTTTGGTACGTATGGCAGTTGGCCTCCGGGCCTCCGGGACTGAGCTGGTCCAGCCACAGCGTGGCGAGACCTCAGGTCAAAGGGTTAGTGTTCGGGACCTACGTGTTCCAACTAACGGTAACGGATAGCAGCAACCAGTCGAGCGTCTGCACGGTAAAGGACGGCGCGGTAGCCACCGACGACAATAACATTGTCATCACCGACAATCCGGCCGTCGACGTTTTACTGGGACCCATGGTCCGATACGGCGCGAATCCCTGGCCATGGTTCGACAACCGTCACAAGCAGGCGGCCGATAACGAAAACGCGATTATGGACGTGTATTTCCCGGCGTGGTGGGATGCTCCCGCGCCTGGGACGGTTACGGTAACCACGGGCAGCGCAACGGTCACGGGCGTTGGAACGGCTTTCACCACCACCTTCTGTCAAGGCCCTGCCAAACCTACCGTGGCGCTGGCCGGGTATTCCACAATCGCAATCTGGAACCCTCTCGGCTCGGGGACGGGCCGCCAGATGTTTACCGTAGTGTCCTGTACCGACGATACTCACCTGACGGTGGACGTGGCATATAATTCCGATGGGAAGTCGCAGCCAGGTTCGGGGCTGACCTACGCGGCGGACAACCAGTATGCGCAGTATTGGGGATGGTCCCAGTCGGCCACTCCGGGAAACTACTATGACAATGTGGCCGCATATTACGCCCTGTACTATCGCAGCGGGATTGACGATTACCTGACGGCCGCGCGCAAGTTGGCCGACAGGTTCTGGGAGAATCCCCCCATCGACCAGGGAGTGCATTCGTCGGACTTCGGGTATACCGGGCGCTCGGTTTCGGCCATGGGGCTGGTGCTGCGGGCGCTGGACGGAAGGCCGGATATGTGGGCGACTCCCGCGGGAGCGCCCGCCGGAGGACTGCACACGCTCTGGAACGATTATATGTATTACCTGAACACCTACGATCCACCTCGTGGCATTTGGGACACCCGTGAGGAAGCTTACCAGTTGGCGATGGTATCGTACTGCGCGCTGTTCGATATCGACCCCACGTTCCGGAGCGCATGCAAGACGGCGATTGTAAACTCTTTTCCAACCATTTGGACGCCAGCCAAGTTTCCGGATGGCAGTTGGCCGCAGTGGTATGTCGCTTACGATCCGGTTAACGGATACCCTTTGGATTCGTGGGAAACAGGCCCGGCCGGCGTGATGCTTACCAACGGGTCGGCCACGGTGACCGGAGTGGGAACTGTCTGGCACTCCGCGGACTTTTCTCCCGGAACGCGAATCTGGTTTACGAACTCGCCCGCGGCGAAGCCCGCGAACAACTCCGCCGGCGATCCCGTCTCCTACGTCGTCGCTGCGTTTGTGAGTCCTACTCAGTTGACCTTGAGCGCTCCCTATCGGGGAACGACTGGATTGCATGGGTGGGAGGTTTCGTCGAGTAACGCGCTGGGATGGACTTCACAGCCGTTTATGATCGGCATTCTGTCGAGCGCGTTTGATTTGGCGGCTAAAGCCGTAGTGGATGTCAGCCCGGCTACGGCGGCCCTGGCGCACGGCTACAACGTTGCGGCGGCGAACTGGATCAAGAGTTATGGGTACTGGCCGGAGGCCAAGGGGCTGTACTATTTCGCGGGCAGCGTGGACTGCGCGCCGCCCATCGCCGACAGCAACACCCTCTGCACCAACGGGTACAGCGCGGATCAGGCCCGCTCTTTGTCGGCTGAGGCGATGCGCGGTCTCGGCGCCGCCTATGTTTATACCCAGGATCCAAGCCTTCAGGCGTTTACCGATACTCTGTACAACGCGATGTGGGCCGCGCCAGCCACATGCCCGTCCGGCTCCGCGCTTTGCGTCCCGGACGGAACCTACCTCGACCAGATGAACGACGGGCAATACATGATGGCCGCCCCCCCATTGAGTTTGCTCAACGGCGGGACTCCCTGGAAGTGGTTTGGGATGTACTTCGGTTACAGTGCGGGATCTGCGTGGCCGGGGGACCGCCTAGGAGGGGTTCAACCCGCGGCGGGGGAGTTGTTGTACGTCGGCGCCAACATGACGAGCGTCCGCGGGGCCGCGGCGATTCGGGTTGTGACCACGGAACCAAACGGAGCCACATCCACGACAAACTGCAATGCGCTGCCCTGTGCGGTGGCCGTCGACCGCCGTCAGGGCGATCCGCTGGTGTCGATTCAGTACTTGTCCGCAACCGGGGCGGTGCTGGCATCGAGCGGCGCTCCACTCATTGGGGGGCAATAAGGGGCGGCTGGTCCGGCGGCCAACAAGAAACGCCGGGCCGCCGCTAGGAAACGCCATGGCGGAGTCTTCGTGTGTGGTTGACCCGGCTTGCCAAAGATCCTATTGGCTTCTGATGGCGGGCGTCCTATTGTTGCTGCTATGGCCGATATGGGAGTTTCAGTATCCCACCATGGTGGATTACCCAAGCCACTTAGCCCAGGTGGAAATCCTTCGAGACTGGAATCATGACGCCTTCTTGCAGCAACGCTACTCGCTGACCCTAAGGCCGTTCCCAAACCTGGCCCTGGATCTGCTCGGAGTATATGCATTCTCGTGGCTGGATGTGCCCGCCGCGGGCAAAACGATCTTAACTCTCCTGATATTTCTTTTCTGGGCGGGCTGTCACTGCCTGGGTTGCGCGGCGGGGCGCGGCCGACCGGTCTGGCTGGCGGCCGTTGCGGCGCTGCTGGTGTACAACTCGACATTTCTCTACGGCTATGTGAACTGCAACTTCGGCATCGCGCTATTCTTTTTGGCGCTCCCCGCCTGGCTATGGTATCGGCGAAAGCGGTCCCTTCCGCGCATGCTGGCGGTAAGCTCGCTGGCAACGGCTGCTTACCTGGCGCACTGGATGGGAATCGGAGCTCTAGCCATAGCCATGACCTTTTTGGTGGCGCGGGACTGGCGGGCAGTGAGGCGATGGCGTAAGGCGTTGGCGGTCGATCTGATTCCGCTGGCCCCCCCCGCGGCGCTTTACGCGAGTCTGGGCCGGAACCGGGGCGGCGGCGCAATCGTGTGGGGATCCTTGGCCCAAAAGGCGACGCACCTGATGGCGTGGCTCACCGGCTACAACGCCGGACTTACCGTCCTTTACTTCCTGGCCTGGGTGATCGCGGCGGCGATTGTTCTCCTCACGGGCCGCCGGCGGCCAGAGGGCGGCTTCCTTGCCCTGGGGGCGCTATTCTCCTTGCTGGCTGTGGTTGCTCCAGGCCGGCAACTGTTCTCCGCTGTCGATGCCGATGCGCGCCTGGTCATCCCAGCGGTAGCGGTGACGCTGCTGGCGCTTGCCGTAGACATGCCGCCCTTCTTCGCGCGCGCCGCGTTCCTGATCGTGCTCTGCACGATGTGCGCGCGCGTGATCGAGATACGTCACTACTGGAAAGCCGGCGACGCTCTAACGCGGGCGCAAGTGGAACTCTTACGGCCAGTGCCCAGGGGCGGGATGGTTTTCCCCATTGTTCGGTTGCCGGGTGAGGTTGAGTTGGCGAAGCGGGAGCGGCACATCTGGCATGCCGTCGAGTACGCCACCGTGGATCGGTTGGTCTTCTTTCCGCAAATTCTCAGTTTTAGGGGGCAGCAGCCAGTCCTGCTGCGCGGCGCCTATCCGGAAATCGAGCCGGATATGCCGCCGGAAGCCGTTCCGTGGGACGCCGTGCTTCGGAATTACGATTTCATCTATACCTATGGCGTGGACGAAACCTGCCGGAAGTATCTCGACGGCCGCGCCGACCAGGTCGGCGCCTCGGGGAAGGGGCGAATCTACAGGATCTCGAAACGGTTCGCGGAAGGGATCCGGGATCTGCCTAGGAAGTCGGGTGGAGCGTGAGCGGCCTCCCACGCCCCGCGGAGCCGGGGATGCGGTCCAGCCGGCTGGTTCTGATCGCGCTGTTCTCGGTTCTGATGGTGTTCACAACCCCGTCGCCGATCGGCGGCGACGCCTATTGGAATGTTTTGGACATCCGGGCGGCGCTGGGCCGCCCATGGACGGATGCCCAGCCGCTTTGGGAATTCGCGCACGTGCTCTGGCGCCCCCTGGGCCGTGTGCTTGCTCAAATATTCCTTCCCATAACAGCGCCCCGCTTCGGGGGCGACCCGCAAACCGCGATCGCGTTCCTGCTGGCGGGCGTGAGCGTCCTGGGAGCGTTCGTCTGCGTCCTGACCGTTCACGCCGCTGTTTGGAGGCTTACCCGCCAGCCGTGGATATCCGTCTTTGCGGCCGCCTCGTTTTTGTGCCTCAGCCCGATACTGAACTACTCGCGGAGCGGCAGCTCTTATATCGCCGGATTGGCCTGTAGCGCTATGGCCCTCTATCTAGCCGCTTTTCGTCCTCCTTCCTGGAGAATGGCCGCGCTTTGCGGACTCCTGTCGGGCGTCGCGGCGCTCTTTTGGGTCCCGTTTTTGATCTCCTTGCCGGCCGTGCTGGCGGCGGGCCCCATTCTCGGCCCCGCACGGGAGAAGAAACCATTCGATCTCCGGTTCGCGGCGGTCCTTTGCGGGACCGCTGGCGTCGTGCTGGCGGCGTTTTATGCCATCGCAATCACGGCCGCTCACATATCGGGCTGGGCGGGCTTGCTGGCGTGGATAGGCCGTCAGGCCATGTACTCCCGCAACCGCACCCTTCTCCGCATGGTGACCGGGATGGAGCGCGGCTTTTACGATCTTGGCAGCGACGCCGTCTGGTTCAAGTGGTTCGTGTTTCGGGATCCCTACGCCAGGGTCGGAGTGTTGGATTTGCTTCGCGCCGCCCTGGCCAAGCTGACCATGTTTTATGTTGCCGTCGCGTGCCTGGTTGTGGTTTTGTGGCGTTCTCCCATGGGCCGGAAGCTTCTGTTGCTGACCGCCATTGCGGCGTTGCCCCATATCGCGTTGGCCCTGACTTATGACAGCGGATCCGCGGAGCGGTATCTCCCCGCTTTGCCGGCTGTCGCCATGGCCTTCGGGTATGCGGCCGGAGGCGCGGAGATCGGCCGGAAGGCGCGGATTTTAATCGTGGTTCTATTCTGCCTCCATATCCCCGCCAACCTGATGTCCGGTTGGGCCGCAGGACGCAAGGGCGGGGAAGACGCGCGGCGTATCGCGCAACTGACCGCCCTGCCGCCGGCCAGCCGCCTGTATGTCGTGAGCCTCTCGGATAGCCTGTACGGCGCGCAAAATGCTTTCTCCTTTCATCCCGCGAGCCCCCGGCTTCTTGCGGAGGTCGAGGTGATCGTGCCCGCCAGCCTGAGGTCCCGGTTCTGGCGGGCCGATTTCTCCTGCTCCGTGCTGGCGCTTTGGGACCGGCGGCGGGAAGTCTGGATCAGTAAGAGAGTCTTGGCCGGCCAGCCCATCCGAAGCTGGTTGTGGGTGGAAGGGGACGATCCTTATGTGACCTGGCAGGCGGTCCACCGTTTTCTCGTCCCCTTCGGCCGCGCGGATGATAGAGGCGGAGAGGACGGCTTCTTTCTAATTCCCGATACGCCTGGCAACCGGCGCCTCCTGCTGGCAGGCATTCCGGACGCGAATCCACGAAACTGCGCGGGTGCTCCTCCGGCGGGCCAGGCCGCTCAGCCGTCGCGGTAGGGTGTTGCGGCTGAAGATGGCCGGCGTCGGAATTGCCCGATATTCAATCGCGGCGCGCCAAATGGTATCGTTGGCTTTCCAAGCTATGAACTCCGTGAAAACCGACGTTTCGCAGCTTGCCGTGTTGGGCGGGCCGCCCCTGTTCGACGCGCCCGTTCACGTCGGCAGGCCCAACCTCGGCGATCGCGACCGGCTGCTGGCGCGCATCAATGCGATGCTCGACCGCCGCTGGCTCTCGAACAACGGTCCGTTCGTTCAGGAGTTCGAGGCCAAAGTGGCCGCCTTCCTCGGCGTGCGGCACTGCATTGCCATGTGCAACGGGACCATCGCGCTGGAGATCGCCATCCGCGCCGCCGGCTTGCGGGGCGAGGTCATCGTCCCCTCCTTTACCTTCATCGCCACCGCCCACGCCTTGCAGTGGCAGGAAATTACGCCCGTATTCTGCGACATCGACCCGCGCACCCATCTCATCGATCCCGCCCAGGTTCAACGCATGATCACGCCGCGAACCACCGGCATCATCGGCGTCCACACCTGGGGCCAGCCCTGCGATGTCGAAGCCCTCTCGCAGATCGCCCGCCGCCGCAACTTGACCCTCATCTTCGACGCGGCGCACGCGTTTGGCTGCTCCTATCGCGGCACAATGATCGGTAATTTCGGCGCCGCCGAGGTCTTCAGTTTTCATGCGACGAAGTTCTTCAACACCTTCGAAGGCGGCGCCATCGTCACCAACGATGGCGGCCTCGCGGCCAAGATCCGCCTGATGAAGAATTTCGGATTCCACGGGTATGATAACGTCGAGTACATCGGCACCAATGGCAAGATGACGGAAATCGCCGCCGCCATGGGCCTGACCGGGCTGGAGAGCCTCTACGAGTTTGTGGAGCACAACCGCCGCAATTACGTCCGCTATTGGGACGAGCTTGCCGGGGTCCCGGGCGTCCGTATGCTGCCGGCCAATCCAGCCGAGCGCTGTACGTTCCAGTACATCGTGATTGAGGTCGAGGAGAAAGTCACCGAGATCGAGCGCGACGGGATCGTCCAGGCGCTGCATGCCGAGAACATCCTCGCGCGCCGCTATTTCTATCCCGGATGCCACCGCATGGAGCCGTACCGTTCGTTTTTCCCGCATGCCGGATTGCTGCTGCCCGAGACGGAGCGGCTGGCGCGTAGGATTGTGGTCCTTCCCACCGGCACGGCCATCGGCGAAGAGGAAATCTCGGCCATCTGCGGCGTCCTCCGCCTCCTGACGGCCCGTGGCCAGGAGGTGCGGAAACTCATGGCCTCCAGGACCCCGGCTGTGGTGTAGGGCATGCGCGTCCTCGTATTTCCCGGCGGAACCGAGATCGGTCTGGAGATCTGGTCCGCCTTGCGCGAGTGCAAAGACGTGCAGCTTGTCTCCGCCGGGCAGGATGTTTCAACGCATGCGATGTTTGTCTTTCCCGAACATCACATATTGCCGGCCGTGGACCAGGAAGGCTGGGTCGCGGCGTTGAACCAGTTAGTCGCCAAGGCGGGAATCGAGTATATTTATCCCGCCCACGACGATGCGATGTTCGCCTTTGCAAACCACGCGTCCCAGATCCCCGCGCGCTTCGTGATGTCTCCGCCCGAAACGTGCCGCATTACCAGATTTAAGTCGAAGACGTATGAGGTTCTATCCGGCGCTCTGCCGATTCCCCGGATTTACTCGAGTCCGGATGAGATAGAGCGCTTTCCCGTATTCCGTAAACCCGATCGCGGCCAGGGGTCTTACCGCGCCCGCCGCATCGACGCCAGGGAAGAGATCGCCGTGGACTTCCGCGAAGGCGACCTGCTTCTTGAGTACCTGCCTGGCACGGAATACACCGTCGACTGCTTTTCCGATCGGGATCGCGGCCTGATGTTTGTGGGCGGAAGGGAACGCGTGCGCGTGCGCAACGGCATCTCCGTGGCCACCTGCCCGGTGGAAGATCCCTCCTTCGAATCCTACGCCCGGGCCATCTCGGAGCGGCTGGCCATGCACGGCGCCTGGTTCTTCCAGCTCAAACGGGATCGGGAAGGGCGGCTGAAATTGCTCGAAGTCGCGCCGCGAATTGCAGGCGCCATGGCGCTGTACCGCGTCCAGGGCATCAACTTCCCCTTGCTCAGCCTGTACGAACAACAGCGCCTGCCGCTTCGCATCCTCCGTCACAACGCCCGCGTCTTCCTCGACCGCTCCCTAGTCAACCGTTATAAACACGACCTGGTCTATCGGACCGTATACGTCGATCTCGACGATACTCTGATCCTTCGGGGCCGGGTCAACACCCGGCTGGTCGCCTTCCTTTACCAATGCCTCAACCAGGGCGTTCGCCTGGTCCTTCTTACGCGGCACGCCCACGACCCGCGACAAACCCTCGAACGGAATAGGCTCGCGCAGTTGTTCGACGAAATCGTTCACCTATCGCCGGAGCAGTCCAAGGCGGAGGCCATCGCCGACCAGTGCGCCATTTTCATAGACGACAGTTTTTCCGAACGCCTGCGAGTGCATGAAGCTACCGGCATCCCGACTTTCGATTGCAGCATGATCGAAATGCTTTTCGACGATCGGGATCTGGCGAAAAGTCAACTTGAGGCGGAGATGCCCACGCGTCCCGCGGTTTCTCACGCCGCCGGCCTGAACATCCTGTTTACAAGCGCGGGCAGGCGCGGGTATCTCTTGCGTTATTTCAAAGCGGCGCTCGCCGGGAACGGGCTTGTTCATGCGGGCAACAGCAGCATCGCCCCGGCGTTTCTGGACGCCGACCGGTCCGTAATCACCCCCCCCATCCAGTCCGAAGGGTATATTGAGTTCCTGCTTTCTTACTGCGCCCGGCACGGGATAAAAGCGGTCATCCCCTTGTTCGATCTGGATATTCCCGTGCTCGCGCACAGCGCGGAGCGCTTCCGGCAGGCCGGTATCGCGTTGCTAGCTCCCTCGGAGGAGGTCGCGCGGATCTGTAACGATAAATGGGAGACGTTTGGGTTCTTGCGCAAAATCGGCCTCCATGCGCCCATGACGTTCCTGGGCATCCAGGCGGCCGGGCAGGCGCTGGCCCGTGGCGAGGCGCGTTATCCGCTGATTGTCAAACCGCGCTGGGGCATCGGCTCGATCGGGCTGCACCGGGCGGAGAATGACCGGGAGTTGGCCGTTTTCTTCGAGACCGCCCGTGACGAGATCGAGCGATCGTATTTGAAGCACGGAGCGTCGCGGGTGCCCAAGGAGACCGTGTTGGCCCAGGAACTGATGACCGGCGACGAATACCACCTGGATGTCGTCAACGATCTCGACGGAAACTACGTCGCGACTTTCGCGAAAAGGAAACTCGCCATGCGCGCCGGAGAGACGGACTCGGCGGTCACGGTGAACAACCCGACCCTGACGGAAGTGGGACGGACCCTCTCCTCAGCGCTGAAGCACAAGGCTAACCTGGACGTCGACGTTTTCCTGAACAGCGGCGGGGCTTCCGTACTGGAGATGAACCCGCGCTTTGGCGGAGGGTACCCATTTGCTCATTTGGCCGGCGTCGATTTGCCCAGGGCCATCCTGAGTTGGATTCAAGGAAATGCCGCGGAACCGGCGTGTTTCCACATGCGGGAGAACATCCGTGGCGTGAAGCTCATTTCACCGGTGAGGCAGTCGGAATAGCCGGCGCTTTCGCTCGGCGGGAGGCGGCATTGGTCATATCGGGGATTTCCGTTGTCGGATCGCGGTTAAGCGCCACGGTTGAGTGGGAGGACAACAATCGCCCGCAGCAGGTCATTTGGTTCGATTGCGCCGCCGCGCCACTAGCGCCTTCAACCGAGGCGTTCCTCGTGGGCTGCGCGCTGCCCGCGATGCGGGACCGGGAAAGACGGGTCCTGATCGATGACGCCGTGGACCCGGAACTTCTTCAAAGCGTGTCCGAGGCCATGGCTTGGCTCATGGCTTCGTTCAGGTATGACTACCCGGCGCCGGTCTTGGAGTCCTCCCGTACCACCCAATGTCCCCCCGCTCCGCGCGGCCGGCACGCCGGCATGTTGTCCTGCGGCGTCGATTCGCTCGCAATGCTCTGGTTGAACCACGGCAGGTATGCGCGGACGCACCCTCGCTACATCTCTATTGGAATTGTGATTAACGGCGTCGATACCCCCACCCCATTGCAGCATGAGCAGTTGCTGGAGAGAGCTTACGCGGTGAGCCAGGCGGCTGAAGTTGAACTGCTTCCGATTTCCACAAACCTTGCCTCGGTGGCTCTGTGGCCCCACCCCACGCGCCCATTCATAGTGTTCTCTCCCAACGAATACGGAGTCTGCATCCTGGCGGCCGTTGCCCACGCGCTATCGGGTTATATTTCGAGTGTTTCCATTGGCTCCGCGGGCTCAGGCCCGGCGTTTACGTTCAAACAGGCGCGCGGACAGCATCCGTTGCTGGATCCACTCTATGGCTCTTCGTCGATGCGGGTGTTCCACGAGGATGGGGCCATGACTCGGCTTCAGAAGCTTCGTGTCGTCGCGCAATGGGATGTGGCGCTGAAGAATCTTCTGATCTGCAGCGACTGGGCCCGCACGGAATTAAACTGTGGCCGCTGCGAAAAATGCGTCCGCACGATGCTGGAATTCATCGCGCTGGGGAAGCTGGACGCCTCTCCCTTTGCCGGGCGCAGCATCTCGGCCGAGATTGTCCGCTCGACAACATTGACGAGTCCCTTCATGGAATCCGTTTGGCTGGACGTCATCCCTCCGTTGGCGGCCGCTGGGCGGAACGACCTCGCGCAGGCTGCCCGAGCGGTTGTCGCCGAGTTCCGCGGACGCCGGCGGATCGCGGCGGCCAAGGAGCGCGCAAAGGAGTTCGACCGGCGGTATCTGGGCGGACTGGCTGTCCGGTTAAATCGCTTGGTCCGCCGGTAGCTCAGAAGCCGCGCCCCTCTCCAGGGGCATGGAGGAAAGAAGATTCAGGAGCCCCCCGGTGTGCCAGAACAGGACTCGGGAGCCTCGCTCAATTTCGCCGTTCCGCGCCATCTGGAGTAGCGCCGTGAAAGCCTTCGCCGTATACGTTGGGTCAAGGTACAGCGCTTCCGTCTTGGCCACCGCCGCTATCGTTTCAAAGTCCTCCGCGCTGTGGCGTTGGTACCCGCCTCGCGTCCACTCGTCGCGAACATGCACTTTGCCGATATCCGCCGCTAGCCCGAGGTGTTCTGCGAGCCGGGTATAACTAGCCTCCACTTCGGCGGCGCCACGTGGATTGGGCCTGGAAATGGATATGCCGATGACCTTCGCCGGGACGCCATGCCTGTCGAGGCCCGCCAGCAGCCCCGACTGGGTTGTCCCCGTTCCGCTTGCCAGCAGAATGTAATCGGGGCGCCAGCCCGATCCCGAACACTGCTCAAGCAGTTCCTGGACCGCGTTAACATACGCCAGACCTCCGGCTTGGCAGTAACCACGCCCGGGTAACAGCATCGGATTGCGGCCTTCGGAGCTAAGTCTCTCGACCGCGTGATCGAGTTGCTCTCCTACCGAATCCATGGGCACGATGGTCACCGATGCCCCCGCCAAGGTCATCAGCAATAGGTTCCCTGAGGGATGACGGAGTTCCTCCGGGTCGCCGTGCAGGACCAGCTCGCAGCGCCAACCCTTGGACGCCGCCAGAATTGCGGCAACCCTGGCTTGGTTTGATTGCGTGCCCCCCGTCGTGACAAGAGCGTCGCAGCCCTTTTGTTCGGCGTCGCGGACCATGTATTGCAGCTTTCGAGCTTTGTTCCCGCCGCCCGAGACCGCGAACAGATCGTCTCGCTTCACGAAAAGATCGATTCCCAGATTCCGCGAGAGGCGGCCCAGCCGCTCGAGCGGCGTTGGCGACGCCAGCCTCATAACTCACTCGAATTTGCCGATCGGAATTCGCTCCTCAGGATGGAGTAGATGAGTTTATCCTCATAGACGCCGTTGGCGTAATAATGCTGCCGCATTACGCCCTCTTTGACGAAGCCCAGCTTCTCGTACATCCTGATCGCCGCCTCGAAGCGCGTTGACGCCCTCAGATGGACTTTGTTGAGGTTCAACCGGTTGAACGCGAAGCCCAACAGCAACTTCGCGGCTTCGGTCCCCAACCCCTGCGTTTGGTCGGCTGGATCCGCGATGAAGATGGAGAACATGGCATGCCGGCTGATGTAGTCGATATTGCCCAAAGCGGCATTCCCGATATGCCTGCCGTCCTCTCTCATGCAGATGGCGAAGACCAGCCGGGAGCGGTCGTCCTTCAACTTGTCGAACCAGTCGTACTGTTGGGCAAGGGGCATCGTCGGCGGATAGCCCATGATGTCGCTGATGTAATCGCTGTTGATCCAAGCAGCCGTGGTTACGATATCGCTCCGTTCCAGTATCCGCAGCCGGATTCTCTTGCCTTGCATCGAGCCGGCGCGAATGGTAGGTTCAGATATCTGCGTCACAGAGTCTCCGATCCGCAATGTTAAGATGGCGCTGCTGGTAGCGTAGCAACATGAAATGGCGTCTGCAATCCTCGAGAATCAGCGAAGCGTCGCGGCTTCAGGGCTGCCGCCGCCGGCTTCAAGCGGCATCGCTTCGCTGCTCCATGGGAACTTCGGCCTGACCGCTCCCGGCCAGGTTCCGAACCAGGCCCCGCTGCGCGAACCCTCGTGGACCTCGAAGGCCACTACATTGTTCTGGCGGAACATGGGCGTGCATCCGTCTTGCACTAGCATGAAATTAACGTAGTACGACCCCGTGTTCAGGAAGCTGCCCGGTATCCGCACTGCCTGGCGAATCAATCCGGCCTGCCTTGTGGGCGCATAGCCCGAAGCGATATTGAAAACGCAGACCTCTTCCAGCGTGTACAGGAACATGGCGACGTTGAGCGCCGCGCCTGGGACGAAATTCCAGTACTGAAACTCGATCTCAAATGGCGTGTCTACGGTAATCTGGTCCGTCTGCTCGCTCTTCACGTTTACCCTCGCCAGGTGCAGCCGCGCTCGGTGGTCGCCCGGCGCCGTCGCCGGGTCGTCCCAGCGCGATTCC
>Ga0181520_10009513_pt1 | contig 13401 bp, 8 predicted proteins | sample PEATcosm2014_Bin_29_FD_132451 | JGI IMG/M metagenome (GOLD analysis project Ga0181520, IMG submission 132451) | Peatland microbial communities from MTU Mesocosm Facility, Houghton, MI, USA - PEATcosm2014_Bin02_30_metaG | ecosystem: Environmental > Terrestrial > Soil > Wetlands > Peat | place...
AACGCAATCTGCTTTCGATCGTGCGCGAGTCGCAGCCGGGCCTGTATCTGGACGGCGGCGAACTGGGCGAGATTCTTTTGCCCGGCCGCTATATTCCCGGCGATATTGCGCCCAAGCAGAAGCTGGACGTGTTTGTCTATCGCGATTCCGAAGACCGCCTGGTGGCCACCACGGAAACGCCCAACGCCATGGTGGGCGAGTTTGCGTACCTGAAAGTCATCAACTGGCACGAGCAAATCGGCGCGTTTCTCGACTGGGGCCTCGCCAAGGATTTGCTGTTGCCCTTCAGCGAGCAGGAGTTTCCCGTGCGCATCGGCGACCGCGTGGTGGTTTATGTGTGTCTCGATGCGAAGTCGCAGCGCATCCTGGCCACGATGCGCTTGAACCGGCATCTCAACCGCGACACGCCGGCCTATCGCGACGGCCAGCCCGTGAACATTCTCGTCATCGGCAAGACGCCGCTGGGCTACAACGCCATCGTGGACAACGCGCATCGCGGCCTGCTTTACAAAAGCCAGCTCGCCGGGCCGCTCGCCATCGGGCAAAAGCTGAAAGGCTTCGTGCGCACGGTGCGTGCCGGCGGCAAGATTGACCTGACGCTCGACGCGGCCGGCTACCAGCGCGTGGCGCCGCTGACGCATAAAATTGTCGAAGCGCTCCAGTTCAGCGGCGGGAAATTTGAATTTGACGACGACAGCACGCCGGCCGCAATCCGGCAGAATTTTGGCGTGAGCAAAAAAGCCTTCAAGCAGGCGCTGGGCAAACTTTACAAGACGCGGCGCATCGCCTTTCTAAAACCAGGGATTCAACTGCTTGAAAATTCGTCGTGGTCGCCCGGCAAGCCGCCTGTGTCTGGCAAATGACCCTGAAATTTTTGAAAAACAAATTAACTCCCCATGCTTGAACCCCTGACCAATCCGCAGATCCGCAAATTCAAGGCCGCCGCGCAGTTGATGGAACCGATGCTGAAAGTTGGCAAGGCGGGTTTGAGCGACGGCTTCATCCGCACGGTTTCTGATGAGTTGGACCGGCATGAGCTGGTGAAGATCAAGTTTGCGGAGTTCAAGGAGCAAAAGAAGGAACTGGCGCCGTTGCTGGCGGAAAAAACCAGCAGCCACCTCATCATGCGCGTTGGGAATGTGATGGTGCTGCATCGGCCCAAGCCGCCGGTGGCGACAGAGGAGTAAAGAGGGCGTGTGTTCTCAGACGGCGTTTTTCGTGCCAGCTATAAGTTTGAAATCCGAAGTCCGAGTCCCCGAAATCCGAAAGAAGCCAGAAATCCGAAGTCCGGATTGAGTCTTGCGCGGCTCCGGAACAGTGCGGATGAAATTCCACCCCGAGCTGCTAATTCGGCTTTCGGCCTTGGGATTTCTCCAGGTATTCGGCTTTCGAGCTTCGGATTTCTGGTGGGCTTATTTCGAATTGGCAGAAAGCCAGAAACGGATGTCAGCGGCCTGCGGATTGTTCGGTTGCAGGTCGAGCACCTTCAAATAATGCTCCCGCGCCTGAGCCACATCGTGCAGGGCCTGGGCACAGAGATTGGCCAGGGCGAGGTGCGCGCGGACTTCGCCGGGATTGGCGGCGAGAATTTTTCTCAATTCCTCCGCTGCGTCCGCCGGGTAACCCGACGCCTTGAGGGCCAGGGCAAAATTATAGCGGGCGTCCACCGATTCAGGCTGGAGGGCCAGCGCCAGTTCATAGCGGGGCAGGGCAACGGAATAATTGCGCAGGCGGTGGGCAATGACGCCGGTGTTGTATTGCGCTTCGAACCACGACGGGTCGGTGTCGGCCGCCGTCTGGTAGGATTGCTCGGCGTCGGGCCAGTTCTCGTCCTGTTCGGCCAGCCGCGCCTTGGTGAAGTAGCCCTCGGCGGACCGGCGGTCGCCCGCGGCGGGTTTGGCCGGGGACGTGTAATTATAACGGGCGATGGTTGTGCCTGCCGCCGGCCGGGCTTCAACGGGTTTTTCTTCGGCCGGTTTGGTGTCGGTCATCTCTTCGTTGCTTGCCGGAATCGGTGTCACGGTATCGTCGTGGTAGCGCTTGGCATTGGTTGAGGTTTTGTCGGCGTTGAACAGCCGGTGCCAGAAGCCGGATTTGGGTTGATCCTCAGGCATGGGCACCTCGACTGGTTCCGGCGCTGCCGCCACATTTGAGGCGGGTGTTCGCGCGGCCACCACCATGGGGTGAGTTGGCCGATTGGTTTTTGGCGAGGTGACGATGGGCGTTTCGGGCTGGACTTGCACCGTCTGGGCGGGAACGGCCGGTGCGGCCGGGGACTGGCCCGACGAGGCGTGTTGCGAAACGTGACTGGCGGTCTCGGGCGGTTCGGTGTGGCTGGCGGGCGCGGGACGAGGGGCGGTAACAATGGTAATTCTCGGCCTGGGTTCCGGCGGCGGCGTGGAGGTTTTAACCACCACGGCGGGTGCCATGACGGTGGCCGCGACGTCGCTTTGTTCGAGGCTGGCGACCAGGGCTTTGACCTCGTTGTAATTGGCCGGGCGCGGTGTGAGCGCGAGATAGGCCTGATAACTTGCCAGCGCGGCCTTGTAGTCGTGCAAATATTGCTGGTTGACGGTGGCAAGATTCAGCAGCGCCGGCGCAAAATCCGGGCGCGACTGCCCGGCGGCGACGAAAAACTGCGCGGCGTCGCGCATTTTGCCCAGTTGGAGGCTGGCGAGGCCCAGGCCGTTATAGGCTTCGGCTTCGTCCGTCTTCAGCGAGAGGACGGTGCTGAAACTCCGCTCGGCCGGCAGGGTGTCGGCAGCCCGCAACTGCGCGTACCCCAGTTTAAGCCAGCCCGCCGCCTCGTTGGGCCGCCGCAGGGTGTAGGTGGTAAATTCGGCTTTGGCCACCTCCGGTTTGTTTTGTTCGAGGGATAAGAGGCCGAGATTGAAATGCGCCTCGACGAGGTCGTGGTCGAGCTTGAGGGCGGTTTGATAGGCGGTGGCGGCTTCCTCCGCCTGGCCGGCGCGCTGCAGCGCCACGCCGTAATAATTCCAGGCATTGGCATTCGTGGCCAGCAGCGTGGTGGCCCGCTGGAATTGCGTGACGGCATTGGCGACGTCGCCCCGGTCGAGATATTTTTTTCCTTTCAAGAGCGCGCGCGGGCCCGCCGGCGTGCAGCCGGAAAGCAGCAGCGCCAGCGCCAGGACGAAAATCACGCCGCGAACGGAATTTATTTGGGCCAGCATCGGTGATGGTGGTAACATCCACGCTCGCAAGTGTCAAGAAACGCACGATTACAATGTTTGATTTTTGCCCTGCTCGGCTGGCTGGCGCCGGCCGGGGCGCAGGATGCTTTCCCGTTGCATGCCACCAATTCGGTGGTGCGCATCACGGTGGTGCAGGGTGATCATCTGCTCAATGCCTTTCTGCCCGATGAAGCCCGGGTGGAGGAGGCGTTCAACCGCGGCCTGACTTTTTTTACGAGCGAAACCACCGTCAGCAACGCCTGGCGCAGCCTGGTGGCCACCAATGACATTGTGGGCATCAAGGTTTTTTCCGCGCCCGGCCCGGTGTGCGGCACGCGGCCCGCGGTGGTCGCCGCCATTGTGCGCGGCCTGCTGGCGGCCGGCCAGCCGCCGGAACACATTATCATCTGGGACCGGCACGCCGGCGACTTGCAGGCGGCGGGATATTTCAAATTGGGCCAGACCCTCGGCGTGCGCGTGGCCGGCGCGGCGGAGGCCGGCTACGATACGAATGCGTTTTACCAGCCCGATTCGCCGGTCGTGGGCCAGCTCGTCTGGGGCGATCTGGAGTTTGGCCAGACCAACAAGGATTTCAGCATCGGCAAAAAATCTTTCATCTCCAAACTGGTCAGCCGGCAGATGACCAAAATTATTTCGGTGGCGCCGTTGATGAATGAAAATGCCGCCGGCGTCTGCGGCCATTTTTTCAGCCTTGCGCTGGGCAGCGTGGACAATACGCGGCGCTTTGAGGGCCGGGCCGACCGCCTGGCCGAGGCGCTGCCGGAGATTGACGCGCTGCCGTTGATCGGCGACCGCGTGGTGCTGCACGTCACCGACGCGTTGCTGGCGCAATATCAGGGCGGACCGATGGGCTACCTGCAATTTTCCCTGGTGCGCAATGAACTCTGGTTCGGCCACGATCCGGTGGCGCTCGACGTCATGGCGCTCAAGGAGCTGATGCTCCAGCGCCGGCTGATCAACGCGCCGCCCATGCCCACGAATTTTGCCATCTACACCAACGCCGTGCTGCTTCAGTTGGGCGTGAATGATCCTTCGCAAATTGAGATTGAGAAGGCGCCGTAAGCCGTCAATCTAAATCCGAAATCCGAAGGCCGAAATCCGAATGATCGGGTTGGTGCGAGATTCCACGGCAGCGGTTCCCGTGCGGCGCGAAACGTGTTTTGGAATCAGGATTTCGGGCCCAAGCCGGCGTTCCAGCGGTCTATTTTTGAGCGGCGATCAGTTCGGCTTTGGCTGCGGCAAAATCCTTTTCGAAGGCGCTGCTCTTCTTGAATTGTTTGACGATGGCCAGGGCAAGCGTGCGGCCGGCAAAAATGTCCGTGGGATAATGCCGCGCAATCTGCACCCGATGCCAGCCGATGGCGCGGGCGTGGGCGATGATGGCATCGTGCTTGTCCGGGAGCAGGTCGGCGAGGACGAGCGCGAGCACCATGGACTCGGTGGAATGGCCGCTGGGATAGCTGTAACTTTTCTCCAGCTTGCCATTGGCCAGGCTTGGATCGGTGGTGTATGGCCGCGGGCGTTTGAAATAATCCTTGCCGAGGTCGGTCACGGCGGCGGCGTCGGCCTGGACCTTTTCAAAAAACGCGGCGGTTCTGGGCAGATTGCTTTCCACCAAAAAAGGCCCGGCCGCTTCAGTGAAATTGAAGACGGAGAATTTCTTTTCGTCATAGGCCGCATTTTTGTCGGTCTCACTGGCGGCGTGATAAACGGTGCGGACTTCCTCGAGGTCCGCCGCTTGTTCCGGGGAATCCGGGAGAGGCGGCGGCGCGAGCAGCGTGGCGGCATCGGGTTTGCCGTCTTTGAGATAATTGAGCGTGGCCGAATCTTTTGCCCACGCCCCGGTCCAGGTGGCGGCCAAAATCGCGGCCAATACAATCGCGCGTGAAAACAATGCGGGTCTGGTAATGGATTTCATTCAGTTAGTAGATGAAAAAGCCGGAATAAATCAATTAATAACCGGAAATCCCTGGCAATCCCAATTGATGTCCGCGCGGCCGGGGTCGTGGCCGGGGGCGACCGTTTGACCGGCCGTGGGGCCGCTCGAGGCAACGGCGGTGCCGTCCGAAACGACATAGGAGTATTTGAAGTAAGCCGCATGAGCGTCGCTGAAGGTCATTTGGCCGCCATTGCCGTGCCGTGAGGAGAAGCGGGTGGTGTAAACTTGCGGCGTGGCGAGATCCACCGAGTTGCCGTTGGGAAGCTGGTCTCCCGCGCTGGCGTAATAAGGTGTTTCCGCGGAGCGGTTGCGAACGTCCGCAAAAAGCACAAAGGCGGAAGGATGGGCAATCATCATGGTTTTGAGCCTGACGCCGACCCCGGTAACATCCTCGTTGGCGGTGGACTTTGAATTCATTCCATAGCTGAACAGCGGCCGCTGACCCGGCTCCATGAAGCCATGAGTTTGGGATTGGTCGGCAAGGTCAATGCCCTGGGCCGTGGCGGTCGGGCAGGTGAAAATGCTCCGGATGGAGTTAAACAGGGGCCTGTTTGCACTCAAAGCCCATTCATACAGGGGCCGGCTGGCGACCAGGGGAGGCAGGGTATTGAACCAAACATCATCACCGACGGTTGGATTGACGTAGTAATGATAAGAGACGATGTCACCCCAGATCGGATTATCTTGATCGGTCAGATTGGCGTTGGCTTGATATCTCGGCCACGGAAATACCTGGTTGTTGTCGTCCACATACATCGAATCGGCCAGTCCCCATTGCTTCAAGTTGTTCAGGCAGGAGATCTGTTGCGCCCGGGCCTTGGCCTTGGACAGGGCCGGCAGGAGCATGGCTGCCAGAATGGCAATGATGGCGATGACCACCAGCAGTTCGATCAACGTAAACCCGCTGGCGCGTTTAGTCGCTTTATTTGAATAATTAATCCGATTCATCGCGCCAATTTCTCAACTTCACGTTACGGTTTGATGTCGGAAATGTTACGAATGTGTGACATGAATAACCCGCATTGATGCGGATTCTTTTGTCACCTAATCGTCACATGCCGGACATTTATTTGTAACCTGAAAGTGGATAATCACCGGACCGTAGCACAAAGTGGAGTGCCAATGGATTTAAACAGGGAAGCTCAACAAAAAAAGCAATCAACCAAACGTTAAATGAAAATCAAAAACCTCGCCTGCATTGCATCACTGCTGGTGGCTTCGCTCTCCGGGGCGCAAGCGCAAACCACCCTTACCGCCTGGACCTTTGACAACCTTGCACTGGGAGCCAACAGCAGCCCCCAACCCGCCACCGGCTTTGGCACGGCCAGCGCCACCGGTCTGGGCAGCAGCCAAAGTGTGGTGTCGTTGGCCGGCAGCTCGACTGGCGGCGCCAACAGCTGGCAATTAGGCGGCTGGACCACGAGTGCCGCCATTGGCTCGCAAGGCGCCCAGTTTGGCCTCAGCACCGTCGGCTATTACCAGGTGCAAGTTTCGTTTGACGTTTATGCCACCGTGAATGCGGAAGCCAGTCTGCTGGTTCAATACACCACCGAAGGTACCATCTGGCATAATGCCACCATCACCTCGGCGGGCACTTTGGGCGTTCTCGCCACCAACACCATTACCACCAACAGCCTGGTGGTCGGCACTTATGTCATCCTCACAAACAACGGGACGGCGGGGTGGGATAATCAGGTGACGGTCAATTTGAGCGGCATCTCCGGCGTGGACAACGACGCCAATTTCGCCATCCGCATCGTGAACGCTTCAACCGGAACAAACTGCCTGGACACCACCGGAACCGAGTATGTCAACAACACCGGCACCTGGACTTTGGACAACGTCGTCGTTCAAGGCGTTTCCTACGACACCGTTGCCGACTGGATCTTCGATGATCAATACGTCAAAAACAAAATCATAAACAACCCCACGCCGGCGATCTCCAACAACACGGCGAGTGCCTCCTGCATTGGGTTTAACCAGACCTATAACTTTCCTTCCGGCGCCACGTCCAGCACCAATTCCGCAGATATTACCCAGAATGGAGCGCCCTACAGTTCCACCGGTCCCAGCGGCCAGGCGGTTTGGCGTCTGCGCGGCGCGCCCGGCAACGGCTGGATTTCCACGCAGCCCATTGGCACCCAGGGCGCCGAGTTTGATGTCAGCACGGTCAATTACAGCAACATCCTGGTGAACTTCGATCTGTATTTCACCACCCAGGGCGAGGCAAAAATGTGCGTGTTGTACACCACCGACGGCTGGGCCACGACGCAGGTGGCCAATAATCTTGGTTATGGGGCCAATCCCACATTTATTGTGACCAACTCCGTCACGGATCCGCTTTACAGCGCCAATACCGTGACGGGCACTTACCTGTTCAACAACTACGGTTCGATTTTCTTCAACAACATGATTATTGATTTCACCGGCGTTCCCGGTGTGGACAACAATCCCAACTTTGCCTTCCGAATTGTGAATGCCGCCACGGGGTCCGACTGCATAAACTATCTCGGCCAGCCCTATAACAACAATTCCGGCAACTGCCGCCTGGACAACGTGTCCGTCAACGGCCAGTTTGAAGGTCAATATGCGCCCACGGTCACCAATTCCCCCTCGGCCTCGGTGGATGCTCCGTTCACCAACACCTTCGCCATAAATCCAACCTGGGTGGCGGCGATTAAGAGCGTCTATGTCAACGCCAATGTGCTGACAAATACGGCTTATACCCTGACTTCGAGCAACATTGTTTTTAATCCCGCGAAGTCCACCGCCTTGCAGTCCAGCGGATTCGACAACATTGTCATCTTTGCCACCGGCTTTACCAGTGCCAAGCTCAGCCAGTATGTGGCCACCGGTGCGGCCCGGAAACTGTCCTTCACCCAGCCCGCCGGCCCCTCGGCCAGCGGCGGCACCTTGACTCTCAACCCCGTGATCGGGCTTACGGATCAATACGGCAATGGCACCACAAATCCCTATGCCGCCATGACCGTCACTGCGACCGTCAGCAACTCCGTAGCCTGGACTTTGGGCGGCTCCACGAATCAGCCGATTGTTAACGGCTTTTGTGTCTTTACCGATTTGACTGCCACCGTCACCGGCGCGACCGCCGTCACCGGCGCGGCCATCAAGTTCACGGTAACCGGCTATACCAACTCGGCCAATCATTCCACGACCACCAATTTTTATTCAACTCTCTTCAACATTGGTGCGCCGCCGGTTCCGTTCACCGCCGGCAACCTGGCGGTCATTCAAATTGATACCCTGTCGAACAACACGACCTTCAGCGTGATTGAACTCCAGCCTTCCACCGCCGGCCAGACCAAACCGGTCAACATCGTTCCCATCAGCGCCACGGGAGCGAATGCCCTGCGGCTGGCCTCCGCCGGCAGTTGTGGCAAGCTGGCGTTGAGCGATGACGGGACGTTCCTGGTCTTTGATGCCTTTCAGGATGGCAGTGCGGCCACGCCGGATGAAACCTTCAACCTCAATCGCGCCGTGGGAACGCTGAATTACACCAACGGGTTTACCTCGCCGGTCGGCTACGTCTCCACCTCGTATGGTGGCAGTCAGGCGCGGGCAGCCTGCAGCCCGGATAACAAGGACTTCCTCATTTGTGACAAGGGCGGGTTATACGTTGACAATGCTTTGGTTTACCAGCAAAACAACGTGTCCACCAGGTCGTTTGGCGGCATCGCCTGGGTTCAGACTGCCAAAGCGGCTTTCCCGCCGGTTCCGTCGCTTTACGAATTCGCAGGTGAGACCGAAGTTGGCGAAACCTCAATCGAGTGGGGTGATCCCGGCAACAACGGCCCCGTTAGTAATCCAACGGACACTCCCCCGCAAGATCCCGATGCCCAGGACTTTTACATGATTGCCACCAACGGCACTTATGGCATCCTTTATGTCCTTGACCAAAATGCGGGCGCGGCCGGCGCCAACGGAATCATCAACAAGTGGGCCTTGAACAGCGATGGCTTTACCTGGACTCCCATTGGCTCATGGACCAACGCCGACAACGGCGACACCCTGTTTACCACCACCAACGGCAGCGGCGGCGTCTATATTTATTACGCCAATGGCGGTGGCGGCGCGGGCGGCAACCAGCTCATCCGGCTGACTGACCAGACGGTTGGCGGTCCGCTCAACCTCATCGCGACCAACGTGATTTATACTGCCCCGGCCAACACCTCGATTGAAGGTGTCACGTTTGTTCCGCAGCAGGCCGCCAATGCCAGCGAGCTAACCCCGCCGCCCATCCTCTCGGCGCAGGTTCCGGCTTCGGTGGGCGGCACGTTCGCCATCACCAACACTCCGGACGATTCGCTCTGGCGTTCGTCCATCACGGCCATTACGGTCAATGGTTCCGTCCTGCCGCCGGCCGCCTATGACACGACTCAAACCGGTTTGATTGTGTTTGATCCATCTCAATCCGCGCTGCTGCAAACTCCGGGGGCCAAAGCCATCGTCATCAGCGCCACCGGTTACAGCACCAACTTCATCACCCAGCCTCTCTCCGTGGGTGCGGCGGCGCAATTGGTCGTCACGACGCAGCCCACTGCGCCGCTTGGCGATGGCGGCGCCTTGACCCAGCAGCCCGTGGTGAAGATTGAAGATCTGTATGGCAACGTGGTTACCAACAGCGCCAGCATCACCGCTGCCGCCGTCCAAAACACCTGGACATTGGGAGGCACGTTGACCGTGGCGACCACCGGCACGAGCGGTACGGCCACGTTTGCCGGATTGACTGCCTTCAGCGTCAGTGCCGTTACCGGAGCCACCATCTCCTTCACCGCTGGCGCCGCGACGGCGACCAGCTTGCCGTTCAATATTTCAGCGCCCATCCAGTCGCTCCTGGGCGGGGCCGGCGTGACGAACGGCAAGTTTGGCTTCACCTTCACCAACATCACCGGCCTAAGTTACTCGGTGCTGGCCACCAACGACCTCACCGCGCCCGTTACCACGTGGCCGGTGGTCGGGACAGTCATTGAAAATCCGGCCGGCTCTGGCAATTATCAATTCACCAATTCCCCGGCGACCAACGGGCTGTTGTTCTACATCCTGCGCCAGCCGTAAGGCCGGCCTGGTAGGAACTTTTTAGAATCAGCGGGCGGGTTTCGCAAGAAACCCGCCCGTTTTTTATTTTCAACGCAGTGATTGGTTAAAGGGACGCATCGCTCCAGGGTATTGGCCCGCGTTCGGACTCACCATTATTAGCTGATAAAACAACAAAATATATGCAATGACGTAGTTCTTATATTTTGATTGAATGAAAACTGCTGTGAAAGCTCCGACCACAACCAGTCGCCCAGCTCGCCCTGTCAGTCTGGCGCAACCCACCTGGCAACATTGTCAACCACTGCGGAATCAGCACGCCGCCCGAGGGAAATCTTTGATTCCACTTGGATCAGTCAACGCCTTGTTATTTTGACCTTTGACCAAACCTAAACATGGAAACGAAACATCTCCTCGCCCGTGGCTTGTTGCTGCTGGCCTGCTTGTCAACCGTGTACTATCCGCTCGCAAGCGCCCACGCCCAAAGCACGCGCTGCTTCCGCATTTCCGGCCCGGCGACAACCAGGATCACGGCGTTCCGGGCCGATGGCTCGCTGGTCTGGACCAATGGACTCACCGGCACGAATTATATCGTCCAGACCGTCACCGCGCTGCCCGGAGGAACCAATTGGGTGAGCTATATTGAGCTGCCCGTGACGGCTCACGCCAACACCAACCAGATTGTTGCCTTCAACCCGCCCGCCGGGATGACCCTCATTCCCGCCGGATTGTTCGAGCTGGGAGACACGTTGGATGGCGAGACCGACGCCGTTCCCGTCAGCGTCACGACGGCGGGGTTTTACATGGACTTGAATTTGGTGAGCTACAGCCAATGGCAATCAGTCTATAGTTGGGCCATCAGCCACGGCTTTAGCTTAAATACCGGGGCGGGCAAGGCGGCGAATCATCCGGTCCAGTCGGTGGATTGGTATGACTGTGTGAAGTGGTGCAATGCGCGGTCAAAGCAGGCGGGACTCACGCCGATGTATTATACGAATGCCACGTTTACGGCCGTTTATACGAATGGCGAAGTGGATGCCGTCTATGTGAACTGGGCGGCCAACGGCTATCGGTTGCCGACGGAAGCGGAATGGGAGAAGGCGGCGCGGGGTGGATTGAGCGGGCAGCGGTTTCCGTGGGGCGACACAATTTCCGAAACGAATGCCAACTACGACGGCGATACCACCGTCTATAACTACGATTTGGGGCCCAATGGCATCAATGCCGCCTACTATACTGGATTAAATCCCTACACGAGTCCGGTCGGATCCTTTCCCGCGAATGGTTATGGTTTATATGACATGGCAGGAAATATCTGGGAATGGTGCTGGGACTGGCATGGACCGGCTTATACGGCCGGCAGTGATCCCCGTGGACCGGCCACGGGCAGCTACCGGGTCATGCGCGGGGGTGATTGGTACTACTACGCTTGCTATGCGCGGTGTGCCAATCGCGGCTATTATGGCCCCGGCGTCGCCACCGACCACAATGGCTTCCGCTGTGTGCGGGGGCTTTAGTTTTGCTTTTTTGCCTTGAGCTTAAACTCCAGGACGCTTCGCGCACACGGGGCTGCCGTCTTTCGCGCCAGCGTCCTGAAGCGCGGCTGGCCTCCGACCCAGCCGCGCTCCGCCATATTAAATGCGCCAATTCAAGCTTTGGACAATCCAGAAGAATTTTGTCTCACACCCTTGCCGATTTACGACGATTTAGATTGCATTTGGAAACTGATTGGGTTATACCTTTAATCAATCCACCTAACCGGCTGTTGAAAATTTATTTTTCCATTTTTAGCCAGATTACACGCATCTCTCCACCAATGATTTTCAGGGTCACTTTCCAAAACCGGCGTGTTTTAACCGGCGGGGACAGCTCGTAAATACTTGAAGAAAATTCAATTCCGAAGCCGGCAATGTTGACGCTCGTTGCTGGCGCCAGGGTTGTGTTGTTGGCAGCGTGCGGTGGGCAATGAATCTGCACGAAGACAGCCGGCATGAATCACAAACCACAATTTGTGAACCGATGCCTTATGGCCAAAACCAGCGGGTTAAACCAGCGTAATGAACGGATTGCATAAAATGAAAACCATCGAAACCAACAAGCATAACCAGATGATCCGAATAACAACCCAACTGCCGCGAGTGGCGTTTGCACTCGCCCTGCTAATAGCCACCCTGGCCTGCCCCCGGCCCGCGCGCGCCGCGAACGTGATGAATTACGGCGCCGACGGCAATGATTACTTTCAGTTCACCACTCCCTCCCTGGCCTGTGACAAGGCTTCCGGCTTCACGACGTTGATTACCTTCGCCATGCATGTCAACGCCGATGGCACCCTCATAATCGGCGGCGTGGCCTGCTCCAATGGCGTGTATCTCGGCCCCGCCAACTGGGGTTCGCTCATTGCCAGCTTGAAGACGCCGCCCACGACCGTCACCCGCTATGAGGTGGCCATCGGCGGCTGGGAGGACACCAGCTATGCCAACATTAAGAGTCTGGTCGCTTCGCAAGGCACGGGCACCGGCAGCATCCTGTACAAGAACTTTCAGGCCTTGAAAAACGCCGTGCCGGGGATTGACGCGATTGACGATGATGACGAGCTGACCTACGATTTGAGTTCCTCCACCAGCTTTGCCCAAATGCTCGGCACTTTGGGCTATAAGTTCACCATGGTTCCCTACCAGAACCAGAGCTTCTGGGTGAGTCTCAAGAACAACATTACCGACTGCGACTACGTTTATGTCCAATGCTATGAAGGCGGCGCGGGCAACGATCCGGGCCAGTGGCGGACGGCCCTGGGCAGCGGGGTTACGGTGATCGGCGGTCAGGAAAGCAACACCGCAAATCCGGCGACTTTTCGCAGTTGGTATCTCGAAAACGACGTTCCGGGCGGCTTTTACTATCCCGATGTGGTTTTTAACAACCCCTCTTGGAGCGCGGCCATCATTGAAGCCAATGGCGCTGTGGCGGCGGCGCCAACGGGCGTAACCGCGGCTTCGGGCGGCGAGCAGGTGAGTCTGTCATGGAATACTGATCCCGGCGCCGTTTCTTATAACGTGAAGCGTTCCACGAGCAGCGGCGGAGAAACCACCATCGCCAGCGTTTCTTCCGGCAACGCCTGGCCCGCCTCCAGTGAATACACCGACACCGGCCTGACGGACGGCACCACTTATTACTATGAGGTTTCCGCCGTCAATAACAACG
>Ga0181520_10009514_pt1 | contig 13399 bp, 12 predicted proteins | sample PEATcosm2014_Bin_29_FD_132451 | JGI IMG/M metagenome (GOLD analysis project Ga0181520, IMG submission 132451) | Peatland microbial communities from MTU Mesocosm Facility, Houghton, MI, USA - PEATcosm2014_Bin02_30_metaG | ecosystem: Environmental > Terrestrial > Soil > Wetlands > Peat | place...
CAATTTCAGATGTAATCTGTCCCAGGGCGAAGGCGGCCGGCAAAAGCATGCCGGTAAAGGCAAGGAGGCAGAGAATTTTTTTTGGCGATATGGAGCGAAACTTGCTGCGGATCGTCATTGAACAGTTTCCATCTCTCTTTGGAAGTATCTCTCTGCATTCGTCTGAAAATCCGAAAGCGAGGTGAATTGCTTGTCTGCAGCATTTGTAATTCTCGACTGATCTTTCTTCGATAAGCCATTCTCAAAATCTTCGTGGACAATTACGCTTCTAAAGCTGATTGAACTCATCTGAAATTCCCTGCACGCGAGGGCTGCCAAGCGAGCTTTTGCGTTATCCCTTACCCCAAACAAGAATACTTGACGGGGCAGGTTCAGTTTCCAATCCACTTCAAGGTCGTCCCTACTCGATATCGGAAGGAACCTCTCTGCGGGATGGAAACGAGAAAGATCGGTCTTCACAAAGTCGTCCAGCATCTCGTAGAAGAGGTTTTGCATCACCTCGCGTTTGAAAGCCTGCATATTGCTTACTTTGGCAACTGTCTGGGCAAACTGAAGCAGCGCCGGATACAAATGCTCCTGTGTCGTATTCAAGTAAAGCCTTCCGCGATCCTCGGCGATCCCGTTTTCAGACAAGATGCGATTCAAGATGCGCTGCTTTGTCGGAGTATCCACATCGTAGGCATACGACAGGCGCATCAAAGTCATCCCATGGTCCGAAATGCGAATGGCCTCGCGCGATGGGGTAGGCAGATCGAGGAAAATATCCACCATGTCTCCATCTTCGTGGAACAAAGGAGCAAGAACCTGCACGATCCCTGGGCGCTTCTCTCGAAACGACACGTGGTGATTGAATTCGGATTTTAGGTCCTCAAGAAAGTCCATGTCGATCACTACTCGAAGGCAAACGGGATTTGTGCTTTGACCGGAAAATGCCTTTGTGCATCCTTGGGATTCAGATTTATCACTTTCACAAAATACTGAAGGGCTTCCTCAAAAGAGGCATACTCCGATGTCCTATCAGCCACCTTTTCGGGTGCATACCCAGCTTCAATTGCACTCTCGCTTGCTTGGTGGATGTGAAAATCCGAATGCGGATGCTCCCTGTCGAAGCTTGCGTTAAAATCCCCGTGCTTCCCGTTACACCGAATCAACGTTATTGTTTCCCGGCCATCCTGCGGGCTGTATTTGAGCCCAATCGAGAAGTTCTCGGGGAAATCCTCGTTCTGGCGCATGAAAATCGTGAACTCGCCCTTGATCTCATTAGAAGCAACCAGCTTGGCGGAATTGCGGAACTGCGCCCCGTCGAGCTTCATCTCTCGCTTCGGAGGCTCAGTAATCTCCTTGGGACAAGCAATCAATCCGTCGAGTTCGTCCTGGCTAAAGCTGGCCACAGCTCAAAATCATAATGCCGAGCGCTCTCAGGAGTCGAACCGAATCTCGCGGGAGGTACTTGCTTGTGAACCCTTTATGACTTCGAAACTGCCTCTTGGCCTTCCAAGCAACGAAATGGAAGCTGTTTCTGCTTGATTCCGTTGCCAGAAGCACCCTATGGATCTACACGCCGCCTGCGCCGAGCAAAATGCCGATGCCGTAGGTGACTGCGCCTTCCAGCGCGCCGACCACAGTCATCTCGAAGCCCGAGGACCACCACGAACGCACGGTAATGAGGCTCTTGGCTGCGCCCACGGCGAAATGGGCGGCCAGCGAAACCACCGCCGCGGCAATCACCGCGGCCATGCCCTGCATGAAGAAGAACGGGATCACCGGGATGAATGCGCCGACCGCCGTGGAGAGCGCGCCCGACCCGGCCGAGACCATGGGGTTGGAGAGCGCTTCTTCGGTGGTGCCCAGCCGTTCGCTGGCCAGCACGCGGAGCAACTGCTCGGGGTCGCTGGCGATGTGGTTGACCATGTTTTGGGCGTCCTCTTCAGGCAGGCCCTTCACCTGGTAGTAAAGCGACAGCAACTCGCGGGCCTCGGGCATGTTCATCTGGATGGCTTCGCGTTCGCGGGCGATCTCGGCATCGTAGATCTCGCGCTCGCTCTTGGCGGCCAGATATGCGCCTGAACCCATCGACAGGGCCGAGGCGATCATGCCGGAGAGCCCCGCCAGCAGTACGTACGTGTGCTGGTTAGCGGGATTGCCGGCGGTGGCTCCAGCCACGCCGGAGACGATGCCGAAGATAGCGCCCAGGCCGTCGTTGACCCCGTAGATGGCGTCGCCGATCCACGCGCCCGGCTGTTTGCGGCCCTGAGCACGCTTGGCCAGCATCTCATCCAGAATTGCCTGGGCGTCGATCTTATGGGTACCGGCGGGCATCGGATAGTGGCCGCGCAGCAGCGATCCCAGCTCCTTGTAGTGGTCCTTCTCGTCCTCGATTACGTGTTCCAGGATGGCGATCGATTCCTCGTCCCCCAACGATTTCAGTTGCTCGCCGTAGGCGGCGATGGCGCGGCTCTCCTCGATCTCCAGGCGGCGCAGGGCCATGCGGATGCCGCCCGCGCGACCGGCCAGGGAGTCCGCCTCGCCGCCGGGCCTGCCGGAGTACACCGGCTCGGGTCCGCCCAGCTCCACGATGCGGCCATGCCACAGCGCGGCGTGCTCCCACTCAGCGCCGGCCAGATGGCGCAGCACCTGTGCGCGCACCGGGTCGGAATCCCGTTCGGCCAGTCCCAAATAGGTGTGATACCCTTCCATCTCCGCTTGCCAGTCGCCTTCCAGGGCCGCCAGAACCTTCTTCAGCTTTGCGCCGCTCAACGTCGAATTCGCCACGTGTCACTCCTTGCTTAATGATGAGAATACGGCATTGCGGAGCGATCCCGTAGCCCTCGCCACGCCGCATGTCCTTCGATCCAATCGGGACTGCCCCGCCGAGGCTAGCACGCGAATGCTCGCACTTCGGCGACTGCACGATCTTTCCAGATGCATGCATTTCGATGTAGTGTTGAGTGCAGCGGAAAGCCCAATCCCCGATCGAGTGGGAATCAGAGGCCGGAATCGGACGAACCAGGCAAAGTGTTTCAAAGAAGAAGGGAATCTCCTTCGAGGACCACGCATACCAGACAATCGGCGGCTCTTTCGCCATCGGGACCGGTCATCCCGATCGATTGTCAGCTCTTCACTGCCCCCAGCGGGCTTTGGGGATCCAAACCCACGCGGATGGTAACGGCGTAGGATGGATTGCTGTCAATTGAAGGCCCTTCGGCGTTCGCCGGAGGGCCTTCGCATGCGCGAGTAGATTTGGGAGCGGAGCCCTCCAATCGCAGGGAGACTTGGATGGGCGCCGCCGGTCAGAGCGTTTACGTTGACGTGGGGATCTAAGACGCCCATGCAGCGTCATTCCTCCACGCAGTTTCCGCGGTTCATGCAACTGCCGGTAAGCGCCAGGTTCGCCAAACCCCTCAGCAATCATTCTCGTTACGCTTCCATTAATTGAACCATCGGCGGCGATGCCCGCTTAGGGTCAATGCGTTAACCTCATAGTCATAGTTGCCAGTCAAACCGGCTCAAGGACCCCTCAATTGCGCATTGTTCTCTCGAACATCGGCACCTTCGGCGACACCAATCCACTCATCGCCATTGCACTGGAGTTGAAGCGTCGGGGGCATGTGCCGGTGATGGCGCTGCCAGCGGTCTACGAGCCGAAGATCCGGCCCATGGGCCTGGAGTTCCACGCTATCCGCCCGGATATCGACCCCACCAACAGCATTCTGGTGGAGATGGTTTACGACGTGAAGAAGGGCACCGAGCACGGGCTGCGCGACTTTCTGTTTCCCGCGCTGCGCCAGAGCTACGACGACCTGCTGGATGCGGCTACCCAGCCGGAGAGGGCCGACCTGATGCTGCTGGGCGAGCTGAACTACGCCGGACCGCTGGTGGCCGAGATGACTGGGATTCCCTGGGCCAGCTACGTGCTGGCGCCCATCTCGTTCTTCTCCGCCTTCGATCCTCCGGTGCTGCCCATGTATCCGCGGCTGGCGCGGGCAGACAGAAAGGTCCCGGGATTGGGGCGGCTGATTAAAAGGCTGGCGCGCTTTACCAGCCGCAAGTGGCCGCAACCGATCTACGACCTGCGCAGGGAATTGGGATTGCCCAGGGGCACGAATCCGCTCTTCGACGCCAAGCACTCGCCCAACCTGGTGCTGGCGCTCTTCTCGGAGGTGCTGGGCGAGGCGCAGAAGGACTGGCCGCCGAACACAATAATTACAGGGTTCTGCTATTACGATGCGGACGCCGGCAACCAGGCGCTGCCGCCCAATCTGGAGAAGTTTCTTGGCGAAGGGCCGCCTCCCGTGGTGTTCACTCTGGGCTCGGCGGCGGTGCTGGCGGCGGGGCGTTTCTACGAGTTTTCCGCCAAGGCCGCCATGCGCCTGGGCATCCGGGCGGTGCTGCTGATTGGCTCGGACCCCCGCAACCGCCCCAGCCAGGCGCTGCCGGACTCAATCTGCGTGGCAGAATACGCGCCCTACTCGCAGCTCTTTTCGCGGGCATCGATGGTGGTGCACCAAGGCGGCGTGGGCACCACGGCGCAGTGCCTGCGGGCGGGCAAGCCGATGCTCATCATGCCCTATTCTCACGACCAGCCGGACAACGCCCGGCGCATGCGGCGGCTGAAGGTGGCGCGTTCAATCCAGAAGGCCGCTTACAAGCCGATGCGGGTCGCGCGCAAGCTGAAAGCCATGCTGGCCAACCCCCGCCTGGCCCAGCGTGCGCTAGATGTGGCCCAAGGACTCCACCAGGAGGACGGCCTGCGCAGCGCCTGCGACGCGTTGGAACAGTTGTACGGGAAGACGCGGAAGAGCTAAGGGCCGACCTCCATTCGCGGCGGTTTTGGAGTTTAGAAAATCGCTCCCGCCTCGATGCGGGGGCGATCTATGATTCTCAAATGAAACATTTGTACGTCTTTGCTGCCGCAATCGTCTTGTCCGTCTCACTCAGTCCTCTACAGGCTCAGCGAGCCGTGACCACTGCCACCCCAAAACCCCCAGCAACCCCCGCCGCTCCCCTCATCAACGGCTACCAGCCGGCGTGGTGGAAAGAAGCCGTGGTCTACCAGATCTATCCCCGCAGTTTTCAGGACTCGAACGGGGACGGAATCGGCGACCTGAACGGCATTACCCGGCATTTGGACTACCTGCAAAAGCTGGGCGTCAACGTTATCTGGCTTTCGCCCCACTACGACTCGCCCAATGCCGACAACGGGTACGACATCCGTGACTATCGCAAAGTGATGCGGGAGTTTGGCACCATGGCCGACTTCGACCGAATGCTGGCGGCCATCAAGGCCCGGCATATGCGGCTAATTATCGACTTGGTGGTCAATCACACCTCGGACGAGCACCACTGGTTTGCCGAGTCCCGCTCTTCCAAGGACAATCCCTACCGCAACTATTATTTCTGGCGCGACGGGCGCCCCAACCCTGCCGATCCGGCGCATCCGTTGCCTCCCAATAACTACCCGAGCTTCTTTTCGGGCTCGGCATGGCAGTACGACCCGGCGACACAGCAGTTCTATCTGCACCTCTTTGCCGTCAAGCAGCCGGACCTGAACTGGGACAATCCCAAGGTGCGCGAGGATGTCTTTTCACTCATGCGCTTCTGGCTCGATAAGGGAGTCGACGGTTTCCGCATGGATGTGATCCCGCTCATCTCCAAGCAGCCAGGCCTGCCTGACCTCAGCGCCGACGAGATGAAGAACCCGCCGCGCCCGTGGGCCAACGGACCGCACCGCGACGAGTACCTGCAAGAGATGAACCGCGAGGTGCTCTCGAAGTACGACGTCATGACCGTGGGCGAAGCCATCGGCATCGAGCTCGGGGAACAGACCCGTATCGTCAACAGCGAGCGCCACGAGCTGAACATGATCTTCAACTTCGACGCCGTGCGCATGAACCGCGGGAACGGCTACACCGAGCGGGCCTGGACGCTGCCCGAGTTGAAGGCCATCTATGACGGCCATGCCCAGGTGCTGGGCAAGACCGATTGGGACACAGTCTTCCTCTCCAACCACGACAACCCGCGGCTGGTTTCGAACTTTGGCGACGACTCGACGGCCGAGTTCCGCGTCCGCTCTGCCAAGCTGCTGGAGACCATGCTGCTGACCCTGCGGGGCACGCCGTTCCTCTACCAGGGCGACGAACTGGGCATGACCAACTATCCCTTTGTCCGCCTCGATCAGTTCGACGACATCGAGGTGAAGAACGCCTATAAAGAAAAGGTGATGACTGGAATGATGCCGGAGGCGCAATTTGTCGCCGAGGCGCATCGCTTTGGCCGCGACAACGCCCGTACCCCTATGCAATGGAGCGCCGCGCCCAACGCCGGTTTCGCTCCGGCTGCCGCCAAACCGTGGCTGGCCGTCAACCCCAACTACACCAGCATCAACGCCGCTGCGGAGCTTGCCGATCCAGACTCCGTCTTCCACTACACACAGCGCGCCATTGCCTTGCGCCACGCGCACCTGGCGTTTGTGTATGGGGATTACCGTGATCTCAACCCAACCCATTCGCAAGTCTTTGCCTATACCCGCACGCTCGATTTGCCTGGAAAGCCGGCGCAACGCTTCCTTGTGGTGCTGAATTTCGGCCAGAAGCCGGCCGAGTACACGCTGCCGGAGGGAGTGAAGGCGCGCAAGCTGATCCTCGCCAACATTCCCGGCACCAAGGAGGCAGGCGCCTCGACGCTGCACCTGGGGGCCTGGGAAGCGAGAGTCTACGCGTACTAGCTCATTGACCGCATGTTCGTGCGCCGATGCTGCTTCTCAGGTCCCGATCTTGGGGCCTGGGAAAGCAGGGCTACTTGCGCGGGTAGGCCACCGCCACTTTATTGCGCGGATTGGTAACGGAGAAGCTGCCGTCGGCGGAAGCGGATACCTTGAGCCAGACGCCGTCCGTTACCGCGCCTGCGGGGTTGGCGATCAGCGTAGCCGGGCTGTTGTGAGCGGCGTCCGAGTCCTCGGCGGTATGGAGCTGCCACAAATCCTCCAGTCCGGGGCTGTCGTGGACCGTCTGCCAGGCCTCCGGGCTGCCCGCCTTGTGGGCGCCGTTGTCCATGATCGCCACGCGGGGATGAATCGCATCCACAAAGGCCCGCGCATTCGACAGGTTGAAGCCATGGTGATCGACCATGTAGAGGTCTACCGTGCCCAGGATGTTACTCGGGCAGGCCAGCGGAATCTCCTTGGCTTTGGTCAGGTCGCCTAGATCGAGAAATCGAAACTTTCCAAAGGTGACCAGCACCCCCGCCGAACGCGGATTCTCCGTGGTGTCCAGCTCCCACTTCGGTTCGGTAGCGCAGAGCGGGTTGGGCATGGGCTTGACGCCGGGAACCGAGGCGATGTGCTCCCCGTCGGCGGTAATCACGACGGTTTCCAGACCCGGAATGTCGATGTTGTCGCCAGGATGGATGACGCGCCGGGGCTTTCCTTCGATGGCCTTTAAGTATGCCGCGTTGTCGGCGCGGGTAATATCAGCGTCCTCACGGTTCACGCCATGGTCGAGGAACTCGCCTACCTCGACCAGTTTGACCAGGGCGGGCACGCCGCCCACGTGGTCGTGATGGAAGTGGGTTACCAGCACGTGGTCGATCTTCGCGATTCCGGCGTCCTGCATGGCGGCCTGGATGCGATGGGCGTCTCGGCCGTCGGGGGTGGGCCAGCCGGTGTCGATCAGCAATGACCCGCCAGACGGAGCCACCAGCAGCGTGGCCTGGCCGCCCTCCACGTCGATGGAGTAGATGAGCAGGTCTTTCTGCGGCTTGGTTTGCGCTGCGGCCGGCAGGGGCAGAGCGAGCGAGCAGAGGAAAAGCGCAAGCGCGGGAAACAGGAGGCGGGGAGCGGAGAGAATTCGCATTTGCAGAAAAGTGTACTCGCTTGACGACTGGCTCGGGAATCCTGCCGGGCGCAATCCCGCAATGCGGCGGGCTGCAGTCTCACGATCCAGCCGAGCTGGGCAACCGCATGGAGGCCTTGAATCGCAGAGGGCAAGAGCTTTGAAAGGGGGGCGGCTTCAGCCGTGGCGCAACCTTGCTCTTCAACCAGCACCGCCCCAAACAGCTGCTGGCATACCGCGCCGGCAATCAAATGCCCCCCGGTTCTTGGTGAATACCCTCACGTCCTGCACCGGATCGTCCATCTACGCGCCGATGCGCTTCAGTTTGCTCAAGATGACTGGCAAGGATGGGGCAGACAGCATTTATGGCGGGTCCGAACGAGGGGTCGCTGCGGATGACGCTCGCCGTGGCGAGCAGGGTGCCTGCGACGGGGCGGTTGCACGATTCGAATCAATTGAATCCGATTCGAAATGCGAAGCAAAGCCGCCCCGTCAGGAGCTATTTCAGCGAACTCATGTCGATGACGAAGCGGTATTTCACGTCCTGTTTCAACATGCGCTCAAAGGCCTCGTTGATCTTCTGAATGGGGATGACCTCGACATCCGAAACGATGTTGTGCTGGCCGCAATAGTCCAGCATCTCCTGCGTTTCGGGCATTCCGCCGATCATAGACCCAGACAATGCCGCCCGCTTGAAAATCAAATTGCCCACGTTGATCGTCGGGGGTTTATCCGGCAAACCCACCAGGCACATGGTCGCATCCTGCTTGAGCATCGAGGTGTAAGGGTCAAGCGAGTGGGGTGCGGAGACCGCGTCGAGAATGAAGTCGAAGGACTTGCGGTGCGCTCGGATCGCCTCGTTATCCGTGGAGAGCACGACCTCATCCGCGCCGAGCCGGATGGCGTCTTCGCGCTTGCGCAGGTTGGTGGTGAACTGCACGACGTGGGCGCCGAACGAGTGGGCAAACTTGAGCGCCATGTGGCCCAGACCGCCCAAGCCGACAATGCCCACCTTCATGCCGGGACCCACCTTCCAGTGGCGCAGCGGGGAATAGGTGGTGATGCCGGCGCAGAGCAGGGGCGCCACGGCGGCCAGGTCGAGGTTTGCAGGGACGGTGTGGGCAAAGCGCTCGTCCACAACGTAGTTGTTGGAGTATCCGCCCATGGTGATGGAGCCGTCCACGCGGTCCTGGGCTGCGTAGGTGAGCGTGGCGCCCTCGTCGCAGAAGTGCTCTTCTCCGCGATGACAGGGGGCGCACTGGCGGCAGGAGTCGACAATGACGCCGACGGCTGCGATGTCGCCCGCTTTGAACTTGCCGACGGCGTTGCCTGTGGCGACGACACGGCCCACGATCTCGTGTCCGGGGACGAGCGGATAGATTGAATTGTTCCACTCGTTGCGAGTCATGTGCAGGTCGGAGTGGCAGACGCCACAGTAGAGGATTTCGATGGCGATCTCTGTTGCGCCGGGCTCGCGGCGGGTGAAGTCAAATGGGGCCAGGGGGGATTGTGCGTCGGGCGTGCCATAACCTTTGGATGCGGGCATTGGAAGAGTCCTTTCGCTGAGAAGTCTACACTACGGGCGCGGACGGGCTGCCCGCCCGCGCCCGCCTCCTCAGCGGGCCAGGGTGAACATGAAGTTGACCGTGGTCTCGACCTCGACGGGTTCGCCATTGAGCAAATAGGGCCGGTAGCGCCAGGTTCTCACGGCATCCAACGCGGCCTGCTGTAGCGGTCCCGGCCCGCCGATTACATGCAGGTTCTCGATGGTTCCGGCTTTGGAAATGGTCGCCTGCAGAACGACTGTGCCTTCCAACCTCATGGCTTTGGCGATGGGTGGATATACCGGGATGGTCTTTTGAATGAGAAGACCCGCCACCACGCTCGAGGAAACGCGGAACGGTCCCTTGGATTCGGGGCGGACGGTGGGCGCGGGCTGGCCGCGAAAGATGCTGTCCGGTCCATTCGGCGAGGCAGTAGCGGTGTCCCAGCCGGGGACTTCTCCTGAAGGCGGCACCTCGGGTTTGCCGACGATGGCGATGTACGGCGGTATGCGGCGTGGCGCGAAGATATGGCCCTGCTCCATCTCGGAATGGAACGGCGCCGCGTGCTCGGCGGGCTGCGGTTGGGGTTGTGGAAGGGTTGGCGGCACGGGCACTTCCATCAGGTAGGCCACCAATTGGCGCGGCAACGCCTGGGGATAGATGAGCGGAATCAGGATTAACGCCAGCAGAATGGATCCGTTGAAGATGAAGGCCGCGATCATCCAGCCGCGGCTGCGGGTGCGAATTCTACCAGAGGATTCAAAGGTGCTGTCTTCAAACATGGCCTGCCTCCCAGAAGTGCAATTCAGCCGCGCCGCCCGGGAGGCGGAATGAGCCTTTTCGCGCGCAAAGGAGCGAGGCCGCTCAGCGCGCTATCAAGGCGCGGAGAGCGGAGTTCAAGGCACTCCGTTCATCCCAATCGGAACCACTGTGCTTGTGTAGACACCGCTTCGGCGCCAACTGTTCCCGGCGTGAGCCAAGACCCCTGTTTGTCCTGTAAACTCCAAGAAAACTCGGCTCTTCGCCCTGGAGTTTCAATGAAATTGTTTTGCTTGTTTTTCCTTGCATTAGCCGCGATCACAAACTCCCAGGCGCAGGCGCCGGATGTCGGTGCTGCTCCTCACCTCGAACCCAATCCCATTGCAACGCTCAGCTATATCCACACCGCATGGGAGACACTGACCCGCTCGACCACCGACTGTCATTCGCTGGTGGATATCAAGGTCAATGCACACCCAGTGCTTTACCTCCCCGCCGGTTTCGCAGCCTCGGTGGAAGTTGCAGCGGTCGAGCAGAAGTGCCATGTCAAGGTTGTCACTCTGCCCCGGCGCATTGAGAAGCTGGGCGACGTGCGCCCTGAGGACCTGCCCGCGGCCGGGCTGCTGTATGTGCCCAATGCCTACGTAGTTCCCGGCGGCCGCTTCAACGAGATGTACGGCTGGGACAGTTACTTTATCGTTCTGGGTCTGGAAGCCGACCACCGCGAGGCCCTGGCCAAGGGCATGGTGGATAACTTCCTCTTCGAGATTGAGCACTACGGAGCGGTTCTCAACGCCAACCGGACTTATTACCTCACCCGTTCGCAGCCGCCGTTCCTTACCTCGATGATTCGTGCCGTCTGGGAGAATCCGGCCAGCTTCCCGGCCACGCCTGCTGGGCGCGTTGAAGCCAGGGCCTGGCTGCAGCGTGCTTATACGCTGGCGGAGAAGGACTACGAGACCTGGGCACGACCGGAACATAAGGCCGGAACGACCGGATTGGCGCGTTACTTCGACTACGGCAACGGCCCAGTGCCGGAGATGGCCGACGACAACACATATTACCAGGACGTGATTCGCTGGATGGAGGCACACCCGAAGGAGGGCGAAGGCTACCTGGTGAAGGGCTCCGAACACCCCGATGCGGCCGAGTCCGCCAGGCTCAAACAGACCAGCTGCGATGTGCGTGCCAGCGTACTGTGCCAGCGGGCCTGGGTGGCGGGCTACCGGCTCAGCCGCGACTTTTACCTGGGCGACCGCGCCATGCGCGAGTCGGGCTTCGATCCGAGTTTTCGCTTTGGTCCGTTCTCGGGCGCAACCCACCACTACGCGCCGGTATGCCTGAACAGCCTGCTCTATCGCTACGAACGAGACCTCTCTCATTTGGCCCATCTGCTGGCGCAGCCGAAGGAGGCCCTGCGCTGGGACCGCCGCGCCAAGGCGCGCAATGCTGCCATGCAGCGCTATCTCTGGCGAGCCAAGGAAGGCGTCTTTGCGGATTTCGACTTTACGCACGCCAAGGCGTCAGGCTATGCCTATGTCACATCGCTCTATCCCATGTGGGCGGGCGTGGCCACCCGTGAGCAGGCGGCGGAGATCGTAAAGACACTCAACCTCTTCGAGCGCCCCGGCGGCTTGTCGATGAGCAACACGCGAAGCGGTCTTCAGTGGGACGAACCCTTTGGCTGGGCGCCCACAAACTGGATTGCGGTTGCCGGGCTCGGAGCCATGGGATTTCATTCCGATGCCGCGCGCATCGCTCGAGACTTCGATGCCACCGTGGATGCGGGGTTTGCCAAGGACGGCACGGTTCGCGAAAAGTACAACGTGGTCTCAGGGAACTCCGACGTCACGGTCAGCGCCGGCTACAAGGAGAATGGAATCGGATTCGGCTGGACAAATGGGGTATACCTCATGATGAAGCAGGTGGCCAAGGAGAAGTAGAAAGCGCGGGCATCCGGTCAGGCGGAGGCTTGGTCCGAATGCACGTCATGGCGCCGAGGGCTCGTTGAGCCGCGTCGCATTGAGCTGAGGCATCGACTTCTCGCATTGGAGGGTGGGTGAGGCGTTCCTCCTGCGCTACCATAAAAAGAGAAGATCGAGGGGGCGCATGTTTGTTGTTGTTTGGCAGTTCGAAATTGCAGAAGAGAAGGTTGCCGGGTTTGAGGCTGCCTATGGCGCAGAGGGCGCATGGGCGCAGCTTTTCCGCACCTCGCCCAACTACCTGGGCACGGAGCTGCTGCGCGACGCCTACATCCCCGGCAACTACCTGACCATCGACCGCTGGGCCAGCGAGGACGCCTTCCGCGCCTTCCGCAAGGATCACGACGCGGAGTACGAGACCATTGACCGCGCCTGCGACGAATTGACTAGCCGCGAAACCCGGATTGGAGCGTATACGGTCTGAGGCTCAGTCAAGGAGCCGCTATTCGGCTTTGGGGTGATTTTGTGCCCAGATGTCGATGCGCCGGTCCGCATCCTTCTCCGCGCCGGCCTTGATCCACAAACGGCAGGCATCGCCCTCCACGGCGGGGTTGGCGTAAAACAACGAAGTAAGTTCGTGGACAGTAGGACAGGCCTTGGCGATAAACGTCGGGAAATTCGTTTCGTTGGAGAGGATCGTCTGCCCGGAGGCAAGCGCTGACCGCACAAGGTGAAAATCTTTGGCCAGTGCAGTTCGATGGGTTTCAGAATCGTGGCACGCACACGCTGGACCCAGCAAGCCAACGAATTCTTCGCCTTCGTTGTCAGCGACCAGGTTCTTCCTTTCCATCGTCTTCAACCACTCGCTTGAGTAGAGGCTTGCATGGTGGCGCCATTCCCGGCGCAGCAAGCAGCTAAATACGGCGATGTGCCTCTCTTCTCGAACAGCGGCAAGACATTTGCGACTGAGGTCTCCCGGACTGCTGCCGATTGGGTTGAACCTGCGGTCGCCGCTGCCTTTTGCAATGCTTGCGTCAATGACAAGCTGCTTGCAGTTCTTGCGGCTCATTTTGCCCCTGCGTACAATTTGAGTTCGACGGCATCCAGATAGTCGTTGCTCGCCCCCAACTCCACATCGCTAAAGTCCTCTGGCCAATCGCCGACACGCCCCGCCGCGTCCGGCTTTGCCGTGTTAACGGTCGAAAGGCCTGTCTCCTGGTCGCGTTCGAACCAGTGGAGAATCACTTTGTCGTTTGATATCTTGTCTTGCGCGACCTGCGTCAAGATGCCCTGCAGCAAGAGCGAGCTATGCGTCTCAATGACAAGCTGCACGCCGCGATTGGCG
>Ga0181520_10009516_pt1 | contig 13398 bp, 12 predicted proteins | sample PEATcosm2014_Bin_29_FD_132451 | JGI IMG/M metagenome (GOLD analysis project Ga0181520, IMG submission 132451) | Peatland microbial communities from MTU Mesocosm Facility, Houghton, MI, USA - PEATcosm2014_Bin02_30_metaG | ecosystem: Environmental > Terrestrial > Soil > Wetlands > Peat | place...
AACGGGACCATCGTGCACATCAATCACACCGGCCTGCGCCTGATCGGCGCCAAGGAGTCGGATGAAGTGCGCGGGCAGCCGTTCGGCGGCTTCATCCATCCCGACTATCGTTTGTTGTGCGACAACAATTTTGCCGCCCTGATCGGAGAACGCGAAGCGACGCCGATGAAGATCCTTCGCCCCTCGGGTCGCGTGCTCGATGTGCAGGTGGCGGCGCACGTCAATCCGGATTGCGACGGCGAAGTGGTCGTCTCCATCCGCGACATCTCCGATTTCATGCGTGCCAACCGGGACGTGGCGGCGCAGATCAAACGTCTGAATTCCATCCTCGACACCGCGGTCGACGCGGTGGTGGTGACCGACGATACCGGCCTGATCGAAACCTTCAACCGCTCGGCGGTCGCCATGTTCGGCTTTGCGTCCGGCGAAATCATCGGCAAGGCGTTCGACGGGCTGTTCGCCGCCGATCCCTCCATTCCACAAAACGCCTCCGTCGAGCAGAAATCGCTGTTCGGCCGGCAAATGGCGATGGCCGGCGGGCATGCCCGCCATTTGGTGGCCAAGCGCAAGGACGGCAGCGTTTTCCCGGTCGAGATGTCGCTGTCGGTGTGCAATCTCGACAGTCGGCAATTGTACACCGCGATGATCCGCGACATTACCGAGCGGCGCAATTTCGAGAACAATCTCGCCTATTCCGCCACCCATGATGGCCTGACCGGGCTGCCCAATCGAACCCTTCTGCAGGACCGCCTGGTCCACTTGCTGGCGCAACGCGACATCGACAAGGGGGTGATCGCCGCCTGGTTCATCGATCTCGACGGCTTCAAGGTGGTCAATGACGTGATGGGACATGCCGCCGGCGACGAGCTGATGATTCAAGCCGGTCGCCGCATGGTAGAGGCGGTGCGGCCAGGCGACACGGTGGCGCGCTTCGGCGGCGACGAATTCGCCTTGGTGATCGGCGGGTTGAGATCGAGCGCCGAAGTGGTGGCGCGGGTGGAGGATTTCATCGCCGAAATGTGCCGGCCGTTCATGCTGATGGGGCGCGAGGTCATCCTGTCGATCAGTGTCGGCATCTCGATCTTTCCCGACCATACTGAAATGGGGTCCGACCTGCTGCTCGACGCCAGCGCCGCCATGTTGTTCGCCAAGAGCAGCGGCCACAACCAGTACCGCTTCTTCGACCCGTCCATGCACCGCCAATCGGCGGAACGGCTGATGATGGAAAACGAACTGCGCCGCGGCATCGACAAGGGCGAACTGCTGCTGCACTACCAGCCGCAGGTTTCCGTCGCCACCGGCCGCATCGTCGGCATGGAAGCGCTGGTGCGCTGGCGGCATCCCGGACTCGGCCTGGTGCCGCCCGGACGATTCATTCCGGTTGCGGAACAATCTGGACTGATCGTCCCGCTCGGCGAGTGGGTGATGCGCCAGGCCTGCCATGACCTTCGCCAGCTCGAGTCCCTGGGCCTCGCCAACGTCACCATGGCGATCAACATTTCCGCCAAGCAATTCAGCGATTCCGACGTGGTCGGGGCAATCCAGGAGGCGATACGGGCCTCCGGCATCGAGGCCTCCCACCTGGACGTGGAGATCACCGAAAGCACCTTGATGCATGACCCGGCGAATGTCGTCGGCTTTCTCGACCGCCTGAAATCGCTTGGCATCCGCCTGTCGATCGACGATTTCGGCACCGGATTCTCGTCGCTGAACTATCTCAAGCGGTTCCCCATCGACACGCTGAAGATCGATCAGTCGTTCATCACCGACATTGCCCACAACACCAAGGACGAGGCCATCGCGGTGACCATCATCACTCTGGCGCATGCCATGGGTATGACGGCGCTGGCGGAAGGCGTTGAATCGCCGGCCCAGGAACACATTCTCGAACGGCATGGCTGCGACGTTATCCAAGGTTTCCTGTACAGTAAGCCCGTCCCGCTGGCGGAAATTAAGGCGATGTTGACGAGCGGCGCGACGCTGCCGCCGGGAAGCGACGGTCAGCGCGACATTAAGTTCAACTAGCGGTCAAAATCTGACGCTTGATACCCCCGCGCGACACCGCCCAACTTGCCCCTCTCCCGCCATGCGGGCGAGGGGACGACGGGTCAGTCAGTCGGCCTCGACCAAGTCCGATGGCGCCCGGTGAATGCCGCATTCGCTCTTGGCGGCGCCCGGCCAACGACCGGCGCGCACCGGTTCGTCGGACGCCACCGGGCGAGAACACGGCCAGCAGCCGAGCGAGCGGTACCCCTGGGCGACGAGTGGATGGCGCGGCAAGTCGCGCGCGACGAACTCCGCCTCGATTTGCGCGAGGTCCCACCGCGCCAGCGGGCTGATCTTGATCAGCCCGTCCGCCCCCGCCTCGATGGTCTCAATCGCCTGGCGCTCACCACCATGGTAGCGCTTGCGGCCGTCCACCATGGCGTCATAGCCCCGCGCCGCGCGCTCCAGCGGCACGACCTTGCGTATCCGACAGCACCGATCGGGATCGCTCTGCCACAACGACTCGGCCTGTTGCCGCTCGTCAAGCGTTGGGCCGGTCAAGAGTACGTTGTCCAACCGGAGACGACGGACAAGCTCGTCCCGATAGGCCAATGTCTCGTCGAACAATTCGCCGGTGTCGATGAAAATGACCGGCAAGGCGCGGTCGACCTCGGCGACGAGGTCGAGGAGGACGGCGGCTTCCGCGCCGAATGAGCTGATCACCACCAGACGGCCGGGAAACTGCCCCCGCATGGCCGAAAGCAGCGGTGCGCCGTCCAGATGCCCGAAGCGCTGGCGCAACGAGTCGACTTGATCGTCCACGGAGGTCATTCGGCCGCATCCTGATCCGCCACGTCTCCCCCCACGATATAACGCGCGGTATCGAGGAATCGGGCGACCGCCTCGCGATAGGCGGGGGCGCGGCCCGACGACAGCGACGCGGTCCGTTGCGCCAGCAGCGAGTCGAGCGCCGCCGACGCCTTCGGATGCCGCACGCCGTGAAGCCTCTCGATGATCGATGCCGCCGGATCGTCGTCGGTCGTCATCTCGCCATTGTGGTGCAACAGGCGCCGCCCGGCAAACGCGCTCGCCTCCTCGGCCGCCTGCAAGGCCTGCTCCCACCGCCCGGCCGCCAACTGGCGATCGAGGCGGATCAGGGCGTCGTCGGCAAGGTCGGCCAACACATCGTCCGAGGCGAACGGCGCGGCGCATTCGCCGCGCACGGTTGGCGCCCCCTTGAAAACGTCGGTATCCCCCCAATCGATAAAGGGCTGGCCGGACCCGGCGTCCGCCGCCAACGGCGCCAGGACCGATTCGATGCCCGGCTTGCCGATGCGCTCCGCCCATTGACGGACGGTTTCGCCGTGGCCGCGCTGGGCGGCGTAGGCGCGCCGCAGCAGACGCAACGCTTGCGGCGCGTGGATCGCCGCGACGATCGGCCCGCTCAACCCGACCATGGCGTCCTGCGCACCCAGGCGGCCATCGCCGCCGATATGGATCTGATAGTGCGGCGCCGGTTTCCCGTCGATCTTCTTGGCGACGCCGTGGAAACCGAAATCGCCGATATGATGCTGCCCGCACGAGTTCTGGCAGCCGGAGATGCGCACGGAGACGCCCTTCGCCGTCGGGTCGGTCTCGCTGTCCTGGCGCACCGCCTCGGCCAAGCCAGGCGAATTGGTGATGCCGATACGGCAGGTCGTCGTGCCGGGGCAGGACACGATATCGGCGCTTTCCGCGGCGCTGGCCGGCACCGGGATACCGAGGACGGCGAGGCGGGCGAGAATGCCGTCCAGCTGACCGGCCGGCACATCGGGGATGACCAGATTCTGGTCCCGCGTCGTCCGCACTTCCTTGATCCCGGCCGCCGACAGCAACTCGACCAGCGCGTCGAGCTGATCCGCCGACAGATTGCCGAGGAACGGGGTGGCGACGATCGCATGGCGGCCGTCAGGCTGGGTCACCACGCCCATCGGCGTGCGCTCCACCGTCGCCTCCGTCGGCTGGCGCCATTTCAGCGGCTCCCAGGCGCGCTGCGCCAGGCCCTTGAGGCGGGCGAACTCCTCCTCGAACAGAGCGCGGAATTTTTCCTCGCCAAAGCGTTTGACCACGTATTTGATGCGCGCCGCATTGCGGTTGACGCGATCGGAATAACGCTGATGCAACCGGGCGAACGCCTCGACGACGACCGGCAATTCCTCCTCGGCGACGAAGTCGAGCACCGTCGTCGCCGGCCGGGGTTGGCTGCCCAACCCGCCGCCCGCCATCACCTTGAAGCCCTTTTCGCCAGCGCGTTCGGTGGCGATGAAGCCAAGGTCGTGAATGGGCACGGCGGCGCAATCGGTGGCGCAGCCGGACACGGCGAACTTGGCCTTGCGCGGCATGTGCTGCACCAGGGGATGGCGAAGCCAGCTGCGCGCCAGCCGCTCGGCCACGGCGCCGGCATCGACGTGCTCGCGCGGGCAGTGGCCGGACAAGGCGCAGGCGGTCATGTTGCGCAGCGTGTTGCCGCACGCTTCGCGCGTCGTCATGCCGCGGCCGTAGAGAAAGGCCAAGGCCTCTCCGGTCCGTTCGAGCGGCACGAAATAGGTCTGGATGTCCTGGCGCGTGGTGATGTGCACGTCGCCCTGGCAGAATTCGCGATTGAAGCGGGCCAGCGTGGTCAGCCAGGGCAGCGGCAGGATGCCGCCCGGAATCTTGATGCGCACCATCTGCACGCCGGGTTGCTTCTGGCCGTAAACGCCGAAACGGACACGATAGCCCGTCCACTTCTCCTCATCCCAGCGACCGGCCAAGCGTTCGGTAAGACCGGCACGGTATTCGTCGAGATCGGAAAGGCGGACCAGCGGCTCGATATCGTAGGATCTGGCGGCTGTCACGAGGTAGACCCTTTCATTTCACATTTGTCGTATGTTGTTCGTATAATTCAACACAAAAATATGCACTCTGTGAGCACACGTCAACCTCTATCACACACAATATGTGTGTTTTTAATTCATTCAGTCTATCGTTTTAGAGTACAAAATTGGCCGGCGCGGTATCCCAGCATCGCACCGCACCGTCCTCGACAACGCCGAGATGACCGGTCCGCATCTTGAAACTCGGCCGCTCATCGACCCGCGACAGCAGCAACCTCGGCAAGAACCTGAGGATGCCATTGCTGCTGACCACCAACGGACGGCACGGCCCGCCCCCCGTCAGCCGATCCTGGACAAACGCTTGGAGAGCCGCCATTACCTCGTCCTTGCGGCTGCCCCACCCCGCCTGCTCCGGCCAGCAATCCGCCTGGTTCCACGCGGCGGCCATTTCGGCCATGCCCGGCCCTTCCGCCTCGATCTCGGCGCTGGTCCGCCCGGCCCATCGACCGTAATCGAGTTCGTCGAGACGGTCGTCGACAAAAGGCGGCGCCACCCCCAGGGTTTCCGCGACAATTTCGGCGGAACGCCGCGTCCTCGCCAACGACGCGGCGAAAATGGCGTCCGGCACCAGTCCGGCCCGGCCCAGCGCCTCGGCCACCGCCACCGCCTGGGCCAGCCCTTTTTCGACCAATGGCAGGTCGGTTTCGCGCCCGACCCAGACGACGCGGTCACCGGGGGCGAAGGTGTTGCCATGGCGGGCGAACAGGATCTGCATGGCTAGGCGACCAGTTCGCCTTGGCGGGCGATAATGTCCTCGATGAACGGAATGTCTTCCGGCGCGTCGACCGAGCCGTGCGTCCGGCCCTGATAGTCGACGATCACCACTTTGATCGGAATGCCGTTCTCCAGGGCGCGAAGCTGTTCGAGCTGCTCGGCGATTTCGAGCGGTGTTTGCTCCATCCCGGCCAGCTGGTCGAGGGTGTCGCTGGCATAGCCGTAAATGCCGATATGGCGGTGCACCGGCGGCACGTCGAAGTCCTTGATGCGCAGATAGGGAATGATCGCCTTGGAAAAGTACAGCGCGCGGCCGAAGCGATCGATGGTGACCAGGGTGCCGCTCGTCGGGCTCTCCGCCTTCAAGGCGCGCAGCTCGTCGAGCGTCTGCCAGGTGCAGCGCACCGCCGCCGTCACCATGCCGGTCGCCGGATCGGCGTGAAACGCGTCGACCAGCCCCTGCACCACCCACGGCGGGGTGAGCACGGCGTCGCCCTGCAAATTGACCACGGCGTCGGGGCGCTCGGGCATCTGCCGCAGGGCGGCATGGACGCGATCGGTGCCGGTGGCGCAATCGACCGAGGTGAGGATCGCCGGCGCGCCGAAACTGGCCGCATGCGCCACCACCCGTTCATCGTCGGTGGTCACATAGACGGCGCTGACGCCCCGCACGGCCTTGGCGATTCGCCACACCCGCTCGAGCAGACTGACCCCGGCGATCTTCACCATGGGCTTGCCGGGAAGACGGCGCGAGTTGAACCGGGCGGGAATGACGATGGCGACCTTCATGGTGTTTCCCAACTTTGCTAAATGGATTGCAGGATATCGGCGTATGTCGAGGCCGACGGATAGACATGGCGCCAGCTTCGCCCCTCGTCCTCACCGCCGCCGGCGGCGCGGGAGGTCTCGAAATTGAAGCAGCGCAACAGCCACAGCCGCTCGTAGGCGGCCAGGCGGCCGGCATCGACCGGCTCGACGGCGAATTCCCGATAGCCGGCGAGGAACGCCTCGAACAGATCGGCGCGGTGCGCCAGCTTGCCGTCGGCGCCGATCGCCGTCCAATATTTCATTTTCACCAGGTCGAGCTCGGCGCAATCGACCACCCAATTGTCCCAGTCGATCACCCGCAAACCACCGGTCGGTTCGACCAGCAGATTGGCCCCGGCATAGTCGTTGTGCACCAGGCAGGGGCGGCCGGCGACCACACCGCCGAGTTCCGGCACGCGCGGCAGATGCGGCATGTGCTGCAGCGCTTGCGCCAGTTCGCTGATCAGGCTGGCCCGCAGATGGTCTTCCCACGACCGCGGGACATGGCGGATGGCGAAAATGTCCTCGTAGAAATGCTCGAAACGGATGCGATGCAGACCGGCCAGAACCTGCCCGGCCTGGAAATAGTGATCGACCGATGGCGCCTCCCACAACACCACCCCGTCCACCCATTCGAACAGGAAATAGGGAAAGGGCAAGTCCTCGAGCGACCAGTCGTAATGCAGGATGGCGCGCACCGCCTGATGCGCCACGTGCGAGCCCTTGGGCGAGGACAGGACGCCGTCGACGACGCGCCGCACCAGGGCGTCGTCGAGCCTGTCGTCGGCGTGATAGAGCAGGAGGACGGCGAACACCTCCTTGATGATGTCGCGCTCGTAGCGGAAATGCTGGCGGTTGAGCGCCACGCGGGCGCCGATGCGCCGTCCCTCGTATTTGAGTTCGAAGATTCGATTGATGTTGCCGGCATGCCAGCCGACGATTTCAACGACGCCGTTGCCGCCCAGGTGCTGGGCGAGGACGCGCCCGGCCACGTCGACGAACTGGCCGAGATCGAATTCAGGGTCGGGGGCGGGATCGGTCTGCAAAATGGCGCGCACAATAACCCCTGCGTGCGGCGGACGCAAATGATGGAGGCGCCGCCTGTTTATTGCACCGGGCCTATTTGACGCTATAGTGCCTGCCCGTCGTTAACGAAGAGGTGGAACGCGCCATGAGGCTGGCCGGAAAGGTTGCCTTCGTCACCGGAGCAAGTCGCGGCATCGGCCGCGCCATCGCCCTGGAATTCGCCCGCCAGGGCGCCAGCGTCGGCATCGGATATGCGACCGAGGTCGCCCAGGCGACCACCGTCGTCGAGGAGATTCGCCGCGCCGGCGGCAAGGCCGCCGCCTTCGCCTGTGACGTGCGCGACCGCGCCGCCGTGCGCGCCGCCTTTGCCGCCTGCGCCGGGCAGCTCGGCGGCATCGACATCCTGGTCAACAATGCCGGCATCAACAACCGCTGCACCTTCCAGGAAACCACCGACGAGGACTGGGACCGCATCATGGCGGTCAATCTCAAGGGACCGTTCGTCTGTTCCCAGGAAGTCTTTCCGCACATGATCGCCCGCGGCGGCGGCCGCATCGTCAATATCAGCTCGGTCGCCGGCCAGTATCACGGACCAAAAACGGTGCATTACGCCGTGTCCAAGGCGGGGCTGAACAGCCTGACGGCGGTGGTGGCGCGCTATGGCGCCGAACACAACATCCTGGTTAATGCGGTGGCGCCGGGCATCATGTGGACGGAACAGACCGCCGACGAGTTGGCCGGGCCGGACGGCGAGCGTATCGTCGCGATGACCCTGGTCAAGCGGGCCGGGCAATTGTCGGATGTCGCCGCCACATGCGTGTGGCTGTCCTCCGACGAGCAGAGCTATGTTACCGGCCAGGTCATCAGCGTCGCCGGCGGCGCCGTTCTTTAGGGGGTTACCCAAGTCGTCAACCCCGCTGCCGCGGGGAATCCGGACGTCGCGGATAGGCTGGTCCCGTTGCCCTGGATACCCGCTGTCGCGCGGTATGACGGAATAACCAAAGGCCCAAGGATTTGAACCCATGGACGTCATCGAACTCAAGGCACGGCTGAAGGCGGGAAAGCGCGTTTTCGGCACGTGGTCGCATTTGCCCTACACCACGGTGGTGGAGATCGTCGGCGCCGCCGGGCTCGACTTCATCGTCTTCGACCTCGAGCACGGGCCGCATTCCTTCGCCGATCTGCCGAGCCTCTATTGCGCGGCGGAGAAGAGTCGCATCGTGCCGATCACCCGCGTCCCCGGCACCGGCAACAGCAACATCCTGCGCGCCCTCGACTGCGGCACGCGAGGGGTGATGGTGCCGCATGTCGACAGCGCCAGAGTGGCGGGCGAGTGCCTGGACGCCATGGTCTATGGCGGCAGTTCGCGCAACCGCGGCATCGCCACCCTGACCCGCGCCTCAATGTTCGACTATAAGAGCGAGCGCAGCTATCTCGATGGACAGACGGAAAAAACCCTGTCGGTGCTGATGATCGAAGATCGCCAGGGACTGGACGAACTCGACGACATCTGCGCCCTGCCCGGCCTCGACGTGCTGTTCATCGGCATCTACGACATGTCGCAGAGCCTGGGCCTCAAAGGCGACCTCACCGACCCCGGCTTCCAGAAAGTGTTTTCCGAGGCGGTGGCGCGCGTCGCCGAGCACGGCGTCGCCGTCGGCTGCTATGCCCACACGGCGGATGCGGCGGCGATGCTGGTCGAGCTGGGCGTGCGTTTCATCACCATCGGCGTCGATGGCGGCGTTCTGCGGCGCGGCTATGACGCGGTGGCCGACGGCGTGGCGCGCTGGCGATGAAAATCTCCGTCATCATCCGTACCAAGAACGAGGAAAACTGGGTCGGACCCTGCCTCGACATGGTCTTCCGCCAGGACTATCCGGATTTCGAGGTGATCGTCGTCGACAATCAAAGCACCGACCATACGCTGGAAATCGTCCGGCGATATCCGGTGAAGCAGGTCGTCGCCATCGCCGCCTACAAGCCCGGCCACGCCCTCAACGAAGGGATTCGCGCCTCAAGCGGCCAACTCATCGCCTGTCTGTCGTCGCATTGCATTCCGCGCGCCACCGACTGGCTGTCCCGCCTGGCCGCCGGGTTCGCCGACGCCAAGGTCGCCGGGGTCTATGGACGGCAATTGCCGTTGGCCTTTTCCGGCGCCGTCGACAAACGTGATCTGCTGACCGTGTTCGGTCTCGACCGCCGCGTCCAGGTCAAGGACTACTTCTTCCACAACGCCAACAGCATGCTCCGCCGCGACCTCTGGCAGGCCACGCCCTTCGACGAGGAGGCGAGCAACATCGAGGACCGTCTGTGGGGCAAGGCCATGGTCGATCAAGGCTATCACCTGGTCTATGAGCCGGAGGCCGCCGTCTATCACCATCACGGCATCAACCAGGGCGACATGGACCTTGGCCGGGCTGCTGGCGTTTCCCAGCTCCTTGACCGCCTGGAAGCCGAGATCGTCGCCGACCTGCCGGAAAATCTGCGCCCGGAGAATTGCAACGTGGTGGTCATCGCCCCGGTCCTCGGCGAGCCGCGCAAGCTTCAGGGCGGCGACGTGTTCGCCGAGATGCTGCGCCAGCTCAAATCGTCGCGCTATCTGCGGCGCGTCTATGCGCTGGGTGAAAGCGAGCAGGTGGAGGCGACCGCCACCCAGCTGGGCGCCAAATTCCTGAGGCGGCCGGACGAATTGCGGTCGCGCGAGCGCACGCTGGGCGAGATCTTGCGCTATGCCCTGGAAACCATCGAGGCCGGCGGCGACTTTCCCGACACCATCCTCTATGTCAACTATTTGTGCCCGTTCCGTCCGCCGGGATTGTTCGACGAGCTGGTGACGGAATTGCACTATCGCGGCCTCGACACGGTGTTTCCCGGCTATGTCGACTACAATGATCACTGGCTGTCGGAGCAGGCCGGCCACTATGAACGCGTCACCGAGAGCCGGCGCCCGTCGCCGGAGCGTCCGCGGCTGTTCCGTTCGCTTTACGGATTGGGCTGCGCGACCCGTGCCGGCGTCATCCGGCGCGGCGAATTGATCGGACCGGCGGTCGGCGTCGTGCCGCTGGCCGATCACCTCTACACGCTGCGCCTTACCGACGAGCGGCCCGAGCCGATCGATCCGGGCGACGGCGATTCAAATGCTCTGCTGGGATGGACCTCCCAGATGTTTCTGCGGGAGTTCCGGCCATGACCGCGCCGTCCGATTCCGGCTCCGATCTGCTGGTCGGCGCCCAGGCCCTCGAAGATTTCCTGGCCGCACTCTATGTCGGGTTCGGCGCCAGCCCGGCGACGGGCCGCGAGGTGGCGATCCATCTGGTCGAGGCCAGCCTGACCGGGCACGATTCGCACGGCGCCCTGCGCGCTCCCTGGTATGTCGACAAGATCGAGGCGGGTGAACTCGACCCCAAGGCCAGCCCGACGATCGTCCATGAAACCCCGACCACCGCCGTCGTCGATGGCGGCTGGGGGTTCGGCCAGCCGGCCTCGCGCCTCGCCATGGAAACCGCCATCGGCAAGGCGGAAGCGCTGGGCGTCGCCTGCGTCGTCGTGCGCAACGCCAACCATATGGGCCGCGTCGGGTTGTACACCGGCATGGCGGCGGCGAGGGGCATGGTCGGGCTGGGCTGCGTCAATCTGCATGGCGCCAGCCCCTGCGTGGCGCCGTTCGGCGGCATCGACCGGCGCCTGCCGACCAATCCGTTCTCCATCGCCTTCCCGACCGACCGCCAACCGGATTTTCTTGCCGATTTCACCACCTCGGTGGTGGCCGAGGGCAAACTGCAGGTGCGCCGCAATCGTGGCCTGGCGGCCCCCGAGCAATGGATCATCGATCATGAGGGCAATGCCACCACCGATCCGTGGGACTTCTACAATGACCCGGTCGGCGCGCTGTTGCCGATGGGCGGGGTCGTCGCCTACAAGGGGTTCGCCCTGTCGATGGCCATCGAGGGACTGGCCGGCGGATTGTCGGGGGCCGGCTGCTCCAACCCCGACCTCACCCGCCACGGCAATGCCTGCTGGTACACGGTGATGCGGGTCGACGCGTTCGCGCCGCTCGACGCGTTCAAGGCCAATGTCGGCAAGCTCATCGACCATGTGAGGTCGTCGCGCAAGGCCGCCGGGGTCGAGGACATCCTCTATCCCGGCGAACCCGAATTCCGCCGCCGCCAGGTCCGTCTTCGCGACGGCGTGCCGATCGATCGCAAGACCTGGGCCTGGCTCGCCGGCAAGGCCGAAGCGATCGGCCTCGCCCTGCCGGCGACCAACCAGACTACCGGATCCTGATCGGCAGGATGATGCTGAGCCCCGGCGCGACCGGCGGTGGGGCGACCACCACCGGCGGCGGGTAATAGACGGCTTGCGGCGGTGGCGCCATGACCACCGGCGGCGCGTAATAGCCGGGATGGTGCTCCCGCCACTCGTGGTCGCGCCAGCGCGCGTCGCGCCAGTGATCATCGCGACGCCACTCGTCGGCGACAGCCGGCGTCAAGGCGGCAAACAAAATGCCGGCCGCCAGGACGGCGATAACACTCTTACGATTGTTCATGGTGGTTCTCCGATCCCGGGACAGGTCAGTTGGTTTCGTGAGCCGCCTTGGCGTCCCGCTTGTGGGTCCGGAAATGTTCGTCGGCCACCTTCTTCTGGTCGTCGGGCATGACGGCATAAAGGGCGGCGAACGCCTTGGTCAGTCTTTTCAGACCCTGGGCATGGGCCTCGGCGACGTCGGCATAGTTCTGCAGATCCTCGACCGCGGTCATCGTTTCCACGTTTTCGAGCTTCTTGTTCACCAGATCGCGGGAAACCTCGGCATTGTGACGCATGACGGCAGCCAGCGCCTTCCATTGCTTCTCCTCGGCGGCGGTGATCTGCAGATTTTCGTGCAGTGCGGCGATGTGGGCATCGAGCGGATCGCCATGCGGCTTCGGTGCTTCGGTGGCCGCGGCCGGCGCCGGCATCGAACCGGTCATCGGCGCCGGTGCCTGGGCAAAGGCCGGCGCCGACAGCATCAGCGTCGTTCCGGCGACGAATGCGCTAAGAATGAGAGAATGGCGAAGTTCGAACATGGGACCTCCCTTGTGACGGTGCCGGCGGAGGGATTTCCGCGCCGCACGGCAGAATGAAGCATTTACAAGGTAGAAACCAATTATGGGTTTTTGAAGGTGATCCGACATCCGATGCGACGATCGGCGGACGATTACGCGACCGGACGCGATCAGCTATTGAAAACGATATCGGTTCGATATATAAACGATATCGGAATGGAGGAAAGATCGCGATGATAATCGCTGTCCTGCAAACAAAAGGTGGCGTAGGAAAATCGACTTTGGCGGTCAATCTGGCCGTCGAGCGGGCGCTTCACGCCAAGCGCAATGTTCTGCTGGTGGATGCCGACGAACAGGGCACGGCGTCCGATTTTGTCGCAATCCGCGCTGAGCGGCTGGGATCGGCGGGGTTTTCCGCCATCCAACTGCACGGCGCGGCGGTTCGCGGCGAAGTTCTGGCCAAACGTGAAAAATACGACGACATCATCATTGATTGCGGCGGCCGCGACACCGCCGCGTTGCGGGCCGCCCTTACCGTCGCCGAGCGCGCTCTGGTGCCCTTCCAGCCGCGCAGTTTCGATGTATGGACGATCGACAAAGTCGGCGCACTGGTGGCCGAAGCCAAGACGCTCAATCCCGCGCTCAAGGCTTTCGCCGTGATCAACTGCGCCGATTCCCAAGGGTCCGACAACCAGGCCGCGGCGGCGGCCTTGGCCGAGAACCCGCACATTACCTACCTCGACACGCCGTTGGTACGCCGCAAGGCGTTCCCCAACAGCAATGCCATCGGCCTGTCCGTCCTCGAAGCGAATCCCGCCGACCACAAAGCGCGGGATGAACTGATCCGCCTGGTGGACGCGCTGATTTCGGCCGATCCGACGAACCTCAAACGCTGAAAAGCAAGGAGC
>Ga0181520_10009517_pt1 | contig 13397 bp, 11 predicted proteins | sample PEATcosm2014_Bin_29_FD_132451 | JGI IMG/M metagenome (GOLD analysis project Ga0181520, IMG submission 132451) | Peatland microbial communities from MTU Mesocosm Facility, Houghton, MI, USA - PEATcosm2014_Bin02_30_metaG | ecosystem: Environmental > Terrestrial > Soil > Wetlands > Peat | place...
AGCGTCAGGTAGTTTTCAAGGCTGCAACTGCTGCCAGTCGCCGTGGCGACCGCCGTCAAATCGTCTAGAACCAGGTTCACTCGAATCCGCCTTCAGTCCAGCACGCCCTTTAATCCATTGGAGGCACTGGACGGAGATGTTGAAAGCAATCACGGCTGCAGCGGATGCGCTGACACTCCTGAACAAGCCGGCCAGTTTGCCGTGTCCTTCAGGTCGTCCCCATCCACGGGGATGTTGCAGCCTCTTAATCATTGGACGCGCGCTGCTTCGTGGGGGATTCGATAGAATCTGGCCCCGCGGGAGCAACTCCAATACATCCAATTGTAAAGCAGTAGCGGTTTGCGCCAGCCTGAATTCGCTTAACCCAAGCCCATCTGACCTTTAGCAACCAGCGATTTTAGGCGGGTGCCAACTCCCGCAGGGCCACTTTCGTTCCGCTCGGATATCATTGTTCTCGATGGTGATGCCGCCGAAAATTGAATTGGGCAGCCTGGGCATGGCCGACTCGCTGATTCTGATGGTGATTGCGCTGGTGGTCTTCGGACCGCGACGCCTGCCTCAAATCGGCCGTCAGATCGGCAAGCTGATGTACGAGTTCCGCAAAGCCTCCAACGACTTCAAGTACCAGATGGAAGAAGAGTTGCGGAATGCTGAGGATGCTGATCGACGGAAGAAGGAAGAGGAGCGGCTGGCGGCCCTTGCTGTCGCGGCTCCAGCCCTGCCTGCTGCGACGGTTGAAACGGCTGTTCCATCCGCTACATCCGTCATGGAGAGCACATATCCTGACCAGACTCAGTCCCCGTCGCAGAAAGAGTCTGAACCTGCAGGCACAACGGTGCCTGGTGAGGCGAATTCCCTAATCCGGCCGCCCGCCACAGGCGAGCCGATCCCAGCGGAAAAGCCAACCCGCAACGGAGAGCCGTTCGAAGCGCCATATCCGGTGGGGCCGGGTGCAAGCGTTCAGGCGAGTCTCGATTTCAGTCCGACACCTGACCCCGCCATCAACGCGATTGCCGACGATTTGCATGGAGACGAGGCTGAACAGGCTGGCGCGGGCCCTACCCCATCACCGGAGCAAGCGGCCCACCATGGTTGATCCAGCGGACGCAATCAGCAAGGCACGAGAGGCGGTTACTCAGCGCGCCGAACTACCGGGAATGAGCCTGATGGAGCATCTGGACGAATTGCGCAAGCGCATCGTCCGCTCTGCCATTTACCTTGCAATCGGCTTTTTCGGCAGTTGGTTCCTGCGCGACCGCCTGGTCAACTTCATTCAAGCGCCGCTGACGCACATCGGTAAAACGCTGGTCTTTACCCACCCCATGGATCCGTTGAACCTGCAGCTTCAGGTTTCGCTGGTTGGGGGAGCGATTCTGGCGTCGCCCTTCATTCTGTTTCAGGTCTGGATGTTCATTGCGCCGGGGCTCTACCAGAAGGAACGCCGGTTCGTAGTTCCCTTCATGCTGGCCACGGTGGGTTTGTTTCTAGGCGGCGCGACATTCGGGTACTTTTATGTTCTGCCCGGTGCGCTCAAGATCCTGATTGTCGATTTCGGAAAGAACTTCACCTCGATGGTCACCATTGAGGAGTACAGCAGCTTTTTCCTCTCGATCATTCTGGGCCTGGGCATCAGCTTTGAGATGCCAATCCTCATCTTTTTCTTAGCCATGTTCGGCATCGTCAGTCCAAAGTTCTTATGGAGGAACATGCGCTACGCGGTGCTGATTGTGTTTCTGGTGGCGGCCTGTATCTGCCCAAGCCCCGATCCATGGACGATGTGCATCTATGCCATTCCCATGCTAGCGCTGTACCTGATCGGCATTGGAGTGGCCTGGTGGGTTCACCCATCGAGGCGCAAGGCCAAGCAAGCCAAGGAAACAGCCAAATGATTCTGCCCTTCTCATCACTTTGCAAGCGGCTTGCGCCGGCATTGATCTTGCTGGCCCCAATGGCAGTTGGTGCGCAAACGCATTTCAACGGTGCCAAGGCTCTGGAATATGCACGCCAATTCGTCGCCATTGGGCCGCGATGGCCCACCAGTCCGGGACATCTCAAAGCTGAAGCCTTCCTTCGCGACCAGCTCAAGCACGATCAGGTTGAAGAAGACACGTTCACAGCCAACACGCCCATCGGACCGGTCGCCATGCGCAATTTCATCGTGCGCATCCCGGGCAAAAGAGACGGCGTGATCGTTCTCGGCACGCATTACGAGACCAACTACTGGCTGCGCAACATCAACTTTGTGGGTGCCAACGATGGCGGGTCCACGACGGGACTGCTCCTCGCCATCGCCGACCAGCTGAGAGCAGAATCGGCACGAGCCAAGGTTCTTGAAGGCTACTCAGTGTGGCTGGTTTTCTTCGACGGCGAGGAGGCGATCAAAAGCTGGTCCGCATCTGACTCCACTTACGGAAGCAGGCACCTGGCGGCCCGCTGGGGCAGGGACGGCACTCTCAGCCGCATCAAGGCGTTCATCCTGGCCGACATGATTGGCGACAAAGACCTCGACATTCAGCGCGAATCCCGCTCCACCGATTGGCTGGTCGCGCTGATGACGCAAGCCGCAAAGAAATTTGGCTACGATCGATTCTTCTTCCAGACGGAAAGCCCGGTCGACGACGACCACATGGCTTTTGTCACGCGTGGCGTGCCTTCCATCGATGTGATTGACCTGGACTACGGCCCCAGCAACAGCTTCCACCACACAGCTCAGGACACCATGGACAAGATCACCGCCCGCAGCTTGACAATTGATGGGGATGTGTTTCTGGAAACGATCCGGCTTATTGATCAGCGATAAGCAGCTTTCAGCATCTAGCCTTTAGCTTCTGGCTCCTCAATATCCATCCTTCCAGTGAGCGGCTGGGACCTGGAGGCTGGAAGCTGAAAGCTTCCTTCCTATACCATCCAGAAATGATTGCCGGCGCATCCTGGACTTGGTGGGTGGGTTTTCACGTGGCAGTAGCTGCGCTGCTGCTGATTGATTCCTTCGTTCCTGGCCATCGCCACGAAACGCGCCACGCCCAGATGTTTGCATGGCTGGGGACGACAGGATTTGTGCTGGCCGCAGTCTGCTTTGCGGTCTGGATCGGCGTCACACAGGGTCGGCAGCCTGCCCTTGAATGGGTCGGCGGCTATGCCATTGAGACCTCGCTCAGCGTGGACAATCTCTTCGTCTTCCTGGTCATCTTTCAAGGCTTCCAGATCAGCCAGAAGCGACAGCACAATGCCTTGCTCTGGGGCGTGCTGGGCGCGGTGGTATTACGCGCGCTTTTTATTCTTGCCGGCATTACGCTGTTGAAACGGTTTGACTGGATTACGTGGATCTTCGGTCTTTTCCTTCTCTACGCGGCCTGGCGCCTGGCCAGCGGCGGCTCTGCGAAGGCAGCCATTCCGGAATGGATCCGCAAGCTTCAACCGGCCAAGGGATCGCTGCTGCCGGTGATTCTGGCCGTCGAGGTCACAGACGTGATCTTTGCCACGGACTCCATCCCCGCGGTGCTTGCAATCTCGCACAACCCCTTTGTGCTGTACACGTCGAACATTGCAGCGGTGCTCGGACTGCGCGCTCTCTACTTCGCGCTGGCTGATTTGCTCGACCGGTTCCGCTATCTGCACTATGGGCTTGGCGCAATGCTTGGATTCATTGCACTGAAAATGCTTGCTGCACGCTGGATTGATGTGCCAATCCTCTATTCGCTTGCAATCATTGGCGCAATCCTGACGACGTGTGCGCTCGTTTCGTGGATGGCGGCGATGAGGGAACAGGAATCAGGGAACACGGATCAGGGCTCGGGCACTTGAGCCCTACCACGGTTCGAACTCAAACCGCTGATCGGGCACCGCAAAGCCTCCAACGGTCAACTTCGAATGCTTTTTGAAATGTTCGTCGTCCCGTTTGGGAAAGTCGTTGCGGAAGTGGGCGCCGCGGCTCTCTTCGCGATGAAACGCCGAATAGAGAATGGCGTAAGAGACGCAGGTGAGCGCGTGTGCCTCGCTCAATCGACGGCTGCCTTTGCGCTTGCTTGCGAGCTCCGCAAGCCGGGTTGAAATCTCCATGTGAGTTGTGAAGCCATCGCGGAGCGAGGATTCGTCTCGAAGCAACCCGGCGCAGATCCACATGGCGTGGCGCAAGCCGGCAATCTGGACTTCGACGAATTCTGACTCGGCGTCCGACAACGGAATGGTGGCCGCTTGCTGGTCTGCCACGGGAATCAAAGGCAGATCGTCGGCAAGCATGGCCCGTGCGGCACGGGCTCCAAAAACCAACCCCTCAAGCAGCGAGTTCGACGCCAGCCGATTGGCGCCGTGAACGCCGGTGCAAGCTGCTTCGCCGGCCGCATAAAGCCCTGGCAAACTGCTCCGTCCCGAGAGGTCGGTCTTAATCCCGCCCATCAGGTAATGCGCCGCGGGCCGGATTGGGATCGGGTCCCGCGCCAGGTCGAGTCCGAACCGAGCGAGGAATGCACTGATGCATGGAAAGCGATGGTGCACATCGAGCCCTTGAACATGGCGTATGTCCAGATGGACGAGTCTTGGGTGTCCAGGTTCGTCGCTCATTTCCTCGCGTGCAATCGCGCGCGCCACTACGTCGCGCGGCGCGAGTTCGAGCAAAGGGTGGTAGCGCTCCATGAAGCGCTCGCCCTTGTCGTTGCGCAAGTATGCGCCCTCCCCTCGCAGTGCTTCTGAAATCAGAAATCGAGGCACGCCGGGCAGAGATAAAGCCGTGGGGTGAAACTGATAGAACTCCATGTCCGCAAGATCGGCCCCGGCTTGGGCAGCGATAGCAATCCCGTCTCCAGTGGCCACCGCAGGGTTGGTGGTTTCTGAATAAACCTGCCCGCCACCACCGGCTGCAATAAGCACCGCGCGGGCACTTACGCGATGAGTCACCCAATCTGAAGTATTGACATCGGCTCTGGCCAGGTCAGCTCCAATCACGCGGCCATCGGCAACCACCAGACCGGTGACCATCGTCCACTCGGAAAACCGGATGCGCATGCGGGCGCGGGCAAAGGCAACCAGAGATCGGCTGATTTCCGCACCCGTGGCATCACCGTGGGCGTGGAGAATACGCGGCAGGGAATGCGCCCCCTCACGCGTGCGAAGCAATTCGCCGGATTCAGTATCGAATGCTGCACCCCACTCGATCAGCTCGGCAACGCGCACTGGGCCCTCGGCCACCATCACCTCAGCTGCCGGCCGATAAACAAGTCCATCGCCCGCATTGATGGTGTCTTCAAGATGGAGGGCAATGTCCTCGTGGCCCTCCATGGCCACGGCGATTCCACCTTGCGCATAATGTGTGTTCGACTCGCCGAGCGATTCCTTGGTGACGACCAGCACCTCGCCGTAGCGGGCAAGTTCAATTGCCGCGCGCAGGCCGGCAACGCCACCGCCCATCACTAGAAAATCAACCGGAGTCGACTCTGCCATAACCTTTGAGGCTACCATTGTCAGATCGTGGCCCATCTCACTTTTCCCATTCACTGTCCATGATTTGATTTCTTATCGGATACTGTTTGCGGAGGCACACGCGATGGATAATCCCACCATGGCTCGATTGCTTTCGCAGACCGCCGATCTGCTTGAGATCGATGGCGGCGACAGCTTCCGGATTCGCAGCTATCGGCGCGCTGCCGAAGCCGCTGATCAGACAACAGTGGATCTGGTGGCTGCCACGTCTGAAACTGCTCGGCTGCTTGAGATTCCCGGCATCGGCAAGAGCATGGCTGCAAACCTTCAAGCCATCGTTTCAACCGGCACGCTGCCCTTGCGCGATGAATTGCTGGCAAAATACGGCGCGGGCCTTCTGGAGCTGCTGAACCTGCCTGGCATGGGTCCCAAGACGGTAGCGCTGCTGTGGGATGCGGCGAAAATCGCAAGCATCGACCAACTCGCCGAGGCCATCGAGGCTGGCCGGCTCGCCGGGCTTCCGCGCATGGGCGAAAAGCAGATTGAGAAACTCCGCAAAGGGATCGACGATTACCGGCGCAGCGCAGGGCGTTACCGCATCGACGTCGCCGAGGAGGCGGCTCAGCGCATCGCAGCCTACATGCTGGCTTTTCCTGGAATCGAAAAAGTTACGCCTGCCGGCTCCCTACGACGCGGCCGGGAAACCGCTGGAGACCTCGACCTGCTGGTCACTGGCCCCGCCTGCGCACCAGAGCACACCGGCGCTGCAGTGGAGCACGTTGCCGCTTACCCGGGAATCCACGACATCATTGCCAAGGGGGAGAACAAGGTCAGCTTTCACCTGGCCAACGGCCTGCAGGTGGATGTACGACTGTTGCCCTCGGCCTCCTATGGCGCCGCCCTGCAATACTTTACCGGGTCGAAGGCGCATAACGTGTCGTTGCGCCAACGGGCCCTGAAAATGGGTTATACGCTCAGCGAATGGGCGCTCGCCCGGCTGGACGACGAGTCGACGGTCGCCGCTGCCACCGAGGAAGGGATCTATGCCGCCCTGGGCATGGACTGGATGCCGGCAGAGCTGCGGGAAAACCTGGGAGAGATCGAAGCCGCCGCACGTCATGCCTTGCCAAAATTAATTGAAAAGGCTGACCTGCTTGGCGACGTGCACATGCATACCACGGCAACCGACGGCCACAACACCATCCTCGAGATGGCCGAGGCCGCCTTGGCGTGCGGCTACCAGTACATTTCCATTACCGACCACTCCAAGAATCTGGCCATGACCAACGGCCTCGACGACAGGCGCGCGCTTGAGCATGTTCAACGCATCCGGGAAGTGGATGATCAGATGCAAGGCCGTATTCGCGTCTTTACCGGCATTGAGGTAGACATTCTGGGCGACGGAGCACTCGATCTGGACGACGAAGTGTTAGCCCAGATGGATGTGGTCATCGCCAGCATCCATACGCGGTTTGAGCAGGGCCGGGAGGAAATGACGGCCCGCGTGTTGCGCGCTATTGAGAATCCCAACGTGAGGATCCTTGGCCATCCTACCGGCCGATTGCTGCTGCGCCGCGAACCGTTTGCACTGGACATGGGCGTGGTGCTGCGCCGTGCAGCTGAACTGGGAGTAGCCGTCGAGCAAAACGCCGCCCCGGAGCGCCTCGACCTGAACGACCGCGATCTTAGATTGGCCAAGGAACTCGGATGCAAAATTGTCATGAATTCTGATTCGCACGAGGCCCGCAACCTGGGCAGAATGGACTACGGCCTTCGCCAGCTCCGCCGCGCCTGGCTCGGTCCCGAGGACGTGCTGAACACTCTGAGACCTGGGGAGTTTCTTGCCGCGCTTCGACCGAGGGGCTGAAGAATCAGAAATGCTCTATGATCGGTACAGGTTTCTCCGGGTTTCAGTGCCAACGGACGAATTCATGGCCAGGCTTTACCCGATGGGAATAAGATAAGGTCGCTATGAGCCTTTTGCAGCAGGATTCCACTCGACTCGACGATGCCGCCCGCGGCGAGGAATTGACCAAGGGCTCAAGCCACCTGATACTCACCAGCATTGTCGCGGCCGTGATCGTGACCATTGCGATCACCATCTACGTTCTCGCAGGCCAAAAACCGCCCGACGCCACCGGCGAGATCGAGCAGGTGTGGGCCCACGCGCAGCACTCAGAATCCTCGGGGTTTGACGCCAACGGCGCACCGATGCCCAAAGAAGAGATGGACCAGGTGTACGTCTTTACTTTGGTGAAGTTGCACAATCAGAGCAAGGAACCGCTGTTCCTGCACAACATCATGACCAACGCCACGCTGGATGACGGCATCCACTCCAGCTATGCGGCCACTGCAGCCGACTACGATCGGGTTTATATCGCGTATCCGTCGATGCCCATTCCGCATGGCAAAGCGCTGTCACTCACCTCAACCATTGACCCTGGCCAATCCGTTGAGGGAACCATCGTTTCTGCCTTCCATCTGACCAAACAGCAGTGGGATGCCCGCAAGGACCTAAGCTTTACCTTTTCGTTCCAGTACAAGCCCAGCCTGACGATCGCACCCCACTCTGCGGTTCTCGATCAGTAGCCGCTATTGGCCGGCGGAAGCAGGTGCCGGCGCATTCTTTGGCGTCGACAGGTAGCCGCTGATGGTTGAATTCTTTGCCCCAACTGAGTTCACCACGATCTCGAAGAGCGCCGGATCCTTGCCACTGTAAAACTGCAATGGCTCGTTCAGATTCCTGTCCTTCTTCTCATACTCCTTGTCGTCGGAGTAAACGACAAGCGTGAACTTGCTCCTCTTCGCATCGGCCCTCTTCAGCTCAAGACTCACTGTTCCAACAGGCTTCTTGGCGCCCTTGGTCAGGGTGAACTCATAGAAGTTGCGTTCGCCCTTGTGCTTGAGGATTTCCAACTCATCGTGATTGCGGGCGATCAGGCTGCTATGACCGCTTAAATCGCCCTTCATCGACGTCAATTGGCTCACCGCCTCGGCCAAGTCGCTCTGCGTCTTGGCCACGTCTGTCTTCACGCCGCCAACGTCAGTTTTCACGTCACTCACAGCGCTGGAAACGGCCGTCACCTGCTGGGCCGTCTGCTTCTGAGCACTGGCCAATTGCTGAGCATTCGCTTCTTCGCGTTGTTGGCGCGAAGCCAGCTCCGCGGCGCGAGTATCCAGCTGCTTCTGGGTCAGGCCCAGCGATGTCTTCAGCTCATCGGTGGCCACTTCAAGACGGGCATCGGTCTCTCGAAGTGAGGCTTTCAGGTTCACGTTTTGCTGCTTGGCATCGGCTAATTCAGCTTGCTGAGCGGTGAGCTTCCCACTGAGCGTGTAGCTCCAGATCAGTCCGCCAATCGCCAGCAACAAAGCGGCCCCGATGGCCCCGAGCAGTGCGCCGGAATGTGTCCTGGGTACTTGTTCTTCTACTACTTCATCACTCATCTGTCTCCCCTTCTTCTCTCTGGCGGCCTGTCCGGCAACCCCTTCTGCTTGGCTATCGGCACGGCTCACGCCTTGGTGTTTGCGACATCTGTCATGTTTGACGTCGCGATCAGGAGTTTCTTTCTAGAACGTTTCTGCCCAACTCGCGCTGAAATCGTTCGCGTACCTTACGGAAGTCCAACCCTCAAATTCAACGCTGGAGGGTTTGCCCCGCGCGGATACCCGGGGAATGTCCACAATATACCGAAATTCCCTGTAGATAGTGTATCTAAATGAAATGGAAAGGTTCGAGAAGGTGCCGGTTTCCGAACCCCCTCGGGCATCCTGGCAGCCGGACCGACATGCAATCGCCGTTCCGTTTTAACGTTCGCTGTCCCGGAAGTGTCTCAGTTTGCCGTGAAGGACTGAAGCCGCCGGAACGCAGACTTTGCGGGCACTCCGGAGGCGTTCCCCGAATCGATATTCCTCATTATGCAAGGGACCTCCGGCATCAACCAATCCTGATGCGCTAGCCACCTCGTTCATACAGGAGAGTAGTAGACTACGTAGGTACGTCATGCCTTCATTCCGAATTAAGCTTTCGCTTTGCATCCTGGCCGCTTCCTCTGCATTTGCCCAGAGCGCACCCACCTCCGGCCCGCTCGCCTTCGATGTTGCCTCCGTCCGGCCAAGCAAACCAGGTTCTCCACAGCACACCAACGTTCCCCTCGATTCCGGCAACGTCTACGGCAGCATCAGCGCTGATGACGCTCGCAGCGCTGCCGGCGGCCTTTTCATCGCGACCCATCAGTCGCTTTGGCGTTACATCTCCTTCGCCTATAAACTTTCTGGGACGCAGGAACTTTCCCTGCGCTTCAACATGTTCTCCGGAGCACCCAAGTCCCGCGCGCCTTTCTGGGTTACCGGCTCTTTCGACGCCCCTGCTGAGTTCTTCGACATCTCGGCGCGCGCTCCGGCCGACACCTCGATCAACCAGATGCGCCTGATGATGCAGGCTCTGCTCATCGACCGCTTCCACCTGGTTACCCATTTCGTCTCCGCTGACGCTCCCGTGTTTGCCCTGGTCCTCGCCCGGGCCGGCACCACCGGGCCCAATCTTCAGCAGCATCCTTCATCAAACGCCTGCGCCGCTCCTGCGTCCGACCAGTCGTCAACGCCCGCGTCTCACCCAACAACCGCATCGGCCGCCTCAGGCAATCTTCCGCCCGTCTGCGGTGTCATCGCGCACGTGCCATCTTCAGTCCCCGGCCAGCATTATGGCGGCCGCGCCATTCCCCTCTCCCTCTTTGCTACTTCGGTCCCGACAATGACGGGACTCGCCGCAATGCCGCGCCCCGTCGTCGATCAGACCGGCCTCTCCGGACTCTACGACTTCACCCTGACCTGGATGCACGACCCAAGCGGAGACGACGCCATCGCCGACAATACCGCTAACTTCCGCGACGCCCTCAAGAGCCAGCTCGGCCTGGAACTCAAGCCCTCCCACGCTCTTATAAGCTTCCTCATCGTCGACCAGGTCGAGCGGCCTTCGGAGAATTAGTGCGCGTGAAAGTTCCTCAGGGATGGGGTTAAGAGGTGGCTTTGGTTGCTCCGAACTTCAGACTGAGACACTACCGCCGTCCCGCACTTCGTGACAACCACCGAATCGCTACGTTATAAACATCTTTACTCCTTTTTTCAGGCGCCAGACCCTCAATCAACTTCCACGGCCTCAACAGACTCCAACGGGCACCCATCTCGCCAAAAGGACAGAAGATCAGGGCATTCGCCTTAAACGTAACAAATTCATCGCAAGGGAGATTCAATAGCTATGTCGACCGCTGTCGCTGGGAAGGGCCTGGAAGGAATTGTTGCCGCAAACTCCGGCATTTGCTGGATCGATGGAGATGCGGGCGTGCTGGCCTATCGCGGAATCGACATTCACGAGTTGGCTGAGAACTCGAGCTTTGAGGAGACGACCTACCTTCTTTGGAATGGCATCCTGCCTAACGAGTTGGAATTGCGCGAGTTCCAGGCGCAACTGACCCTTGCCCGTTCAATCGACCAGGGAATTGTGGAGATGTTGCGTTCGTTTCCAACCTCTGCCACACCGATGGAAGTGCTCCGCACGGCTGTTTCCGCGCTGAGCTTTTATGACGCTGATGAAAAAGACAACACACACGACGCAAATGTCCGCAAGGCTTATAACCTCACCGCGCAGATCGCAATGATCGTTGCCATCTATGACCGGATTCGCAAAGGGAAAGAAATTGTCCCGCCCGACCGGTCTCTGAGCCACGCCGGCAATTTCCTATGGATGCTCAATGGCGAAAAGCCTTCCGAGACGGCCACCCGTACTTTGGATCTGGCGCTGGTGCTGCACGCAGATCACGAATTGAATGCCTCTACCTTTGCCGCCCGGGTGATCGCCGCTACATTGGCAGACATTCATTCCGCGGTAACCGGAGCCATCGGCGCGCTCAAAGGCCCGCTGCATGGCGGCGCAAATGAAGGCGTGATGCGGCTGCTGTACGCCATCGACAAAGCCGGCGCAGATCCCGTGGAATACGTGAAAGGCATGCTCGCCGCCAAGCAGAAGATTTCTGGCTTCGGCCATCGCGTATACAAAACAGAAGACCCCCGCGCCACGCACCTGCGCAAGATGAGCGAGCAACTGGGTAAGGACGCCGGTACGCCCAAGTGGTACCTGATGTCCCGCGCCATCGAGCTCCACATCAACGCCGATAAAAAGCTGAACGCCAACGTGGATTTTTATTCTGCTTCAACATACGCCACACTGGGCATCGACATCGACCTCTACACGCCTATCTTCGCTATCAGCCGCATCGCCGGTTGGGCTGCGCACGTCATTGAGCAGTTGGACGACAACCGCCTCATTCGCCCGCGCGCCGAGTACATTGGGCCTGTCTACCCATCTCCTTACATACCTCTTGAGGAACGCGGATAGAACTCAGCCACGATGGGCTGTTGCGACGCTCATGTCTCACGCGCCTTCCACAGCAGGTAAAGCCCCCAGGCCGCCAGCGTTGAAGCGTCGCGGATGGTTCCGTCACGCATCATCGTCTCAAACTCTTCAACGGCCACCAGGCGCGGCACAAGGTCATGTTCTTCCGGATCTGGCTCCTTGTCGGTGTGTGTCAACCCGGTAGCCAGAAATACATGCTGCTTTTGCCGGGCAAAACCATACGCGATCCACAGCGAGCCCAGGTAGGTCATGTCGGCGGCGGCCAGACCCATTTCCTCTTTGAGTTCCCCGCGCGCCAGCTCTTCAGGATTCTCGACCTCCATCTCCCAACCACCCTGCGGCAGTTCAAGCGCCCGTTCCTGAATGGTGTAGCGGAACTGCTCAACCAGCCAAACGTGCTCGTTTTCGATGGGGAGAATGATGGCGCAGTCGTCTTTGTCCACCACGCCGTAAATGCCCTTCTTCCCGTTCGTGCGCACAATCTGGTCCTCGCGCAGCCGCAGCCATGGGTTGCGATAGATTTCGCGGCTCGCCAGCGTTGTGATGGTATGGCCGTTATCACCATCAGTTGGATTCATGAGGTCTCCTTCACATCCAATTCATCGCGCACCCTGAACCTGCGCAGCCGGCCCAGCAACGACGCCGGGCCGCTCACCTCCAACCGCACAAGGTTGCCTTCATACGCTCGCCGCCGCACTACCATCCCCGCCTCAACGGCCGCCAGCACGGCGCCCTCATGTTGCGGAACTCGAAGCTCGGCATCGATCAATGGGTCTGAGTGCAAGGCACGGTCGATGGACAGGAGCAGTGCATCCATCCCTTCGCCGGTCTGTGCAGAAACTGCCACTTCCGCGCCCACTCCGCCGCGAGGTTGCGAACGAGACAGAACACCCTGTCGTTCGTGTTCTCCCAGCAGGTCAATCTTGTTCATCACCTCAATGCGCGGCTTGTCTAGCGCATCGAGCTCGCCAAGTACCTTTTCGACCTGGGACTTTTGTTCCTCGCCATAGGTCGATGCCGCGTCCCTGACATGCAGCAGCACCTCAGCCTGAGCCACCTCTTCCAGGGTGGCTCTGAAGCTAGTTACTAAAGTGTGCGGAAGGTTGCGGATGAAGCCCACCGTGTCAGACAAAAGCACCTTTCGCCGGCTGGGGAGCTCAATAGCCCTGAGCTTTGGATCCAGGGTCGCAAACATCCGCGAGGATGCCAGCACCCCGGCGCCGGTCAGGCAGTTGAACAGCGTGCTCTTCCCTGCATTGGTATAGCCGACCAGCGCTACGGTCGGCACGGGAACCGATTCTCTGCGTTGACGCTGCTGTCTTCGAACACTGCGGACAGATTCAAGGTCCTGCTTCAAGCGATCGACGCGTGCTTGAATTCGCCTTCTGTCTGTCTCGAGCTTGGTTTCGCCGGGGCCTCGAGTGCCAATGCCGCCGCCCAGTTGGGACATGCTTTTGCCTCGACCCGTCAGACGCGGCAGCATGTACTCAAGCTGTGCCAACTCCACCTGCAGCTGGCCTTCGCGGGTCCGTGCGTGGCGGGCAAAAATATCCAGGATCAGTTGCGTGCGGTC
>Ga0181520_10009519_pt1 | contig 13395 bp, 7 predicted proteins | sample PEATcosm2014_Bin_29_FD_132451 | JGI IMG/M metagenome (GOLD analysis project Ga0181520, IMG submission 132451) | Peatland microbial communities from MTU Mesocosm Facility, Houghton, MI, USA - PEATcosm2014_Bin02_30_metaG | ecosystem: Environmental > Terrestrial > Soil > Wetlands > Peat | place...
GGCCGCCACGTTGAATCCGCCCACCACGATGCCAGGGCGCTCGCCGCGGGTATCGGCATCGTTCAGCCGAGTGACGATGGTGCGCCCTTCGCCGGGCATCAGCGCGATGTAGTTGTCGCTATAAAGCGCCGGTAGGATTCGATCACCGCTCTGCGCGCGCACGGCCTTCACTGTGACCATCAGCGCGGGCGCCTTCGCCGCGTTGTGCAACTCGGTGGTCAGCACCCATTCGCCACCCTGCCGTTCCAGGTGGGTAGCTGCCTCCACGGTAACTTTGGGCAAATCGCGGATGGCGTGAAAATCGTTCTCCTTGGCGCCGCGCAGATAGAAGTTTTCCGAGATCACCCTATCGCCGCCGACCAGCTTCAAGCGGATAAAATGCACCGGCGTCAGCGTGTCGGGGAAATCGAGATGGATGGGAGTGGCCACGCTATCCTCGGGGCTATCCACATGAACCGACTTACTCCAGGCAACCGTGCCATCCATGTTGATCACTTCGGCGGAAGCGGTCATGCCCTTGGCGTTGCCGCCGCTGTAATTGACCACCTCGACGTTGTCGGTGAGCGGATTCCATTGGACATGCAGCGGCTCGGAGCCTTTCTTCGAGCCGAAGTAGCCAGCCGTCGGGTCGAAATAGTAGTCGTAGGTTTGCCAGACGAAGGAGGGCCAGCAGGGATGGCTCATCCACAGCAGCATTCCCATGCGGTTCTTGCCCTGGGCCTCGAACATGGCGCGGTAGCCGTCGTAATTGATAAACTGCGCCAACTCGACCCAGTCCTCGACATTGGAAGCGCCGCCGTAATTCTTGTCGATCATCCCGCGGAACGATGCTCCGCCCTGCGCGCCTCCCAGGCTGAAATCGTGCATCCCCCACACGTCGCCCTGCGGCCAGCGAGCCTGCTCTGGCATCATCTGGCGCAGGCTATCCATGGTGACGATGTTGGGCATGCCGAGCTCGCTCGAAAGTTGCGTCGTGGCCTTGTACTGGAAGTAGTAACGGGGAGGATTGGCCCAATAAGGGCCATGGCCGGTGACAACATCGTCGGCCGAGCTGGGAATGTAATGGATGGCGGGCGCCAGTTCGGCCAGGATGCCGCGCAGCCCGCGCTCGATCGGTTCCGGCGGGTAACCTTCATTGCGGCCGACATAGAGTCCGATCGAAGGATGATGCCGCATGCGCAGCACATAGTCGCGCGCGTTGGACAGGAACATCGCGTTATCGTCGGGATCCGGTCCGTCCCACGGGTTGGCCAGCCAGAAATCCTGCCAGACCACGATCCCGTAACGGTCGCAGGCATCGTAAAAAGCTTCGTCGCCGGTCTGCCCCACCCAGTTGCGGATCATGGTGAAATTCATGTCGCGGTGATAGCGCACCGCGGCGTCGTATTCGCGTGCGCGGTAGCGCAGCATCGATTCGGGGAATCCCCAGTTGCCGCCGCGCGCCACGAAGCGCCGACCATTGATAAAAATGCGCAGCGCGCCGCCCTCCTCGCTGTAAGTGAAGCGGCGCACGCCGGCGTTGAATGGCTTCTGGTCCGAGACCGCGCCGGCCGCGGCGAACTCCAGGTCCACAGTATACAGGTTGGGATCGCCGTATCCATTTGGCCACCACAGTTTGGGATTGTGCAGGCGCAGCGCGGGTTCGGCGGCGGGATCGAGCTTCACCGTCTTCGAGGCGTTGGGAGCGATGGTGACGGCCTGCTCGAAAGCCCAGGGCTGTTCGCCGCCTAAGTGGCCGGTCAGGAAGGGTGCGCCCGGGCGAGAGGGGTCGGGACCGAGGGTGATGAATGGCACGAAGGTTCGCAAGCGCCCGCGCAGTTTGCCGCTGACGGCGGCGCCCGAATGATTGACGAGCGTGGCCTCCAGCGCAACTTCCGCCGACGATCCATCGGTCGAGATCGAAATCGTGTCGGCCTGCGGATTTTCGATGCTCACGGCGCCGGTCGAACTCAAAAACACGTCGCCCCAGATGCCGGTGTTGCGTCCGCGGATGGTGGGAATCCAGTCCCAGCCGACCGATGCGTGCATGGTGGGATTATCCGCGCCCAGCACGCCTCCATTCTTGCCGGGGCTCTGAAAATTCTTTTCCGTGACGCTGCCCGGGTTGGCGTTCTTGAAAATACGCACGGCCAGTGCATTGGGCTGACCCGCACGCAGCAGCGTGGTTACGTCGAAGCGGCCGGTGATGAATCCGCCGTCGATGCGGCCCAGGCGCTGGCCGTTGAGGAACACTTCGGCCTTCCAGTTGACGCCATCGAAATTGAGAAAGACGTGGCGGCCGGCGGCGGTTGGCGGAGCGCTGAATTCGGTGCGATACCAGAAATCGGAATAGAAGTACGAATCCGAGATGGCATTCTGGTTGTCGCCATAGTTCGGATCGGGGATGGCGCCGGCGTTGACGTAACTGGACAGCACAGTGGCGGGCACGGTGGCGATCATCCAGCCGGCATCCTGGAATCCGGCGGTCGAGAGAGCGGCGCCCGCGGCATGGACCTGCGAAGCGCGCTGGAGGCGCCAGGCGCCGCCCACGAGCGGCAGGCGGCCATCCGCGGTGGCGGCGGCCGGTTTGGCGCGCGGTACGGGGCCCCCCTTGCCGTATACTTCGAGCTCACTCAGAATGTAAGGCTCGGCGGTCTGCCCCTTGGTCAGCATCAGGCGAACCCAGCGGCCCTGCGCGGGGCTGGCGAGGCGGATGTCGTCGACGAGGCCGGGGGCGGCTGGCAACGCTTGCAGGGTGTGCCAGTCGCGACCGTCATCGGAGACTTGGATGGCGCCTTCGGCGGCGCGGCGAATCCAGTAAAGCGCGATCCGATCGAAGCTGCAAGGCGCGCCCAGATCCACCGAGACCCACTGTTCGCCGGCGGCGGCGCTCATCCAGGCGCTCGAAAACTCGTAGGGACCGCCGGCATGCACGGGAGTCTTGCCATTGCTGAACGAGATCTCGGCAAGATGCCAGTTGAGCGGGCGGCCGGTTTCGAAATCGATGCGGTAGAAACGGCTGTGGCTGGGCTTCTGGAGCGCGATGGAGGGCCTAATCTCGGCGCCCGGATGCGCCATGCCCCACGCGCGGCCCAGTTCGTTCCACGCCTGTCCATCCGCGGACGCCGAGAGAATGCACGTCCACTCCTGATTGTCGCCGCCCGCGGCTACCGTGGCCAGCCCATCCATGCGGTCGATCTCCGGCGGCGGCGCGCCGCCCCATTCCACCTGGACCCAGACGTGGCGGCCCGTCATGCCGATGAACGTCGCCCAATTGCCGTCGAACAGCAGCTCGCGCTGATTCTTCGCGAGCACGCCCTGCTCGCTGGTGGTGACGCGGAAGAAGCGCGGCAGCGCGGTTTCCCGAATGCCGTCGGTGATCAGTTGCGCGGTGAGGTTGTAGTCGTAGCTGCTGGACTGGTAGGCCGGCCGGTGGAGCGCCAGGTTGCGATAGGTCGTCGCATCGATCTCGACCGCCGGCGACCAGTCCTGCCGCGGATCTCCTGGATAAACGCCGACCCCGCGCGTGTAGGGCTGCGCGCCCAAAGCTTCGAGTGCCATCAAAACCGTGAAGACCTTCAAGGGGAGTGCCATGCACCGCTAATTGTATTGGAAATCCGAGTGGGACAGGCGATCGGTGTTCGTCGCCTGTCAACCGCCGGCCGGTGACAGACCACAAAAGGCGGTGGTCTGCCAATCTATTTCTCGTCGCCGGTCAGCCGGACGCTGGGGACTTTCAACTCGCGGTGGAGCGTGGCGACCAGCCCGCCGACGGTGAAGACCAGCGGTCGCGGTACGGGTGGGGACACGGACATGGTCCCCGAGTTCCAAAAGACAGGGCTCATTGGGAACCAGGCGGGAGAAGCGGGCAGGTTAAAGACCGACACCGAGAAATCGACTCGAGTGGCCGACTCGGTCGTGGCGTAGCCTACGTTGCGAGTCCAACCCGGTTCGCCCGGCGCCAGCGGGGCTCGCCAGGTAAGACGGCTTCCGGTGGCGTCCTCCGCCAACCGGACGATGCCAAATCCCGGGACGCGGGTCCAACCGCGCTCCGGCCATATGTCTGCCCTAATCAGGCGGTCGAAAATCTTGAGTTCAACCGTCGCCCGCAGGTCCACCTTCTGCGAAGACGGCGTTTTGCTGCCGCCGATCGAGAACCAGATCCACTCACGTCCGTCGGCCGTGGTAGTCATACTGGCTCGCACGGACGAAGCACACACCGCGCATCCCGTTCCAGGCGCGTTCACTGTCACTCCCATTGCCTGGCAGGTCATCAAGTCTCTGGGCCAGCCGCTGAACTTCACAGGGATTCCGATCAGGCCCTTTGTGTGGCTGTCAACCTGGACTGGGTCACCGAGTCCGGGATCGGCAGCTAACTGGACCGCGATGTTTCGATAGCTTGAATCATCTTGCCGGGGAGCGGGAGCGGACCGGGCCATTCGCCCGAACGGTGACAGCATCACGAAGGGCGCCAATGCACCGAGCCCGACCGCGAGCGCTCGGATCAGGATGGTCCGGCGGCGCGCGTATTGCCACACGGCCAGGGAGAATCCCGCCACGCACGCCAGCCACGGCGCAGCGTCCGCAATCCGCGAAGGCCCTGCAAAATACACGGTCCCAGACCCGTTGGCGTGGTGGGCTGAAAACGCGGCCAAGGCAATGCACGAAACGACGTAGAATACCAGGCCGGCCAGCACTAACTCGCGAGTCGCGCGAGTCAGCGCGGCCAGGATGAACGGCAAAACGAAAAACGCCAAAAGCCGGCATTGACGCCAGAGCAGGGCGGGGATCATATCGGGCGGATGGTATCCGTTCGCCAGAAGGATGATGCAATCGGAAAGCAAGAGCGGCAGCGCCAGAAATGCGGCGACGAACAGTAACTTGGCGGCTAGAATGCTTTTCCACGAGTAAGGCCGCGTGGTCCAGAATTGGCGGTCCCCGACCAGGCTTTCCCCATGGACCGCCGCGCCAATGGCGAACCACCACGACAGCACCATCAGCAGTGCGAGCAGGTTACCGGACATGTCGGAGGGCTCCGAGGGATTCGACGCTTCCAGAGATGCTTGCCAGGCGTGAATCGCGGTGAGCGCCATCACCGCGGCGATATACGGCCAGCAATGCCGGGCGTCTTTGCGGAAGATATGGATGGCTTGCCGCATGCGGTGTTCTCAACGATCGGGGATCGCGTAGCCGGCTAGCCGGACCTGGGGGATTACCAACTTGAGGTAGAGGGTGGCGACCTGGCGGCGGGCGGTGAAAACCAGCGCCTGGCTGGGCTGGCGCGCCACGGCGATTCCCCAGTTCGTTCTGGCCGCCGCCCCACTGGCAACGTATGACATGAACTTCCCCGCGTACGTATAGACGGGGCTCGCTTGGAACCACGCGGGAGAAGCGGGCTGGTCATCCAGCACCAAAGACCACATGGCGTCGCTGGCAAGCTGTCTCTCGGCGTCGCGAAGGCCGTAGGTCCAGCCGGACTGAGCGGGCTGAACGGCGGTACGCCACACCGGGTATCCTCCCCAGACACCCTCCAACAGCCGGACATTGCCGAATCCCGGAACGCGGGTCCAACCGCTCCCCGCAGGCATTTTGGCCCTGCGTTGGCGATCATAGAGCGCAAATTCGAATGTCACAGCCATGTCGACCTTTGGCCAATATCGAAGATCGCGGATAGGGACCCAAACCCACTCACGCCCGTCGCTGGAGGCGGTCAAACTGACGCCTGATGACACGTAGGGGGAGAACTCTTTCGGCTCCGGCCAGACTCCCATTCCCATTGGCCGGGGGATCATCATGTCCCGCGGCCAGCCGTTGAACGTCACCGGGATACCGATCAGACCCCGTGCCCGCCCCTCCACGATGACAGGATCCGCCGGTCCGGGATCGGCAGCCAACCGGACTGCCACGTTCTTGTATTTTGGATCCGGGTAAGGCCGCCAATGCATTCGCAGCCACCAACCTGCGCCGACGGGCACCAACCCGAAGCAGACGACCGCGAGCACCAGCACCTGGATGGTCCGGCGGCGCGCATATTGCCAGACGACCAGCGGGAGTCCCAGTACGGGCGCGAGCCAGGTAGCCGCGGCCCCGATCCACTCAGGCGCCGGACGTACCATCCCCGTCGGGTTGACCAGGGGCGTGGTCAGCACGCTCATAGCAACATAGAAAGCTACGCACGATACGAGAAGGGCCAGCACTAACTCGCGCGTCGCCCGGGTCAGCGCGGCCACCAGGAACGGCAGGACCAGAAACCCGAGAAACCAGCACTGGCGGCGGAGCAGACCGGAAATCAGATCGAGCGGGTTGAACCCGCTCGCCGCAAGGATTACGCAATCGGAAATGAAAAGCGGCAGTGCGAGAAATACGGCGAAGAACAATAGCTTGGCGGCTAGCAGGCTTCTCCAGGAATAGGGCCGCGTGGTCCAGAACTGGCGGTCCCCAGTCAGGCTTTCTCCATGGACCGCGGCGCCGATGACGAGCCACCACGCCAGCACCATCAGAAGTGCGATGAGAGAATCGGAAGTGTAAAGGCGGTAATTCTCAGGCAATGGCGTGTCAACGGACGCCTGCCAGGCGTGAACCGCGGTGAGCGCCATCACCGCGGCGACGAACGGCCAGCAATGCCTGGCGTCTTTGCGGAAGATGTGGATGGCTTGTCGCATGGTAGGCTCTCAGTGATCGGTGGTCGCGAAGCCGGTTAGCTGGACGTTGAGGACTTTCAGATTGTTGTAAGTGCGGGTGCCAACGGTGCGTTTTATGGTTAAGACTGTCGGCCTCGCTCTGGAAGCGGGCACCCCGGTGACTCCCGCATACGAATAGACGGGACTCAGCGGGAAGAAGAAGGGCGAAGCGGGAGTAGCATTGCCCGTTCCGAGCCACCCGGCATCCGTGAAATACTCGGACCTGCCGTTGCCAAGCCCATAGGTCCAATCCCGCTCGCCGGGCGCCAGCGCGGTGCGCCAGACAAGACGGCTTCCGCCAACATCGTCCACCGACCTTACGTTGCCGAAACCGGGCACGCGGGCCCAACCGCCGTCCTCGGGTATCTCTGCGCTTCCTTGGCGTTCATAGAACTTGAGAGAAAAAGAGACCCAGAGGTCCACCTTTTGCAGAGACGGCGTCTTTGGGACGTCGATCAGGAACCAAGCCGATTTCCGTCCATCGTTGGAGGTAGCAGGCCGGAACGCCATGCCCTCGATCGAGGTACTCCATAGTGTGGATCCCGTCTCCGGCGCAGTGACGTTTACGCTCACCGGCTGCAAGGCGAACAGGTCCGCGGGCCAGCCACTGGTCTTTACGGAGAATCCCACCTCACTCTTGGTCTGAGGGTCGACATAGAGTGGGCTCGCCGATTCGGTTTCGGCCGCCACTTCGACCTTGACTTTCCGGCATCTTGGATCATCATGCCCGGACCTGGGAGTCGACAGATCCGTCGGCGCCAGTGCCGTCGCTATAGCGAACGGTGACAATCCGCCGAGCGCGATGGCGAGCACCCGGATTCGGATGGTCCGCCGGCGCGCATACTGCCACGCGGCCAGAAATAATCCTGTGGCGGCGATCAGCCACGGCGCAAGAACTTCACTCCACGAAGGCCCTGCAGAATATGTCAACCCGAGCCGGCCGGCGGAGGCGGCAAACGCGAACAAGGCAAAGTAGGAAGCCACATAGAACGCGAGACCGGCCAGAACGAACTCGCGCGTCATCCGGGTGAGCGCGGCCAAAACGAACGGCAGGACGAGAAACGCCAGGCACCAACATTGACGCTCCAGCAGCCCGGGGATCAGATCGACTGGACTGAACCCACTAGCCAGAAGGATGGCGCAATCGGAAATGAACAGCGGCAGCAACAGGAACGCTGCGACGAACAGGAACTTGGCGGCCAGCAGGCTTCTCCACGAATAAGGCCGCGTGATCCAGAACTGGCTGTCCCCGACCGGGCTTTCCCCATGGACAGCGGCGCCGATGGCGAACCACCAAGTCAGCACCATCAGGAACGATAACAAAGAGCCGTACAGGGAGCGTGGGTACACACCAAGATCCGGCGTCGCCACAGATTCCCGCCACGCGTGAACCGCGGTGAGCGCCATCACCGCGGCGACATACGGCCAGCAGTGCCTGGCATCTTTGCCGAAAATGTGAATGGCTTGTCGCATGGTAGGTTCTCAGTGACTCGTTTCAATTGGCGGATGGTCGCTCCGCATTATCGACAACAATGACTTCCAAGGGACTTTTGTCCGGCACGAGCTTCAGTCCGAGTTGTTCCCGGACCGCAGTGAATATCGAAGGCCCAGATGTATCTGCCCCTGAGGTGCCGGCTAGCGAATCGGGACTATATACACCATTAAGGAGAGCCATCCCGGAAGGTCCGTCGCCACGCACGAATTCCAGGTGGATATCGTAGCTCCCCGTGAGTCCGGTCTTATCGACGATGGGACGATCCAGGAACCCGGAAAGCATTCGGCCGGCAAACTCAGCCATCGTCATGCCGTACCCGTCACTGGTCATATTCAGCCCGTATCCATGAGCGTAGGGCGTGCCGCAGTATTTCGGAATAGGCTCGCCTGGCCTGGCAACCCTCCCGGGCAAGTTAGTCAGGTCCATCGGAGCGCAGCTTCCTTCCTTCGAAGGCCGCAACTTGGGATCGCCCTTTGCCACGGTCAGGGCGTATACGGGTGTGTCTCTGAGCTCCGTATGAACTCTCACTTTGAATCTGTCTTCGAGAAGCGTCTGGAGCATCGGACCCATCATCTGTGCGCGAGGTGGGTCACCTTCGGCCTTGGCGGAGATTTCATAGCGGTCGCTATCGAGCCAGCCGGGCCCGCCCAGGACCTCGGCGACGCGCGGGCGCACACTTCCGCCGGCAAAAGCGCCGTACGCCATCCGAATGAGACCCCGAAGCGTGGCGCATGTGGTGTTCAGTCTGCCCGGCGACGTGCCGCCGGGTATGCCTCCGCCGCCGCAGTTACTGTTGAGTTTCACAGAAGCCACTTCAAACGCAGGGCGCTGGTTCGAGCTGGTTACCGATGGCTTTGTGGAATCTGTCGGCTCAAGAGATCCCAGTCCCTGGGCGTGAACCGCGGTGAGTGCCATCACCGCGCCGATATAGGGCCAGCAATGCCTGACGTCTTTGCGGAAAATATGCATGGCTTGTCGCATGGTCTCTCCGCGTCAAGCTGCCTTCGCGTGACGGCCGGCCATCGCTAGGGCGACGAAGATCTCGCGCAGCGACATGGCATGAAAGTCCACATTGCGCGCGTTCGGGAACAGGCGTTGGATCTCCGCCGGCGTTCGCTCAACGTCGAACCGGCTGTCGATGAAGCGCACGACGGCGGCCGAAGTCTCGGGCCGCATCCACGCCGCGGGCCAGTCGGCGGGCAGTGGAGGCGGCGCATCGAAGGTCAGTTCCACCTGGCGAAAGCGGTCGGCCAGCGTGCCCATCTCTTCGGTGAATCGCAAATGCCCCTCTTCGATGTAGCCCACGTGGCTGGCGAAGTTCTCGATCTCGGCGAGATCGTGCGAGGAGATCAGAATGGTGGTGCCTTCGGCGCGCTCGAGCAGGCTCTTGGTGAACTCGTCGCGCACCAGCGCGTCGAGGCCGGTGAAGGGTTCGTCGAGCACCACCAGTTCGGGACGGTACGCCAGCGACGAAGCCAGCGCCGCTTTCATTCGCATGCCGCGCGAGAGGTGGCGCAGCTTGCGGTCGCGCGGAAGCTCGAACTGGCGCACCAGATCGTCGGCCAGGGCGTCGTCCCATGTCGGGTAGAACGGCCGCAGGTAGCGCAGGAAATAGTCCACCGTCATCCACTCGGGCATTTCCTGGTTCTCCGACACGTAGCCGATGCGCGCGAACTCGCGAGGCGAAAGACGGCGTGAGTCTACGCCGAGCACCTCGGCGGACCCGGCGGAGGCGCGCAGGATGTTCATCAGCAGCTTGATGGTGGTGGTCTTGCCGGCGCCATTAGGGCCGATCAGCGCGTAGATGCTGCCCTCGGGTACCTCGAGGTCCAACGCGTTGACCGCCTCGGTGTGGCGGAAAGCTTTCGACAGTTCGTGCGTGGAGATGCTGCTACTCATTGGTCTTGCGTCCCCCTTTCGCGGGTTGCGCCGGCTCCGTTCCGCCCAGGCTCTGCCAGTGCCGCGTGACGGCGGCCAGCACGTCGTCCAGTTGCATACCGAGCTTCTTGGATTCCACTACCAGTCCTTCGATCTCGCCGCCGAGAAGGCCGGCCCGCGCGGCGGCGGTCGGCTTGGGCAGCGTCGCGGCAACCACCGTCCCGATGCCGGGAAGGACCTCGACCAGCCCGCGAGCGGTCAGTTGCATCACCACCTTGTGGGCCGTGTTGGGATTGATCTTCAATTCCCTGCTGAGAGTGCGGACGCTGGGGAACGGGTCTCCGGGACGAAGTTGGCCGGAGACGATCGCCTTGGTGGCTGCGTAAATAATCTGCTCGGAGAGAGCGACGCCGGGCTGAAAGACCAGGCGGAACGGAATCACACGTGTATTATTACTGATAGTACAGCTAAAATGCAAGAGAAAAAACGCGGCGGCGTGGCCGGACCCCTCTCACAACAATGCGAAAACTCCAGGGGCCGGGCGCAAGGCGCTAGCGGGGCGAATAGTGCAAGGTGATAACGCAGCCTGGGCCCAAGCACTGCTTGACGCCATTCACCGCGATGGCGGTGATGCGGTGGCCGTCGCCATGGCCGAACTCGCGTTCGTCGGCATTGGCTGTGCGCTTCCACTGGTCGAAGGGGAGCGCGTTGTGGGTGAGGTGCACGCCCTTGTTGGAAGAGGAAGAGAGGGATGCGATGGCAACCGATCCGGCGCCGTAGGTCACCGTGATCGACCAGGGCTTGGTCGTGTCGACGCCGCATGTCGGTTTACCCTTGCAGCGGTCGGCGCCCGCTTTGGTGATCTGCACGCCGCTCAGTACGCCGTTCTCGTTAGCGTGCTTGATTTCGTTCGGGTTGAGTGCCCAGGTCTTGCCCGCATCCAGCCCATCCGCCTGTAGCAGGAGGGAGCCTCCGTCTTTGATCACGATCTTGGTGTCGCTTTGAGCCTGTATCTGCGATGGGCTGCCGCAGAGCAGCAGGACCGCGAGGGTGAGAGCAGCTACGAGTGTGAGCCGTGTCATTTGCTTGTTTGGTTCCTTTCCATCAGTCGATTGTAGGCGCCGCCGGGTTGGCGCGCAGCAGTTCCGCATGCAGGCGCCGTATGAGCGGGCGGTTCAAGTAGGAGCGAAAATCCTCCGCGGGCCAAGTGGCTTTCAATTCGCCGAGTGCGGCAGAGGCCTCGGCGGCGATGGCGCGGTCCGCTGTGCCGGATCCGAGCAGCAACACGCAGGCGCGCCAGAGCGACTCCGGCCGCTGGGCCGATTCGAACAAAGCCCGCGCGCGGCCCGCGCTTTCGGCGGCCGCCGCGCGATCGCCGGCGGCCAGCGCCGCTTCCGCCGAGGCCAGCAACGCGTCGGCCTCCGCCGCCGGCTTGCCGGCCGCTTCGGCCAGTTCGAACGCCTTGCGGCAAGCCTCCAGACCGCGTGCCGCGGAGCCGGAGCGGGTCAGCGCGAGGCCCAGCACTAAAGTGGCCTCGCGCCGCGCATCCAGGTCGCCGGCATCGGCGCTGCGGAGCAAAGCCTCGGCTTTGGCGCGGGCCTCGCTGAAATGTTCCTGCGTCAAAACGATTTGGAGGGCGCTCACGGGATCGGATTCGGCGGCCGGTTGCGACACCGCCGTGCCGTCGCCCTGGTGGCCGAGCATGGCGTGCACCAGGGCCACGTTGAGCTGATTGGTGGCCACGCCGGAGGAGTTACCGATGGCCTCGAAGACGCGCCGTGTCTCGTCGAACATGTGCAACGCCTGCGGCCATCGGTCCTGCAGCAGTTCGAGCGAAGCCATCCCCTCCTGCGCCAGCGCCAACGGAAGCGACGGTTCGGCCGGCTTCAGCGTGGCCAGAGTCTCCGCAAAGGCGCGGCGCGCGCCCTCGTAGTCGCCCTTCTCGCGCGCGGCACGGCCCAGCAGGATCAGGGCCAGCGCGGCCTCCGTGCGGAAACTGCCCTGCCGGTAGTAGGCCAGCGCGGTCTGCACCTCCTGCCAGCCCCGCGCCGTGTCTCCAGTCTGGATGCGGATGCTGCCCAGGTTGACCAGCGCGCGTGCTTCCGACCGCTTTTCACCGTTCCGCCGGGCGATGTCAAGCGCTTCCCCGATGGTGCTTAAAGCCTCGGCGCTGCGGCCTTTGACGAACAGGGCGATGCCCATGTCGATCAGTCCCCGCGAGACCAGGTTCTCGATGCCGTCGGCGCGCGCGATGGCAATGGCGCGGTTGGCGTCGTCCAGGGCTTCCGCGTCCTGGCCGGCCTCGAGATAGCTGTTGCTCGACAGGAGCAGGAGCTTAATCTGCTGTTGATCGTTGCCGGTGACGCGGGCCGCCGACAGCGCCTTGCCGATCAGGTCGCGGGCCTGGGTGGGAGTGCCGGCATACCGGGCCCGAATGTAGAGACACTCGGTCGCGCCCTCGACGTTGGAAGCGGCCTGGAACAGGCTCTCCGCGCGGTCCAGCGAGCGGTTGGACTCCTCCCGCGCGCCGGTCCGGGCCTGCAGCGTTCCCAGGCGCAGCCAGACGGCGGCGTTCTGTCCGGCGTTCTGCCCGTTTAGGCGGATCGCTTCGGAATATGTCGCCATGGCCTGCTTCGTATCCTGGTTGCGTTCCTGCGAACGGCCCAGTTCGAGCAGCGCGGCGCCGCGCTCGTCCTGCGCCACCATGCGAGAAATCTCCTGGTACTTACCGACTGCGGCCTTGAACTCGCCGATGACGGTCTGATGAATCGCGTCGAGATGGAGCTTCTCCACCTCTGGCAGCGAGCTCAGCGACGCCATCGCTTTCAACAGTTCGTCCTTGGCGCGTTCCAAGTAGTCGAGTTCGTACCAGGCTTCGGCCAGGTAGGCGTGCGCCATGGCATAAGAGGGATCGATCTCCGCCGCGCGGGCCAGCAGCTTGCTCGCCCGGTGATAGCTGCCGTAACGCAGCGCAGCGAGGCCGTCGCGATACCACCCAACCGCGGCCGGCGCCGGGTCGTGATGGCGCTTCGCATTCCACAGCCACGCTAGAGCGCCGCCTCCAGCGCAGGCCATGCCTCCGGCCAGCGCAGCCACGGCGCGGCGGCGGGAATGGACGCGTCCGGGAGCCTGCATGTCGGCCAAGAGTTCGTCGGCCGATGCGTAACGCTTCTTGCGGTCCTTCTCAAGCAGCTTCAGGATGATGCGGTCGAGGTGGGCCGGCGACTGCGGATTCAGCCGCGAAGGCTGCGGCGGCTGCCACGTCAGCACTCGCGCCAGAACCGCCGGGAGGCTGTCCGCGGCGAACGGCGGCCTGCCGGCCAAGCATTCATACAGAACCACGCCGAGCGAAAACAGGTCCGA
>Ga0181520_10009520_pt1 | contig 13393 bp, 12 predicted proteins | sample PEATcosm2014_Bin_29_FD_132451 | JGI IMG/M metagenome (GOLD analysis project Ga0181520, IMG submission 132451) | Peatland microbial communities from MTU Mesocosm Facility, Houghton, MI, USA - PEATcosm2014_Bin02_30_metaG | ecosystem: Environmental > Terrestrial > Soil > Wetlands > Peat | place...
TCGAGCGCTCAGGATGCTTGGGGTCGGTGGCGGCGTGATCCTCCAGGCGTTTGGCCCAGGTGACGGGCAGGCGGCCTGATGGGCTGACTTTGCCGGCCAGCAAGTTGGCCGTTGCCCAGCCGCCTTCGTCGCCCGGCCACCACATCTCAAGCACGGCCTTCACCTTATCGATCCAGGGCAGAGCCACCGGCTGGCTGGTGTTCAGCACAACGATGGTGTTGGGACTGACTGCGGCCACTTCTTCTACCAGCTTGTTCTGCTCGCCCGGAAGGCCAAAGACCGGCGACTGGCGGGTCCAGAGAAAGACGACCGCGACCTTGGCGCTTTTTGCGGCGTTGATGGCGGCCTCGTGATCGGCCTTGCGCTGCTCGGGAGTGTACCAATTGAGCCGTAATTTCACCGGAGAGCCGGAAGAATCGGGGGTGGTCTTGATCACAATTGGATGCGGACCGGCGGTCAATTCCACTGCGCGGCGCACATTATCGAGGCCGTCAATGGTGGGCACGACGTTGTCTTGATTGGCTTGCAGTATGTCGCCATGAACGCATCCCTGGCATGAGCCGGTCCTCGCCAACCCTTTGCCATCGATAGAGATAGCCGCATTGGTTCCAAGGGCCTGCAGATAGAGCCAGTAAATGCCGGCGGCCGGCACGGTGAGCGTTCCACTCCAGGTGAGGGTGGAATTGGGCGGCAGCGCGTTGGCGCCAGTAAAGTTGATTTGAGCGTCGGCTTGATCCGTGCCCGCACCGTGGCGGAGCAGCCCCGGCTTGCCGTCGTGGCTGAGGGAGGCGGTGGGAATCAGCGTGCCTTCCATGTTGTCATCCACGGCGAATTTGATTTGAGAATTGCCGCTAATTTTTCGCAGAGCTGCGAGCGGTCCAATCTGGCGCTGCGGCAGTCCAACCGAGCGCTCACCGTTGAGGCCGATCGCGTCCACCTGAAGCGCGGTGGGTCCAATCAGAACCACCGAGTCCAGATCGGCAGCCTTCAGAGGCAGCGCGCCGCCCTCATTCTTCAACAACACGGCAGCTTCTTCGCCGGTCTTCTCAATGATCTTGGCGTTGGCCTCGATCGCTTGTTCGGTGACTTCGTGCTTGGAGAGGCCATCCAGATAGCCGAAGTGGACGATCTCGTAAAGCACGCGTCCGGCGGCGCGCGTGATGGTTGCTTCGTTTACCGTACCGTCTTTAAGAGCGGAGTCCATCTTCTTGGGATCTAGCTTCCTGCCGAAGTCACCCATGGCGCCACGCGCGGGAGCCGGCTCCTCGGGAATGTGGCCGCCGAACATGGCCATGATGTCGTCGACCTGCGCGCCAGCGGCTGGGTGAGCTGGAGGAGGCGGCGGGAGCTGCATGTCAAAAAACGATGGCATCGCCCAACCGCCCATCTTGACTGGACCGGGCATCTCCATATCCAGGCCTGCATTGATGAAGTTGACGCCGTGAACCGCGCCCCAATCCGAGGTGACGAAGCCCTTGAAGCCAATTTCGTCGCGCAGGATTTTGGTCAGCGTGGAGCTGTTGCCGCAGGCGAAGCTTCCATTGATGTGGTTGTAGGAGCACATGATCGAGGAGACATCGGCACGGCGAATGGCGGCGTCAAAGGGCGCGACATAAACCTCATGCAGCGTTTGATCGTCGATCCAGGTGCTGTTGCTGTCCGAGTCGTAACCAACATAGTGCTTGATCTGCGCCATGACGTGCTGCGACTGGATGCCTTTGACCTCTGCCACGCCCATCTCGGCGGTGAGAAACGGGTCTTCGCCGAAGGTGTTGTAGCCGCGGCCAAACTGGAGGTCGCGGTCGATATTGACAAAGGGCTGAAGGGAGACGTCAATGCCCAGCGCGCGGTCTTCGCGGCCAATCACCAGGCCATTCTCCTCGGCCGTTTTGCGGCTGAAGGTGGCGGCGACACCCATGGTGGCCGTCTCGCCTTGGGAGGGATGGCGGGTCAGCACGCCCGGAGGCCCATCGGCAAAGCGCAGCCCCGGAATTCCGAGCCGCGGAATCCCTGCCAGGTAACCGGCTTGCCCTTGATAGACCGCTGGGTCTTCCGATGCGCCATGGATCAATGTCATCTTTTCATCAAGCGTCATCTGACTGAGCAGCTTGTCCACGCGCGCATCGCCGGTAACCACCGGTACGCTTTGGCCTTGCGCCCAACAGGCGCCCAGAGTCAATGCCGCTCCCAGCGCAACCGAAATGGCAGCGCGCAACCCGTTTGTTCTTTGCAATGGATTCTCCATGGGATTCCTCACCGTATCGTTGGACGATTGGGCCGGTCTCAAAGACGCGGCAAGGGTATTTCAGCATCAAAGCCGTTCGCGATCAACTCCGCACACAGTTGTTCGATGGTAGAAAACAGGATGCTTCGTATGCCGAGCGCTCGCGCCGCCTCAACGTTTTCCCTCTTGTCGTCGATAAAGAGCGTCTCTTCGGGACGCGTGCCGAGGCGAGCGAGCGTGCGGCGATAGATCTCCGGGTCGGGCTTGGCGATGCCCAGTTGGTAGCTCCAGACCAGCACATCAAAGCGTCGAATCCAATCGTGCCGGCTCAGAATGTGTTCGAGAACCGAATCGCCCATGTTGGAGAGGATGGCGGTGAGCAGGCCGCGCTGTTGAAGCGCTTGCTGCCAGTCGACCATAGCTTGCAAGACTCCGCCCCACAAACGGCCATCCCAGCGGTTCAGCTCTTCCACGTGGTCCAACGGCAGGCCGGCCTTGCGCAGCAGCTTTTGCCAAAAGGTGATGCCCGTAAGCTTGCCTTCGTCATAGGCTTGCCGGTCGCCCCAAAAGAACGCCGCAAAGCGCTCTTCGGGCAACCCGGTGATGCGCTGCATGGCAGCCCACGCCTCGGCGTTCGGCGGTCCGCTGAGTACAATTCCATAGTCGAAGACAACCGCGCGCAGCGCCAATCTTCCTCCCGAGCCGCCCGTGTATTGTTGAAAAGGGACGGCTCTTCTATTGTGGCATCCGCGGCGCCGCTGGGAGCCTATTCGCAATTTGTAGCGCCGCTCTGGAGAGCGGCGCACCATAACCGGTGAATTTGCACACATTGTCAAACAGGAATGTAGATGCGTTTTTCGCAGCGAACCAACTGGAATACGGAAGAGAGCGAACTAGCTCGCGCGCACCGGATGCGCTTGGCGGCGGGTGAGCCGATTGCCGATCTGACCGCCTCGAACCCCACGCACTGCGGATTCGCCTACGATCCAGCGCTGCTAGGCGCTCTCACCAACGCTCAAGCTCTTGACTACGATCCGCAGCCGCGCGGGCTGCTCAGCGCGCGGCAGGCCGTCTGCGCCTATTATGCCGACCTTGGCGTCGAGGTTGCGCCTGAACAGGTCATTCTGACCACCAGCACCAGCGAGGCTTACAGCTTCCTCTTTCGGTTGCTCTGCGATACTGGCAGCGAGGTTCTAGCCCTTCAACCCGGCTATCCGCTCTTCGAATTTCTTGCGGTGCTGGATGACGTGAAATTGACAGCGGCCGCGCTAGTCTACGACCACGGCTGGCAGCTTGATGCGGAGGGAATCCGCCGCGCGATCACGCCGCAGACCAGGGCGATTGTGGTGGTGCATCCCAATAATCCCACAGGCCACTTTACCAAGCCTTGGGAGGCCGAGGAACTGGCCGCAATCTGCCGGGAGTTCGACCTCTCGCTGATTGTGGATGAGGTCTTTCTCGACTTCAACTTCGGCGCGGCAGCCAAGAGCTTTGCCGCAGGTCTGGAAGGTGTTTCGGTCTTTGTGGTCAGCGGGTTAAGCAAGATTGCCGGATTGCCGCAGATGAAAGCGGCCTGGATTGTGGCTGCCGGAACTGAGGCTGGATCGGCGCTGGAGCGGCTGGAGGTCATCGCCGACACCTTCCTCTCGATGAACGCGCCGGTGCAGTATGCGCTGCCCGCGTGGCTTGAAGTCCGCACGGCGATTCAACAACAGATTCGGGCGCGCGTGGAGGCCAATCTAGCCGAACTCGACCGGCAAATGCTGCAATGCCCGGCGGTGAGCAGGCTGAAGATGGAGGGTGGATGGTACGCGGTGCTGCGTATTCCGGCGCTTGCGCCCGACGAGCAGACGGTGCTGAAGCTTTTGGCGCGCGGCGTTTGGCTTCATCCAGGTTATTTTTTCGGGTTGAAGGAGTCGGGTTGGCTGGTTGTGAGTCTGCTCGGCCCAGAGGAAGAGTTTAAGGCGGGAGCCGCTCTGCTGGTGGAGCATTTTGCACAGTGCTGACTCCGATAGAGCAAGGGCGTTTCTGAGGAGTTTGGTAATCCTAAATGGAAATGCGCGGACCAGGAGATCCGCGCAACAAACCATCAGGAGACCGGCACTGCATTCCAGTTATTACCAAATCAAGCCGTCACGGTATTAATGAATATGCAGCAACGCGCGGCAGCGCTCGGCAAAGGTGGGAATCTCCGGGCACTCGAAATAGACTTGGCGGTTGAGCGCCATGAGTAACTGAACGGCCTGCAACTGCTCATTCTTCGCCGAAAAAGCCCGGTCATCCTGCACGAATTCGTCGGTGAGGTATTCGATGGCGTGTCCGAGGATTTCCAGGGCGCGACCGGCTTCAGGAGTAATGCGGCGCCGGCGGCCGATGTGAACGCTGGCGGTGCGAGCGGCGGGCACGGTAGCTGGAACTGCAAAACTGGTGGTCGTGGTGGCTGCCATGGATGTATCCTCACTCTGTTCTTCGGCGCGGAGTACCGAATATTTAGATGACGAACGTACTGCGTCCCACGAACGGACCATCTGCATTGTGACCTGCCGCATTCGGGAACGAAGTGATATGGATCACACTGGTTTTGGTGCAATTGGTTGGATGATTGCCTTGAGCAGTAGGAGAGATGCGCGCGGTCATTCTTCCACGCCAAAGTGCCGATCAAGAGCCGGTGTCCGGATTTGAATCGTTTTCAATCGAAATTGAATCCTGGTCACATGCCGGATTGAAACCAAGCGTCTCATAGAGGAGTGAAATAATCTGCAAAGGAAATGCGGGCTCCATTTGCCTTGACGGAATGAGAGCGGAAACCTAAGCTCAAACCAGCATCCTGTTGCACGAAGGTCTTCGTTCGGCAGGTGTAATTTCCCCGGATTTTCAGGATTGGGAGGCAACCATTCCATATCATTGGCAATACTTTCCGCTTTTGTTGCAAATACTTTTCGCGTTTGGGCTGGGCGCTGTGATGGTGGTGGCCTCTTGGCTGGTGGGGCGGCATCGCAATACGGCGGTCAAGCTGGCCGCTTACGAATGCGGGATAGTGGCTGTGGGCGATGCCCGGCAGCGCTTCAGCGTACGCTTTTACATGGTCGCCGTGCTGTTTATTCTCTTTGACGTGGAAACGGTCTTCATGATGCCCTGGGCGGTGGTCTACCGCCAGCTGTACCACATCACCGGCCAAAGGTTCTTTGGTTTCTGGGAGATGGTGGTCTATTTGGGCTTTGTGGCCGTGGGACTTTTCTACATCGTGCGCAAGGGCATCCTGAATTGGAGCCAGGATAAGGCGGACCTTTAGCATGGGCGATAATCTCATGGGAAAAACCGCAGTCATGGAAGGCATGGCCGAAAACCCGGCGCTGAGGGCTGTTCTGTCCTGGAAGCCGGAGGCGCTCGTAGACGCGAAATTTGATCGCGGGGAACTGACACTGACCATCGCAGCCGATCAGATTCGCGCAGCGGCGGCCACTGTGCAGGCGGCGGGCTACAACGCCTTCGAGGACATGACCGCAGTGGATTGGCACCCCGCCGAACCGCGCTTTCAGTTGAGCTATCACATTGTTTCTCATCCATTTAAGGAGCGCATCCGGCTGCGGGTGATGCTGGGCGGCGACGCGCCAACGGTCGAGTCGATCACACCTGTGTGGCCGGCGGCCAATTTTTATGAGCGCGAGGTCTTCGATCTCTTCGGCATCAACTTCGAAGGCCATCCCAACCAGCGGCGGATCATGATGCCCGATGACTGGCAGGGACATCCGCTGCGCAAGGACTATCCGGTGGAGGGGTATCGCTGATGAGCAATCCACTTGGAATGCCTGTATTGGAACCGGCGAGCGGCGCGCACGACCAGCACATGGTGTTGAACCTGGGGCCACAGCATCCGTCGATGCACGGCGTGCTGCGCCTGGTTGTCGAGATTGACGGCGAGATTGTCGTCCGTCTTTATCCGGAGATCGGCTACCTGCATACCGGCATTGAGAAGACCTGCGAGGCCAAGTTCTATCACCAGGTTGTGCCGCTGACTGACCGTATCGATTACCTCAGCCCCATGGCCAACAACCTCTGTTATGCGCTGGCCGTCGAGCGACTGCTGGAACTGGAGATTCCTCCAAAGGCACAATGGCTGCGCGTGCTGCTGGCCGAGCTGACGCGGCTCAATTCGCATCTGATCTGGCTGGGTACGCACGCCATGGATATTGGCGCGTTGACTGTATTTCTGTACACATTCCGCGAGCGCGAAGAGATTCTGCGCATCTTCGAGGGCCTCAGCGGCCAGCGCATGATGACCAGCTACATCCGCATCGGCGGGCTGGCGATGGAGCCGCCGCTGGACTTTATTGCACGCGTGCAGGGTTTCATCAAGAGCTTTCCGGAAAAGATCGACGAATATGCGAATCTGCTCACCGGCAATCCGATCTTTCGCAACCGCTTGCAGGGTGTGGGCATCTTATCTGCTAAGGATGCAATTGCACTTGGAGTGACGGGGCCGAATATGCGCGGCTCAGGGGTGGACTTTGATCTGCGCCGCGATATGCCGTATTCGGGCTACGAGAAGTTTCAGTTCAAGGTCCCAATTGCCATCGAAGGCGACTGCTGGGCGCGGTATCTGATTCGGCTTCAAGAGATGCGCGAGAGCGTGGGGATCATTCAGCAGGCGCTGGATGGAATGCCGGAGGGAGAAATCAAAGCCGACGCCCCGAAAATTGTTCTGCCGGACCGCGAAAAGATGAAGACGCAGATGGAGGCGCTGATTCATCACTTCAAGATTGTCACCGAGGGCTTTGCGGTTCCGGCCGGCGAGGTCTATCAAGGGATAGAATCGCCGCGCGGGCAGATGGGTTATTACGTTGTTTCGGATGGCACGGCCAAGCCTTATCGCGTGCATATGCGCAACCCGTCGTTTCCGACGTTGCAGGCGCTGGAGACGATGTGCAAAGGGCGAATGCTGGCCGATGTGGTAGCCGTAGTGGGTTCGATTGATATTGTGCTGGGCGAAATCGACCGTTGAAAGGGGGATTATTGGTTAATTACGCGAAGCTGGCGGTGATTGCGAAAATGAAACAAGAGGCCGATCACACGGCCATCGACAACCATAAGAAACGGCGTGTTGATGATCCATGCTCTTTCTTTGAAAAAGTGAAAGCGCATATTTTGGAGGAGATGAGCAAAGCCAATGCGGAACTGGTCAAAAGCGGCGCGCCCATGTTTGATAGGTACTCTCTGCCGGGCTTTCCGGATGAGATGTTTCTGACCTATGGCACGGATTCGCTCTGCCGCGTTGGGCTCGGCGTCAAGAATGGTAACTGCCGCGTCACGGCCATCATCAGCGGTCCGCCGAATGGTTATGAGATATCGCGCAAAGAGTATCTCTGCAATCAGGATGTGGCGTGCCATGAACCGCTTCCTTTTGTCTCGGATGAATTTCCGCCCGAAGGATTTTGCCCGGAGGAGATCGCCGTCGATGTGATTTCCGGTGTTCTGCGCGGCGGGTTTGATTGAGGGATGTTATTGGTCCGGCATGAAAGGATTGCAATTATTATTGATTGTCATCCTGTGCGAACGGGGCTTCAACCTTACTTCAGTTTCCGGGGTCCCGCGAATAGGTCTTCGTTTGTGGGGTAAAGTTTTAGGGTGGTGAATCGAAAGATCTGCGGTTGCATTTCTTTAATCATTGTGCAATGCAATCGTGCCGCAAGCAGGATTTTTTGAAGGGTACGGGCTTTAGCCCGTACGTAGAATGGCTTTATTCACATCGGGCTTTAGCCCCTGAGGGAAATTTGTCGTGAGTGACAGCAATGACCGATGAAACGATGAGCATCTTTTCGCCCAAGCTGGCGGCGCGCCTCGACGCGCTCACGGCCAAGTACCCCGTGCGCCGCTCGGCTCTTGTGCCGATGCTGCTTTATGCGCAGGACGAGGTCGGCTATCTGTCGGACGCGGTGATTGCCGAAGTCGCCGAGCGGATCGGGATTACCGAGTTGGACGTGCGCAACGTCGCCACCTACTACTCGATGCTGCGCTTCAAGCCGGCGGGCAAATTCAACGTGCAAGTCTGCACCAACATCAGTTGCATGCTGCGCGGCGGTTACGAAATCTTTGAACGCTTTCAGCAGGAGTTGGGCATCGCACACAAGGGCGTGACGGCGGACGGAGTCTTCTCCCTCGAAGAGGTCGAGTGCATCGGAGCTTGCTGCTGGGCGCCGGCGATTCAGGTCAACTACGATTTCCACGACGAGCTGAGTCCCGCGCACGTTCCGGGGATTCTGGCCGGGTATCGCGGCCGGGCGCAAGCGGAAGGGAAGGGAACTGATGCCTAGATTGGTCTCCCATCCCGATGAAGTCAAAATCGTATCGAAGCGCTTTGGACTGGGCGCGGCCAAGATCGACCGCTACCTCGAACTCGGCGGCTATCAGTCGGCGCGCAAGTGTCTAGCTGAAGGCCCTGACTGGATTATCAACGAAATGAAAGCCAGCGGCTTGCGAGGGCGCGGCGGCGCTGGCTTCCCGACCGGCATGAAGTGGTCCTTCGTTCCCAAACAATCGGCCAAGCCCAAGTACGTCTTGGTCAACGGCGACGAGAGCGAGCCGGGAACCTGCAAAGATCATCTGATCTTTTTGCACGATCCGCATTCGGTGATCGAAGGCACCATCATTGCGGGCCTCGCCATCGGCGCAAAGACGGGCTTTATCTATCTGCGCGGCGAGTACCGCTATCTGCTCGAAATCATGGAGCGCGCCGTCGCCGATGCTTACGCCAAGGGCTTTCTCGGCAAAAACATTTTCGGCTCCGACACCGAGTTTCAGATCATTACGCAGACCGGCGCGGGCGCGTATGAGGTCGGCGAAGAGTCGGCGCTGATGGAGTCGCTCGAAGGCAAGCGGGGCGTGCCGCGCATCAAGCCGCCCTTCCCGGCGGTCGTCGGCCTCTACGGCGGGCCAACGGTCATCAATAACGCCGAGACCATTGCCACTGTCCCGCACGTGATCGCGATGGGCGGCGCGGCCTTCAGCGAGGTTGGCTCGCCACGCAACGGCGGGACGCGCTTGTTCGGCATCAGCGGCCACGTCGAGCGGCCTGGAGTCTACGAGCTGCCGATGGGCTACAACCTCAAACGCATGATTTATGAAGTTGCGGGCGGCGTGCGCGGCGGGCGGGGTTTGAAGGCCGTGGTTCCGGGCGGGTCGTCCACACCGGTTCTGCTGCCGGAAGAGATTGACATCGGCATGGACTTCGACCAGGTGGGCAAGGCCGGGTCGATGCTCGGCTCCGGCGGCGTAGTGGTCATCGACGACCAGACCTGCATCGTCGAGTTCGCGCTGCGCACGATCAGCTTTTATCAGCATGAAAGCTGCGGCTGGTGCATCCCCTGCCGCGAAGGGACAGACTGGCTGAAGAAATCGCTGACCCGCTTCCATGCCGGCTTCGGCGAGCGCAAGGACATCGACAACATTCAGTACCTGGCGGAGAACATGATGGGCCGGACCTTCTGCCCTCTAGGCGACGCGGCGGCCATGCCGATTCTGGGATTCGTGAAGAAGTTTCGCAAGGAATTTGAGGAGCACTTGGGCGGGAAGGCTTGTGCGTTCGCTAAGCATTTGGATTTGGCTGTGGTTTAGCATTTTGGTACCAATGAAAGAAATGTCTTGACACGATCTCACGACATTTTCAACGAAGGAGTATGCGCGTATTTCTTTTAGGAGAAGTTTTAGTTTCAAGCAGATGCAATGATTGAACTGCTTCGGATTCTTGACGGATGAGGAGGTTCGGATGTCCAGCAAGTCGCTTGTTTTAAGGGTTTTATCGAACTAGCCGGATCTTTCTCTGCATCGACTATCTCACTTCTTAGCCGCGCTACTCTCTCCGTTAGCTTCCAAGGAGGAAGCTGTTTATGGACAGACGCCCAAAGTCACCATCAGAGATTCTTCAGGAGGCCCTTAACAGGGCGACTGCTGAAAAATCTATTAGCAAGAGGCTGGATGAGCGAGATGATGAAAATCCTCTCGCCGGCTTTTTAACAAAGCGGCCTAAATAGCCCCTAGTGGCCCCGCTTGTCGTAAACGACGGGCGGATGGTCCAGGTCTCGATTCTGAAACCTGGGCCACCCGACCGGATGCTAGCCGATGTCGTGGCTGTGGTGGGATCGATTGAAATTGTTATAGGGGAAATTGATCGGTAGTACTGGAGGGAGTTATGAATGATTACGGAAGACTGGCGGCTAAAGCGAAGAAGGAGAAGCTCTGTGCCAGTTCCACAGGAAGGCAAGTCTGGGAGACTCAGGCGCTGCATGAATTCTTTAATAGCATCGAGAATGAGATCGACAGAGAGATCAAAAAGGCCAAGAAAAATGGAATCGACCTCTCCATAACAAATTCACAATGGGACATTGGGCTGTATACTTCTGCTGATCAAAAACAGATATGCAGAGTAACGTTAAAGTACAAGGAGGTCGACTCAGGTACGTTGGAACATCGACTTGAGGTCGTGATACCTGTGGGTGTCCTGTGTTTCAAGCTTGCGGAGGATGACATTGGATACAACACCAACGCATCACCCCAAGATATCGCAAAAAAAATCGTTGTTGGAGCCATCAGTGGTCGCTTTGAATGAATATGGCTGAGCGAGCTTAAGTTTTTGGAGGAAGATGTGAGAAGTGGAATTCAACAGATCGTCTGGTCTTGTATATTCAGCACAGTTCTTCAATCTCTTGCGCAGACGCCGTCTGGAGTAACGGTCGATCCGTTGGTCATGACTTGGAAACCAAACAGTCCAGGTTGCGACGGTAGATACGAAAATGGCTTGGAAGAAAAAGGGCTGTTTACAAACCAAGCCTCGCTTATCGTTTTCCTGATTCCTGACTCCGGCAAGCTGGCGGTTTCCGTCTATGTAGGAAATCCAGCGGAGAGAGCAGGACGAATCGACGTGATGCCTGAAAACTTCCACCTATTCAAAGTCACAGACAAAGGCTTGTCAGAACTGAATCGTGCTGAAGCTATTAAGATGGCAAAGTCGATGGAGCGTTGGTCTCGTTTCGGTAATGCTCTTGCGGCAGGAGCCTCCTCGTTTGGCGCTGAAACAACGGCCACAGGAACCGTTAACTACAGCGACGGAACCACGGCTAATTACACTGTCACAATGTCCAATCCTCAAGCTCAAAGGGACGCTATCAACCAAGCACATACAAACATCGAGAGAACTCAGAACCGTGGAGCCTATCTCGTTGGCGAAGAGCTTAAGCGAGTTACATTGGACCCAGGGCAGAATACGATGGGGCGGCTGTTCTTCCCAGAACAAAAGGGCGGAGTAAATCTACTGGTGAGAGCAGACATTGGAAATATACGCTATGAAATTCCCTTCCATCTGCCTGGAAAGCATGAGACAAATGTTGTGCCGAGCGCCACACAAAAAGAAGAATCTAGACCATCACAGCAAACCGCTGCAACTACAGTAGATAATAGCCAAAAGACGATGCCAACTGATCCGGTTCAGCAAGCGATATGGTATCGTAAAGCCGCAGACCGGGGTGACGCTCTAGCTCAATCACAACTTGGTTGGTTATACGCCACAGGACATGGAGTGCCGCAAGATTACGGGCAAGCAGTTATTTGGTTCCGGAAGGCCGCAGATCAAGGCGACGCTCAAGCTCAATTCAACCTTGGGATTGCTTTCAAGAATGGTCAAGGTGTACCACAGGACTACAGTCAAGCTACAGAGTGGTATCGTAAAGCAGCAGATCAGAATCTTGCTAAAGCCCAATTCAGACTCGGCAATTGTTATGTACTTGGTCAAGGAGTACCCCAAGATTACGTTCAGGCCGAATTGTGGTTCCGCAAGGCTGCCATGCAAGGATATGCTCCTGCACAAAATAACCTTGGCGATCTATATGAAAATGGAAACGGTCTTGTACAGGACTACACTCAAGCGGCATTGTGGTATCGAAAAGCTGCGGATCAAGGTAATGCGGTCGCACAATCTGGCCTTGGCTTATTATATTACGGAGGCCATGGCGTGCAGCAGGATTATTCAGAAGCTTATTTCTGGCTAAACCTTGCCACTGCAAGATCCAAAGGTAAAGAACAAGAAAAATTTGCTAAGTCTCGTGATGAAGCCGCAGCGAAATTGACTCCCGCCGATTTATCCAGTATACAACAACGCGCGGCACAATGGTTTGCCGCCCATCCTCCGCTGCCGTAAAAGGAAACGGCAATGACAGAAAAATTTCCGAAGGTGGCTTAGGGAACCTCTGAATAAGTCGATGCTTTGAAAGGGCACGACTTTAGTCGTGCCGCAAGCGCAACAGAATCAACGTGGGCTTTAGCCCCTGAGGGAAGGTTTCGCTAGGGATAGAACTTAATCAGAGGTTCCTTAGGTATCGATTCTGAGACCTGGGGTCTGATTCAAGAAAGTAGGACTGAAGTGAAGAAACGCTATTTGGTCGTCTATGAAAAGTGCAGACACAATTTTGCTGGCTATGTGCCGGACGTTCCGGGGTGCATTTCAACAGGACGATCACTTAGACATATGCGTGAGATGATGACAGAAGTACTTGAATTCCATCTCTCATCCATGCTATGTGATGGAGATGAAATTCCAGAACCGATCACCACGCAAGTTGACTTTGCGCTTGATGCAGAAGACGAAATCGTGGAGTACTGTATCGTTGATTGGCTTGATGTAAGAATAGTGAAAAGCGTTTATCGAAACGCAAAGAAGATTGAACCCGGCTACTCAATCATTGAGACTGCACGGCGCGCCAAGAAGGCCGCATAGGAAAAGATGGCAGACGTAAACTTCATTGTCGATGGAAAGACGCTGACGGCTCCCGCGGGGACGCTCTTGATAGACGCCTGCCGCAAGGCGGGGATCGAGATTCCGGCCTTCTGTTATTACCCCGGCCTCAGCCTGCAGGCCGCCTGCCGGATGTGCGTGGTGCGCCAGGAAAAAGTGCCCAAGCTGCAAACCGCCTGCACGACCACCGTCGCCGAGGGGCAGGTCTTCACGACCGAGTCCGACGAGATCGCCCAGGCGCGCAAGGCGACGCTGGAACTGCTGCTCGGCAATCATCCGCTGGACTGCCCGGTCTGCGACGCCGGCGGCGAGTGCGAGTTGCAGGACATGACCTTCAAGTACGGCGCGGGCGAGAGCCTCTACGCCGAGGCCAAGCAGCACCGCGAAGA
>Ga0181520_10009521_pt1 | contig 13393 bp, 12 predicted proteins | sample PEATcosm2014_Bin_29_FD_132451 | JGI IMG/M metagenome (GOLD analysis project Ga0181520, IMG submission 132451) | Peatland microbial communities from MTU Mesocosm Facility, Houghton, MI, USA - PEATcosm2014_Bin02_30_metaG | ecosystem: Environmental > Terrestrial > Soil > Wetlands > Peat | place...
CGGGCCGTTGCCCCAAAAGGCCCGAAGGGCCGAAAGAGTTTAGCCAGGCTCGCAAGAGCCTGGAAAGCAGCCCCTCCTTGGATAAGAACAGCCCCCGAAGGGGGCGACACAAATGGCGCAATGTTGTCGGTTCTGTGTCGCCCCTTCGGGGCTTGCGGGCTATGTGGGGCCGGGAATCCGGGGGCTTGCGCCCCCGGCTAACGTCCGGCACCCCTTCGGGGTGCAAAAGCAGGACGGTCAGACCGTTTCGCCTCCTTCCCCACGAGAATGTGGGTAAAGCATAGCCGCAAGCGGAGAGGGGGGAACGGCGACCTCACCCCCGGCCCCTCTCCACGAGTGGAGAGGGGGGAACGGCTAACGGCCCTACCCCGCCCCGCTGCGCGGGGCACCCCTCCCGTGCCGGGAGGGGAACAGCTAACGACAACGGCCCCACCCCGTCCGTGTCAGGAGGGGAAAGGCTTTTGCGATGCCAACCTGACCGGCTATGGAGCACAACGGGCGATGAAGACTTACCGAGTGCGCCTCGCACAGACTAAGCCCGTATTGGGCGACTTCGAGGCTAATCTGCGGGCGCATATTGCGCTTGCCACCGAAGCCGCTGACGCGGGGATCGATCTCATCGTCTTCCCCGAGCTGTCGCTCACGGGCTACTACCTGCGCGACCTGGTTCCGGATATTGCGGTGCGGTTGAGCGACCCGCGGCTGGCCGAGCTTCGGGAACTGAGCCGCACCGTCTCCATCGTGGCCGGGTTTGTGGAGGAAAGCGACGAGTTCGGCTTCTTCACGGTGTCGGCGTACTACGAGGGCGGCGAGGCACGGCACGTGCACCGCAAGGTCTATCTGCCGACTTATGGCATGTTCGATGAAGGGCGGTACGTATCAGGCGGCGGCAGCGTCCGGTGCTTTGACACGGCCTTCGGGCGGTCCGGGATCCTGATCTGTGAGGACCTGTGGCACCCGGCACTGCCGTATATCCTGTCCCAGGACCGGATGCTGACTCTCATCGCTCCCTCCAACAGCCCGACACGCGGCGTGCAGGGCGATGAGCTTGGGTCGTCAAACGTCTATAATGACATGCTGGCGACCTATGCGCGTCTATTTCAGTGTCATGTCATCTACTGCAACCGCGTCGGGTATGAGGACGGCGTGAACTTCTGGGGCGGCAGCCGCGTCCTCGACCCGTTCGGGGCCGCCCTGGTGCAAGCGCCGCTGTTCGAGGAGGGCGTGTTCGACGCCGTGCTCGACGTGGCCGAGGTCCGCCGCGCCCGCCTGAGCGCTCCATTGCTCGAGGACGACAGCGTCCTGCTCACGATGCGGGAGCTGCGGAGAGTCTCCGATGAACGAACCAGCAGATAGCAGCGCACCCGGCGGCAATGCCATGCCCGGAGGCGGCCAAGAGCTTTCGATCAACTGCGAGCTTGCGGCCGAGATCATCGTCGGTTTCGTCAAAGACGAGATCACCAAGTTCGGCTTCTCGCGGGGCGTGCTGGGGATGTCGGGGGGGATCGATTCGACGCTGTCGGCGTTTCTCGCCGCCCAGGCTTTGGGGCCGGAGAACGTTCTGGGCATCTTCATGCCCTACACGACCAGCGACCCCGCGTCTCTCGCCGACGCCGAAGAGGCGGCGACGCAACTGGGCATCCAGACGATGCTCGTCGAGATCGGGCCGCAGATCGACGCATACTTCGACCGCTTCCCCGATGCCAACCGCCTGCGCCGGGCCAATAAGATGGCCCGCGAGCGCATGACGGTCATCTACGACCAGTCGCAGGCCTGGGGGGCCCTCGCCGTGGGAACCAGCAATAAGACGGAAGCGCTTCTAGGATATACGACCCTCTGGGGCGACATGGCCTGCGCGGTCAACCCGGTCGGGGATCTTTACAAGACCCAGGTGCGTCAACTGGCGCGCTACCTGCATATCCCCCAGCAGATCATCACCAAAGCGCCCACGGCAGACTTATGGCAGGGACAGACGGATGAAGGGGAACTCGGCTTCACGTATGCCGACGTGGACCAGCTCCTGTACCGGCTCGTTGACTTGCGCTGGAGCGGCGAGCAGGCGGTCGCCGCGGGCTTCGACGCCGCCTTCGTCGCGCGCGTGCAACGCATGGTGATGAACGCCCAGTATAAGCGCCGCATGCCGCCGGTCGCCAAGGTGTCCCAGCGGAGCATGGAGCGCGATTTCCGGTACTCGAGGGACTGGGGGAGGTAAGAGGGCGGGGAAGGCGATTCTGACCACGAAGTCTCGAAAGCACGAAACGGCCACGTCAACGGCCTGCCGTCCTTCGTGATTTCGTGTCTTCGTGGTAACCCGCCCCCGGTACTCACGGGGCGGGCACATGCCGGAAAGTCAAGGAATCCATGAACGCGCGATTGCGTCGGCTGTACGCCGACTGGCAAACCATTCGAGACGAATTTGCCGGGCACCGATACATCGAGGTGACGCCGTTGCGCGGCAACCCGCCTGAGGCCTACGAGATCGTCTACCACGTCAACGGTCTCACCCTGGACACGCGGACGAACCGGCCGGTCATCGCCAACTATCACAAGGCGCAGATCTACCTGCACTCCGAATACCCTCGCGAGAAGCCCAAGTGCACGATGGAGACGCCGATTTTCCATCCTAACTTCGGGCCGTACATCTGCATCGGGGACTATTGGGCGGCGGGCGAGACGCTGGCGGACGTCATCATCCACATCGGGCAGATGATCCAGTACCAGAATTACAACCCGAAGAGCCCTTTGAACGCCGTGGCCGCGCGCTGGGCGGAGCAGAACCAGCGCTATCTCCCCGTCGGCAACGTTGACCTCTACCAGCCGGAGGTCGACATCGACCTGGAGTTGGAGACCCCTGCCCCGGCGGCCTCTGCGGCTCCCACCAGGCCCGACGATGACGTGCACATCGACCTGATGTAGTCCGGCCGGCGGCTCCCGGCGCCAAGACCCCTCGGACCCGCGCGTCGCCGCCGATGACCCGAAATGCGATGCCCCTTCTGCAGCCAGAACATCAAGATACAGGGCAAATTCTGCCCCAAGTGCGGAAAGCAGATCTTCGGGCTGCCGGTTCAGCGGCCTGAGGGCGCCGAGACGGGCGCGCCCCCGCCGGCGGAACCGCAAGCCTCGTTTGCCCCACGGACGCCCGCCCCTGCGCCCCCTATCCCGACTTCCAGCGGGTCGTTTTGCCCGCCTCCCCCGCCGGCGCCGCCCATTCCCGGAGCGCACCGTCCGGGAGATAGCGACGTCCTGGACATCGAACTGGGGCCTGTCGAGACCCCATCGGGTCCGCCGATGCCGGCGTCTCCCTTCGCCTCCGGGCCGGGCGGCGCGGCCTCGGGCCCAAGCGGCGGCGCAGCCCCCATCACAGCCACCAAGAGCGAGGTCGGCAAGACCTGTCCGTACTGCCGATTTCCGATCAAGATCGGCGAGTCGATTGTCCTGTGTGATGCGTGCAAAACGCCGCACCACCAGGACTGCTGGCAGGAGAACGGGGGCTGTACCAGCTACGGCTGCGCGCGGGCCCCGGGGGCGAGGCCGCAGGCTGTGGCCACGGCGGCAGGCTACCCGCCCGCAGCAGGCGCGGGGCCGGCACGTCCCGCCACCCATGCCGGCGCTGTCGTCGCCTCGGCGATGGAAGGACTCATCGTCCAGGAGCTAACGCGCGCGAGCAGCAACGCGCTGATGTACTCCTTTATCGGCATGTTCGCAGTGGCCAACGCCTGCTGCCTGCCGATCCTGATTTTCAGCATTATTGGCGTCTTGATGGGATTCTCGGCGCTTTCGTCGATCCAGCGGTCGGGTTTTCGCGCGGTTCGCCCCCGCAGCCGAGCCATCGCCGCCATCATCATCGGCGGCATGACGATCATCGTCTACGCGATCGTGTGGTTCGGGCCACTGGTGGCCAAGACGAATGTGCCGTATCGGTGAGTGAGGACGGCCCCACCCCGCCCCGCCTGCGGCGATTGCTTCCCCGCTTCCAAGAAGGACCTGGGTGAGGGTGCCGTTCGCCTGTCGGGACGGCCCCACCCCGCCCGCTGCGCGGGCACCCCTCCCGTACCGGGAGGGGAACGACTGACGACAACGGCGTTGGCGGGCGAGACGCCCGCCCCACGCGGGAGTTCTCAAGATGATCTCTTGCATCCTGTGGCCGCGCCATTCATGGGGCGGAACGCGTGGTGAACCGCGCAACCACAGGAGAGACGAGGGCGAGACGCCTGGAGTTAGCATCAGTGAACGACGACCTGCACATCGATCTCGGGGAATCCACCACCAAGCCACCGGCACAACTCCGACGGCCCTGCGAGCCGGAGTTCGTGGTGGATCGCGTCGGCTCAGGGGAGCCTGAGGAGCCGGAGGTCTACCTGAGCGTCGCGGCGGTGGAGAAGCTGCTGGCGCATCTCAAACATGAGAGCCACCACGAGATCGGCGGGCTGCTGTGCGGTCATGCGGCGGAGGATTTCGGCGGGCGATTCGTGACGATCACCGGGGCGATAGCGGCCACGCAGGCGCAAGGTGAGCGCCTTTGCGTCACCTTCACCCACGAGGCGTGGGATGAGCTGCTCGCCGGGAAAGAGCGCGAGTATCCGTCCGAGGACGTCGTCGGGTGGTATCATACACACCCCGGTTTGGGCGTGTTCTTATCCGAGCCGGACCGCTTCATCCAAAGCAGCTTCTTCTCAGAGCCGACGGAAATCGCCCTGGTGATCGACCCGAAGTCGTTTGCCTGGGCGGTTTTCCACTGGCACGGGGAGGAATTACGCGCTGTACGGCGATACTTCCTGTATGGACGCGCGGAAGATCGGCTGCCGGGTCTGGAACAACTCCTGGAGGAGTATGCCGGGACGATCTCGCGCAGCCCCGGAACATAGGACGACAGGTGGGGAGGCCGCTAGGGATGGCCGAGGACGAAAAGCGCAATACGCCAGGAGACACGGCGCCGGCAGACGATGTGCTGGACATCTCCCTCGAGGACCTCACGGACGATGGTGAACCCGAGGCCGGCATCGGCGCCGCTGTTGCAGACGAGGCCGCTCCCGTGGCGGGGCCGGACTTCGCTGACGCCGCCGCGCCGGTCGGCGGGCCCGTGGGCGGGCCCGGACTGCCTGCCGTCCGAGACGACGAATCGGTTCTGGAGATCACCGCGGAGGATCTCCTCAACGTGGACGTTGGCTCCCCTCGGACAGAGGGGGCTTACGCGGGGCCAAGGCCTCCCGTGCCGCCGGCGCCGCCGATACCCGGAGGATTTCCGGGTGGACGGCAGTTCCCTTCCGTGGAATCCGGGGGCGGCTACCCATCGCTGGCCGAGAAGAAGCCGGGGTTCGTCGAGGCCGTCATCGGCGCGACGATGCTCCAGCTTTTCATCGCCGGGGCGATCGGCGGGTTTCTCGCCTGGCTGGTGACGGAACCGTTCATCTCCCCGGAGCGCGCCCTGCACGAGTCAAGGGGCCGGATACTGCTTGCGATGGCGAGTTTCGGCGCGGCTCTGGGCGGCTGCATCGGCGCGGCGATCGGCAGCGCCGAAGGCCTCGTATCCGTGGTGTGGCAGAAGGCGTTGCGCGGCATGGCGATTGGGTTGGTCATCGGCGGGGCGGGCGGGGGGTTCGGAGGCTTCATGGGGCAGGCGCTGTACGCTCCGCTGGGCGGCGGCCGGATCACCACGCCGGCGGCAACCCAGGTCCTGCTTCGCGCTTTGGCCTGGGGGATCGTGGGCTTGTTCGTGGGCCTGGGCGAAGGCGCGTCGATGATGGCGTCGAGAAAGATCGTCAACGGCCTGGTGGGCGGGGCGGTCGGGGGATTCGTGGGCGGCCTGCTGTTCGACCCGATCGGCGCGGCGGTGCAACATTGGCTGCACGGCCGCGACGCAGGCGACGCCGGGGCGGTCAGCCGCCTGATCGCGATGGTCGTGATGGGCGCTTGCACGGGAGCCGCCATCGGCCTGGTCGAGCAGCTTCGCAAGGAAGCGTGGCTGAGGATCGTCTACGGCCCGCTGGCGGGCAAGGAGTTCATCCTGTACAAGCCTGTGACGCTGATCGGCAGCGCTCCGGGGATGGACATTCCCCTGGTGAAGGACCCGCACGTCGCGCCGAAGCACTGCAGCATCGAGGTGGTCGGGGCGACGCACGCGGTGCGCGACCTGGGCAGCGGCGCGGGCACTATTGTTGCGGGGCGGTCAGTGACCCAGCAAGCCCTCCGCTCGGGGGATGTAATCCAGATCGGGACCACCGGATTGCAGTATGAGGACCGGGCCGTGCCACGCGCCTGAAAGGACTGAAGGGGAAGGGGTAACATGGGGTGCAACCGATCCCGGACACTGATGCTCTTTGACAATCTGAATCGGTAACGGAACGTGGCCCAGACCAACTCCTCAGAATCAGGGGGGCCGCGCGATTTATCGCGCCCGATTCGGTTGCCATGTCCGGGATCAGTGCAGCTACTAACGGGCTGGGCGCGATAAATCGCGCAGCCACTTTGATCTTTGGGGGGCACGATTACCGATTCAGATTGGCAAAGAGCATAAGCGTCCTGCGGACGCGACGGTGCCGCGACAGCGTCATGCTACCTCGTTTGCCATAGCTAATTTTGGTTCCGAAGAGCACCAACAGGGAACAAACTGCGGAGGACCTGTTGTTATGACTTTGGCGAGGCGGAGGCCGTGTCCGGGAAGTGGATTCGTTTGCCGCTGACGGGCACTGCATCCAGCCGCGCTTCATCCGTGTTCGCGTGGGAGGTGTGCCACATATAGGATCAGCTATCCAGGTACAGAATCTCTCCAAGATCTACGGGAAGGATTCCCAGGGGCGCAATGTCGGGCTGATTGACCTGACCCTTGATGTGCCCGAGGGACAGATCTTCGGCCTCGTCGGTCCGAATGGATCGGGCAAGACTACAACTCTGAAGCTCCTTCTTGGCCTCATCTTCCCCACCTCGGGTTCCGGCTCGGTCTTCGGTATGCCTTTGGGCACGCCGGAGGTGAAAGAGCGCATCGGCTTCCTGCCTGAGGGGCCGTACTTCTACGACCACCTCAACGCATCCGAGCTTCTGCGCTTCTACGGCGGCCTGTTCGGCATGGGAGGCTCCTCGCTCGAAGCTCGTATCGAGGAACTCCTGCACTTGGTGACCATGTGGGACCGCCGCGACATCCGGGTCCGCAACTACTCGCGCGGGATGCTACAGCGCATCGGCGTTGCGCAGGCCATGCTCAACGACCCCGACCTCGTCTTCCTCGACGAGCCTACCTCCGGTCTGGACCCGCTCGGAGCCAAGCAGATGCGCGATATCATCATCCGCTTGCGCGACCAGGGCAAGTCCGTCTTCCTGTGCTCCCACCTGCTGAAAGAGATGGAGCCGCTGTGCGATCACATCGCGATCCTCAACCGCGGCCGCGTCGTTTCATCCGGCGCGATTACGGACCTGCTCGCCGGGCCGCAGGGCGGGTATCGCATCGAGGCCCACGGCGTCTCGGCTGAAATCGCGCAGAAGGTTGGCGCTCTGGCGGCGAGCACGGGGACGCTGGACGCGGAGTTCCTCGCGAAGTTCAGCAGCCAGCAGGTGGCCCTGGAGGCGGCGGACATCCTGGCGGCAGGCGGAGCGAACATCGAACACCTCGGGCCGGATCGCCGGAGCCTCGAAGAGGTCTTCATCGAAGCTGTCGAAGAAGGAGAACCCTAAAATGCGGGCTGTGTACCGTGTGGCAAGAGCCACCTTCCATGAGGCGTGGCGACGCCGCTTTCTCAACGGCATCCTCATCTTCGCGATCCTGATCATCGGGTCGTCGTGGGTTTTCGCCTACCTGCAGCCGGGCGCAGAGCTTAAGATGCTCATCGACGTGGGTCTCGGCTCGATCCGCTTCTTCGGTATGCTGATTGCAGTCTTCCTCGGCACGCGGCTCATCGCCGACGAGATCGAGAAGCGAACGATCCACACGATCCTGACCAAGCCCGTCACCCGGACCCAGTTCCTCTTCGGCAAGTTCCTCGGCGGCGCCGCAACCGTCCTGTCGAACGTTGTGCTGATGGGCCTCGCGTTCTACATCACCTTCGCCATCAAAGCGCCTCAGTTCAAGAATGTGGCCGCCGATCAGGGTGGCTCGGCGATGTCGATGGAGTTCATGTATGCGAACATCGCCAAGGCCATCGGGCTCGCGTTCTGCGAGTTGACGGTTCTGGTGGCGCTGTCCGTCGCCGCCTCGACGATCTTCTCGTGGATTTTCGCCGCCATCACCACGTTCTTCATCTACTTCGTGGGCCAGATGAGCGACTTCTTCCGCAGCCTGTCCGACCCGGAACGCGGCGCGTCGAAAATGGCGCAGATCCTGCTCGGGACGATTTACCGGCTTCTTCCGCACTTCGAGATCTTCGACGTGCGCGAGGCCATCATGAAAGATCAGCCGATCCCCCTGGATTTGTTGTTGAAGACGGCCGGAACGGGGCTTCTCTACGTGGTCGTCATCATGCTGATCGGATACCTGTTCTTCAACGAGCGCGAAGTCTAGCCCGGTCGCCGACGGCTGGAGGGCATCCTGGCGAATCCGCCTCGCGCCCCTAAAGTGTCGTCGGGACCTCACACCTGCGGAGTTGACCTATGAGAGTATCGTATCGCAAGGTGATCGGGTGGGCGCTCGTGGTCGTGCTGGTCGTGGCGCTCGTCCCGGTGGACAAATCGGTGAACTACGAGCGCCTCGTCCTGGGCCTCAATCGCCCGATGCCGCTCACCAAGATCGTTGAGTTCGACCCCACCGCGGTAACCGGCGTCGTGATCGGGGCGATCCTGGGCGGCTTCCGGGAAGTCGCCGCCTCGATGTTGTGGATGAAGACCGACCAGATGTGGCACTCCGGCGAGGGGACGGGGATAAAGGCGCTGAACCTGATGCGCACCGTTACGTTGCTGGACCCCCACTGGCTCGAGCCGTGGCGCATCACCGGGTGGCATCTCGCCTATAATCTGTACGTCGAAACGAAAGACCCGGCGCAGCGGGCGAAGTTCTTGAACATGGGTGTGGACTGCCTGAAGGAAGGCATCTCCTGGAACCCGGACCGCTATGACCTGTACTTCGAGCTGGGCTGGACGTATTTCGACAAGGTCAAGGACTACGACGAGGCCGCCAAGTGGCTCGGGGCCGCGATCCAGTTCGACCACCCGGAGTACATCGAGCGCCTCATCGCGCACGCCTACGAACGCATCCCCGACATCCCGCGCGCGCTCGACTGGTACGATTACTGCCTGAAGCGCAACCCGGCGGACCACACCGCCGTCGGGGCGACGATTACAATCCGGGAGCGCTATCTCCCCGCCTGGCGTCTGATGGAGCAGAAGAAGTACGACGAGGCGATCCGGGAGGTCGACAAGTATCTCGCCGTCGAGCCGAACAACACGATCCCGCTGCACATGAAGGCGTTCGTTTTCGAGAAGTCCGGAAATCTGGACAAGGCCCTCGAGATGTGGACGCTGGCGGGCAAGGTCAGCGCGATGGACGAATACGCCCGCACCCGCGCGGTCGATGTGGCGAACAAGCTCGGCAAGCCCTTGCCGGGGGGCGCGTCGTATATCTTCGAGCAGCAGGAGCAGGAGAAGCAACGACGCGAGCAGATGCAGCGCGGCGCTGGGAACACGATGGCGGTGCCGACCCCCTCCGACTCCGAGAAGTAGGGACGCGGCACAAACGAGATCACGCACAGAAACGGCGCCCTGGAAACGGGGCGCCGCTTTGCGTTCCGGTAGGGCCGACCGGGAGTTGACGGCCATCCGCGACAGGATTGTCGCGGCCACGTCATCGCCCACATACCCCCCACACACAGTGGCCACACACACAGTGGCCCCGACAATCTTGTCGGGGAAGGCCGTAGAGACGCCGCGGCAGGATTGTCGCGGCCACGTGCCCGCCCTACCCCAGCCCTGCCAGCTTCGCATTCGCCTGCTGCAGGGCGCGCCGCTCGGATTCAAAAGTCAGCTTCAAGGCCGCCTGGTCCATCGGGAGCCACTTCGCGTCATCGAAGTTGCGGGCCTCAAGACGCAGTTCGTCCTGAGCGTCCGCCGTCATCAGGTAGTAATGCACGGTCTTTTCGACCGGCCCCTCACGCCGGGACTGGTAAGTGTACGAGGTCGCGCAGACGTAGTCAGCAATCCTGGGCCGCAGCCCCGATTCCTCCTCCACCTCTCGCAGCGCCGCTTCCTCCAACGACTCGCCCTGACGCCGCTTCCCCTTGGGCAGACGCCATTCGTCAGGGTAGATGCGATGCAAAAGGAGCGCGAACCATGTGTCTCCGTGTTGCTTGACCACCACTCCCCCGGCGGAAACGAGCTGAGTCGATGTTGTCATTGGTCTGGCACCGCCGTAAGTAAGCGATCTATGATCGCGTCCGCGTCGATCCCCTCGGACTCCGCCGCGAAGCTTGGGATGATCCGGTGGCGCAGGGCCGGCAGCGCCAGCTCGCGGACATCCTCGCGCGAGGCCACCAGCCGCCCGTGCATGAGCGCCCGCGCCTTGGCCCCGAGGATGAGCGTCTGCGAGGCCCGCGGGCCGGCTCCCCACGTAACCCACTTGCCGACGAACTCGGGCGTGCCGGGTTCGCCGGGCCGGGTCGCACGAGCAAGGCGCACCGCATAAGCGAGCACGTGATCCCCCACCGGGACTCCGCGCACGACGCGCTGCAGCCGCAAGATATCCTCGGCGGTCAGGACCGCGCGAACGCTGGGCTCGTAAGTCGAAGTGGTCGCGGCCACCATGCGCATTTCCTCGTCCTCGGACGGGTACGCCAAGCGCACGCTGAACATGAAGCGGTCGAGTTGGGCCTCGGGCAGCGGGTATGTGCCTTCCTGTTCGATGGGATTTTGGGTCGCGAGAACCAGAAATGGCAGGGGCAGAGGGTACGTCTCGCCGCCGGCCGTGACCTGTCTTTCCTGCATCGCCTGGAGCAGCGCGCTTTGCGTCTTCGGAGGAGTGCGGTTGATCTCGTCGGCCAGCAGAATGTTCCCGAAAACCGGGCCCTTGAGGAAGCGGTAACTGCGCTGGCCGGTCTTCGGGTCGTCGTAGATGATGTCGGTTCCGGTGATGTCCGAGGGCATCAGATCGGGGGTGAACTGGACACGGGAGAAGCTCAGATCGAGGGTCCGGGCGATTGTCCGCACCAGAAGCGTCTTGCCCAGGCCGGGGACCCCCACGAACAGGCAGTGTCCCTCGGAGAAAAGGGCGATGAGGAGCTGCTCGACGACCCCTTCGTGGCCGACGATGACCTTCGAGACTTGTGCCAGCAGGGCTTCGTGGCCCGCGACGAGCCGCTCAGCGGCGGCCAGGTCATCCTGAGCCGGCGGATGCTGAACTTGTGAGCTTGCGGCGGGAGCGTCAGCCACGGATTCCTCCTGAAAGGGCGGTCGTCAAGTGCCCATCGACCGCGCGCAGCGTATGAAACCCATGATAGCACGTAGGTGAGGGAAACGCAAAACGCTGAACGCTGAACGCTGAATCGACGGCAAAGAAACGGCAATGACGGCAAAGACGACGCGCCCTCGCCGTTCCCGCCGTTCCCGCCGTTCCCGCCGTTCCCGCCGTTCCTGCCGTTTTGCCGTTTCTTTGCCGTCGATTCTGCGTTCAGAGTTCAACGTTCAGCGTTGCCGTCATTGACACTGCCCGGTGTCTGCGATAGACTTGCCGGGTTCAGTTTGAACCCCCGGGAGCGCCGCTCGACGATGGCTCCCGTTGCAAACCCACGCCTGAGCAAGCCGAAAGAAGGAACGCCATGAGCACCACTTTTCCCCTTGTCGAACCCAGGGTCGTGCCGCCGCTTGAGCCCGGTTTCCGGCCGGCGGTCCTGGCCAACCACGCGTTCGTGAAAGCCGTCCGCGAGTCCGGCCAGGGCGTGCCCCTGAGGATCGCCCTCGAGCGGGCCAGCGGCCTCGTCACCGTTTTCGATACCGAAGTCTACAGTGAGGGTTCGCCTTGCTTCGAGCAGAACATGCCCTACGTCGAGCGCCTCGTGAAGGTTCTGCTTTGGGCGCGCGGCGGCTGGAAGGTCACCATCGGCGGACCGAAGGCCATCGGCGAGTTCATCAAGACCACCTACGGCCCCGGCGGCGCGCGCGAGTTCGACTACCACTTCATGGGCGAAGACGTCTACGAGCGCACCTTCACGGTCGAGGCGACCTCGTTCGAGGATGCGCCCGCGGAGCACGAGGCCTCGCAGGCCATCGGCAGGCACCTCGACGGCTGCCGCATCGGCCTCGATCTGGGCGGAACGGATCGCAAGGTCTCCGCTGTCGTCGAGGGCGAACCGGTCTACTCGGAAGAAGTCATCTGGTATCCCAAGACCGAGACGAACGCCGACTACCATATCGCCGGGATCATGGACGCGCTCAACACCGCGAAATCGCACATGCCAAAGGTCGATGCCATCGGCGTCAGCTCTGCCGGCATCTATGTCGATAACCGCGTGATGATCGCGTCGCTGTTCCGCAAAATCCCCAAAGACGACTTCAACGCCAGGATCAAGGACGTCTTCATCACCGTCAGCAAGGACTGGGGCGTGCCGGTTGAGGTCGCCAACGACGGCGACGTAACCGCGCTCGCCGGCGCGATGTCCCTCAATACAAACGGCGTCCTCGGCGTCGCGATGGGCACCAGCGAGGCCGGCGGCTTCGTGAACATGCAGGGCAACATCACCGGGTGGCTCAATGAGCTGGCCTTCGTGCCATACGACATCTCCCCCACCGCCCCGGTCGATACCGAGTGGTCCGGCGACGCCGGCTGCGGCACCACCACCTTCTGCCAGGTCGGCGTGGTGCGCCTCTGCCCCGCCGCGGGCATCACCCCCGAGGGCAGCGACGACGGCCAGCGGCTGGCGTTTGTGCAGGGGCTGCTCAAGCAGGGCGACGAGCGTGCGGCGAGCATCTTCGCGACCATCGGCGTCGAGTTCGGCTATGCCCTCGCCCACTACGCGGACTTCTACGATGTGCAGGAGGTCCTCGTGCTCGGCCGCGTCACCTCCGGCCAGGGCGGCGACATCCTGCTCGAAAACGCGAAGAAGGTCCTCGAAACCGAGTTCCCCGAGTTGGCCGCGAAAATGAACGTGCAGTTGCCGGACGAAAAGGCCAAGCGCGTGGGCCAGTCCATCGCCGCCGCAAGCCTACCGGAGATCGTGTAAACGCTGAACGCAAAACGCTGAACGCTGAACGCGAACGGCTAACAACGGCAAAAACGACAAACAACAAACGAACCGTGCCGTTCATTGTGTGCTGGCGCTTGCGTCAGTAACCGTGTCTCTGCCTCGAGAATCCGCAGGGCGGACGGCAACCTCACCCCCGGCCCCTCTCCGCAAGCGGAGAGGGGAGAACCGCAGCAGTTCCCTGCTGCGCGGGAATCGCCGTTTGCCTCTCCCCTCCCGGAACGGGAGGGGTGGCCCGCCGC
>Ga0181520_10009524_pt1 | contig 13387 bp, 10 predicted proteins | sample PEATcosm2014_Bin_29_FD_132451 | JGI IMG/M metagenome (GOLD analysis project Ga0181520, IMG submission 132451) | Peatland microbial communities from MTU Mesocosm Facility, Houghton, MI, USA - PEATcosm2014_Bin02_30_metaG | ecosystem: Environmental > Terrestrial > Soil > Wetlands > Peat | place...
CGGAAAACCACAGGGCGCGGCAAAGGCAACTCGACCAGCGTGAATTGTTTGCCGTCGAGCGTGCGGGCGGCTTTGAGGCGCTCCAAGTTTTCGGCGAGAGGAGAGTGGTTCAGGTCGTTCGTGTCAGGCTCAACAGCGGTAACAATCGTTGTCGGCGCAACGAAGCGGGTAATGTCGTCGATGTGGCCGTGCGTGTCGTCGCCGGCCAGGCCACGATGGAGCCAGACTGTCTGATCGATTCCCAGAAAATCGTGAAAAACCTGCTCGAGTTGCTCGCGATTGACACCGGGATTGCGCTGCTGCACTTCGCTAAGTTGGCACTCTTCGGTGGTGAGCAGTGTGCCTGCGCCATTGACATCGATGGAGCCGCCCTCGAGTACAAGGCGGCGCTCATGGCCATCTTCGAACTTAATTGCAGGCTGCCACTCGGGTAGGCCGAGCAGCGCAGACATGTGGCCCGGAACCTGGTCGTCAAGCTGCCAGTCGGAGTATTTGGCCCAGGCGTTGAAGCGCCAGTTGGCAGTGGCCACCCGGCCCTCGCGGTCGCGCACAAAGATTGCGCCTGAATCACGTGTCCATCCGCGGTCAGTGGGCCATTGGTGGAAGCTCACCCGGTCGAGATTAGCGCCCGCTCGCTTCAGAATCCCCCGCACGCGCTGTTCGGCATTGGCGTCCTCGACGATAAGATGCACCAACTCATGCGCCGAGAGCAGGCGCACAATCTCGGCATAGAGCCAGGGGATGGCCTGAAACTTTCCCGGCCAGTCCTCGGGATTATGCGGCCACGCCAGCCATGTGGCTTCGTGCAGCTCCCACTCGGCGGGCATGCGGTAGCCGAGTTCATGCGGCGTATTTTCGGGTATAAGAGCAGGCATTTTTACTCGGAATCTTCTTCCGCCGGCCATGCGGCCACGGGGTCGAGGAAACGCTTCGTGATGGGTGTGTAGGCGTCGATGCGCCGGTCACGCAGAAAGGGCCAGTTGCGGCGCGTCTCTTCGATCAGGCCAAGGTCGATCTCGCCAATCAATATCTCCTCGGCATCGTGTGAGGCCTTGGCGATGACGCGTCCGAAGGGATCGGCCAGAAAGCTGCCGCCCCAGAATTCGATACCCGGACCGGCTGCACGGTTGCCCTTGACGTCGCCATGCTCCATTCCGACGCGATTGACGCCAGCCACATAAACGCCGTTGGCGATGGCGTGCGCGCGCTGGATGGTCCGCCACGCCTCATATTGCGCCGCGCCAAACTCATCCTTCTCCGCAGGATGCCAGCCGATGGCAGTCGGATAGAAAAGCGCCTCGGCACCCTTGAGAGCGGTGAGCCGCGCGGCTTCCGGATACCACTGGTCCCAGCAGACCAGTGTGCCCACCCGGCCAAAAGCGGTGTCAACGGCCTGAAAGCCCAGATCGCCGGGCGCAAAATAATATTTTTCGTGGTAGAGCGGGTCGTCGGGAATGTGCATTTTGCGATAGACGCCCGCGATGGCTCCATCGGCGTCAATGGTAACGGCCGTGTTGTGGTAAAGCCCTGGAGCGCGGCGCTCAAAGAGCGAGGCGATAACAGCTACCTGCGCCTCACGCGCAACTTCGGAGAGGCGCGCCGTCGATGGCCCCGGAATCGGCTCAGCCAGGTCAAAGAGGCGCAGATCTTCGCGCTGGCAGAAGTATTGCGTGCGGAAAAGCTCCGGCAGGCAGACAACGTTGGCGCCCAGCCGCGCCGCCTCGCGGATATGGCGCACCGCCGAGGCGAAATTGGCCTCCGGGTCCGCGCTCATGCGCATCTGCACGAGTCCCACGTTGTATTTGCGTGCGTCTGCCATGGATCGCAAAAATTCCTCTACAACGCGCGGCAAGGCCAACCTGCACAGACAGTATTGGCCTCAATGGTCCGCTGGATCCAATCCCTACTCTTCCAGAATCAGGACAGCTGCGGCAATCGTCGTGGTCCACTTCCCGCGTTTGTCCCCCACGGCCGACTGCGTTATGTTGCTGGTGCGAACAATCTTGTTGGAGATGCGGTAAATCTCCTTTTTCTCGTCCCAGCTCGTGTCCGGATCGAAGTCCACGTCCAGGGTCGTAGCCAGCATCTCCGCTGCCAGTTCTTCGGCGTACTCGCCGGCCTGCTCTTCGGTCTCGCCGAAACTGTGGTGCTCGCTAAGATAGCCGTATGTGTTGCGGTCGGAGGGAATGGCTACGCCAATGCTGGAAACCACGAGCCGGTGCGGCTCGCGGGTTGAATTCTCCGCAATCACCGAGAAAACCACCTCGCCGGGGTTCAAGTAGGTGAGGCCTTCCTTGCGCGTTATCACCTTGCATTGCGGCGGAAAGATGGAAGAAACTCTCACCAGGTTCTGCGAGGCAATCCCCGCATCCCGCAGGGCCAGCTCAAAGGAAGTCAAACGCTCCTTATGTTTGCCTACGCCCTTGGTGAAAAACATCTTCTTCGGGACCATGCTTTTTCCCAATTTCTATGTGTCCTCCCTGTGGTTGAAAATCAACAAATTTTTGAGGGTACCCGCATGAGTTTATCGCATTTGGGCGGGCAAGAGCAGCATTTCGCGTAATTTCGTCTTGTGTTCGTACCGATTGACACTGTCCGCGGTCTGCGGCTGCTCCGGCCCGAATCCGTTTCGCGCTCGTCTAAGATCAAGGCAACTATTTCATCCGGCATTGCCACTTCTGAATCCGGGATGGTAGATTGCTGTTCTAACCATACGGGAAGAGGGGTCTTTCAAAACCGATGCAAATAACCTACAACGGGCTGGAGTTGCCAAAGAACGGCCAGCCTATCGAGTACGCAAATGGGCAGTTTGAAGTGCCCGATAATCCTATCCTTCCTTTCATCGAGGGCGACGGCACGGGTCGCGACATTTGGAAGGCGTCGCAAAGAGTCTTCGATGCGGCGGTAGAAAAGGCCTATGGTGGCAAGCGCGCCATTCGCTGGTTTGAGATCTTCGCGGGCGAAAAGGCCTTTCGCCAGTTTGGTAACTGGCTGCCTGACGATTCGGTGGCCGCCGCGCGCGACCTGAGAGTTTCCATCAAGGGACCGCTCACCACGCCGGTTGGCGGCGGTATTCGCTCGTTGAACGTGGCCCTGCGCCAGTTGCTCGACCTTTACGCATGTGTGCGGCCGGTGAAGTATTACCAAGGCGTCCCCAGTCCGGTGAAGCACCCTGAAAAGCTGGACATCGTGATCTACCGCGAGAACACCGAGGACGTGTACGCGGGCATCGAATTCAAGGAAGGCAGCGCGGACGCCGCGCGGCTGATTGATTTCCTCAACAATGATTTACTCAAGAGCGGCAAGAAAAACGTGCGCTCCGACTCCGGAGTAGGCATCAAGCCGATTTCCATATTCGGCAGCAAGCGACTGGTACGCTACGCCATTCGCGCCGCTCTCGAAGCGGGCCGCAAGACCGTTACGCTGGTCCATAAAGGCAATATCCAAAAGTTTACCGAGGGTGCATTCCGGGAGTGGGGCTACGAGGTCGCACAGCAGGAGTTCCGCGCCGAGACCGTCACCGAGCGCGAGAGCTGGATTCTGGGCAACAAGGACGCCAATCCGGCGTTGACTGTGGAGCAGAACGCGGCTCTCATCGAGCCGGGCCTGGACATGGCGTCACAGACCTATCAGAACGCGGTTTTTGCCGAAGTGAAAGCGGTACTTGATTCCATTGGCAAAACCCACGGCAACGGCGCATGGAAATCGAAAGTGTTGGTCAACGACCGCATCGCCGACTCCATCTTTCAGCAGATCATCCTGCGTCCGGAAGACTACAGCGTTCTGGCCACCACCAACCTTAACGGCGACTATATCTCCGACGCGGCTGCGGCGCAGGTGGGCGGCCTGGGCATCGCGCCTGGCGCCAACATCGGCGACGGCTACGCCGTTTTTGAGGCCACTCACGGAACCGCGCCAAAGTATGCCGACAAGGATCTCATCAATCCGGGCTCGGTGATTTTGTCCGGTGTTATGCTGCTGGAGTTTATCGGCTGGAAAGAAGCGGCTCGGCTCATTGAGACGTCGCTGGAAAAAACCATTTTGCAGAAGTTCGTGACGTACGACTTTGAACGGCAGACCGCCGGAGCCACCAAGGTTGGCACCAGCGAGTTTGCCACCCGCATCATCGCCAACATGTAACGAAAATAAAGGTTTGGGGCTCTGATCCCCAAGGAGGCAGCAAATGCGTAAGAAAGTCAGCATTATAGGCGCCGGCAATGTCGGCTCAACTGCAGCGCACTGGCTTATGGCCAAGCAATTGGCCGACGTCGTGATGATCGACGTGGTCGAAGGCGTGCCCCAGGGCAAGGCGCTGGACTTGCAACAGGCGCTTCCAATTGAAAGGTCCGACGTCCACATCACCGGCTCGAACGACTACGCCGACTCGGCCAACAGTGATGTCGTGATTATCACAGCCGGTCTTCCCCGCAAGCCCGGCATGAGCCGCGACGACTTGTTGCACACCAATTTCAAAATCATGACCGATGTGGTCAAGAATGTGGTCGCCTACTCGCCGGAGTCGATTCTCATCGTCGTCTCCAACCCGCTTGACGCAATGGTGCAAGCTGCCTATAAATTGTCCGGTTTCAACCGCGAACGGGTCATCGGCATGGCAGGGATATTGGATTCCGGCCGCTTCAAAAGCTTCATCGCACAGGAATTAAAAGTGAGCGTGGAGAACATGAGCTGCCTCGTTCTTGGCGGTCACGGCGACTTGATGGTCCCGCTCGTCCGTTACACTACCGTCGCCAGCATTCCAATCACCGAACTGCTCTCCAAAGAGCGCATCGACGCCATCATCCAGCGCACCCGCGACGGCGGCGCAGAGATTGTGAAGCAACTCAAGACCGGCAGCGCCTATTACGCGCCCTCAGCGGCCGCAGTGGAGATGGCCGAAGCCATCCTCAAGGACAAGAAGAAGATTCTCCCCTGTGCTGCTTACCTCCAGGGCGAATACGGCATCAACGGCTACTTTATGGGCGTGTTGTGCAAACTGGGCGCAGCCGGCCTGGAACAGATCGTCCAGATCAAGCTCAACGACGAAGAGCACGCCGCCCTGTTGAAGAGCGCCGCGGCTGTCAAGGAACTCTGTGACGTCATCGGCGTCTAAGGCGACTCAACCATTACATCCGGTGCGCATCACCACATGGGCCATTCCGCAAAACGGAATGGCCCATGCCTTTTTGTTGTGGAATGTTCGACTGCCTTCTTTCGAAGGTGCGAAAATCTATTCATGAAACGCATTCTTTTCGCAATGGCAATCCTGACTCTGGCCTGCACTTTCATGCAGGCGCAGAAGAGCTACGACTTCCTGTTGACGGGCGGTCGTGTCGTCGATCCTGCCAACCACATCGACGCAGTCATGGACGTTGCCGTTGCGAACCATCGCATCGCCGCGGTGGCCGCGCACATTGATCCATCGCTCGCCACGAAGACAGTTGATGTATCCGGCCTTTATGTGACTCCTGGCTTAGTGGATATTCACGTTCACGTATATGCCAGCACCGGAGAAGCCGGTTCTTATGCGGGCGACAACGCTGTCTTTCCGGACGGGTTTACCTTTCGCGCGGGAGTAACCACGGTGGCAGATGCGGGCTGCTCAGGCTGGAAAAACTTCGAGGACTTCAAGACGCACATCATTGACCGCTCGAAGACGCGCGTGCTGGCATTCCTGAATATTGTGGGCGCGGGCATGCGTGGACCCGCATATGAGCAAAACGTTGCGGAGATGGACTCCCAAGCCGCGGCAACCATGGCCAAGAAATATCCGGGACTGATTGTGGGCATTAAGACGGCTCATTACGCTGGGCCGGAATGGGTGGCAGTGGATAGAGCCGTCGAGGCCGGTACTCTGGCCAATATTCCGGTGATGGTGGACTTTGGCACGTTCCGGCCGGAGCGCCCTTACCAGCAACTGGTACTGAACAAAATGCGCCCCGGCGATATTTCAACGCACATGTATCTGGATTGGGTGCCCATACTGGACGCGCAGCAGAATGTGCTGCGTTATCTGTTCGAGGCGCGCAAGCGTGGCGTGATCTTCGACGTGGGCCACGGCGGCGGAAGCTTTCTCTTTCGCCAGGTTGTGCCGGCTGTTCGACAGGGATGGGTACCCGACTCGATCTCTACCGATCTGCACATTGGAAGCATGAACAACGGGATGAAGGACATGCTCAATGTGATGTCGAAGTTTTTGAATATGGGCATTCCACTCACGGAAGTCATCCGCGATGCCACCTCGAATCCGGCGCGGGAGATCAAGCATCCGGAATTGGGCACACTCAGCGTGGGGTCGGACGCCGATATTGCTGTGCTGCGCGTGGAAAACGGCCACTTCGGCTTTGTGGACAGCTATGGAGCGCGCATGGACGGCCGCATGAAGCTGCTCTGCGAGATGACGGTCCGCGACGGCCTGGTGGTCTGGGATTTGAACGGGCTGACCCGCGACGATTGGACAAAGTTGGGGCACTATCACGCCCAGGGATCGCCCGTGTGGGACGGCACCATTACCCCTGATGTGATGAAGCGTTAGCGAGCGTCCTGATCGATTTGTCGCGCCCGGCTTGCTATGCCGAGCAGACCTGCTCGCGCAGCAACGTCGAAAGAAAGCGTCTTTCGACGTTGAGGACGCGGCAGTCGCCTAGCGCTTTGCAAACTCCACCACTTTGGGCCCGACCTGGGCGGCGCACTGGCCGGGAGCCAGATGGCCGCAGCCGGGAAAGACCTCCAAATCCGACTGCGATATAAGGCGGTGCATCATTTCGGCCTGGCTAAGCGGGGTAATGCGGTCCTCGCCGCCCCACACGATCAACACCGGCATTTTGAGCCCGGGCAGCAGTTTGTCTGTCGTATCTCGGGCGGTGAGCATAGTCGCGACCGCGCGATGAATCACCCATGCGTTCTGGTTTGAGGCGCGCAGAATATCACGCGCAACGAAGCCCGGTACTTTGGGAGGCTTGGGCATCAGCAGCGCGTCCAGTTGGTCGAGTTGTGCCGGCGTCGTCGGTGTGAACAAAGCCGTATCCCAGTCCGGTTTCTGATCAATCCCTGCCGCGTCGAAGAGCATCAGCCGATTGACCCGCTCAGGATGTTCGCTGGCGATCAATTGCACAATCCAGCCGCCCATCGACCAGCCGCCCAGATCCACTTGCTTCAGCCCCAGCGCATCAAGAAATCCGACCACTACATGGGCTTCGTCGCGTACCGAGTAAGAAAAGTCCGCGGGCTGCTCGCTGCGCCCATAACCGGGCAGATCGGGTCGATAAACGCGGTAACCTGCCTTAGCGAAATAGGGCGCAAGATCTCGCCAGTCCTCGGCGCGGCCGCCTAGTCCATGCACCAGCACTACCACGGGCCCGCCGGCCGGCCCTTCGACAAGGTAATGCACGCGGTAGCCTGCAACCTGAACCGTGTGATTCTCCACGCCCGAAAGGGACTCGCGCAAATACATGACCTCATCGAAGTAGCTGACGGGCCGCTCCCAGAAGCCAATCCCGCCAACCACCACCAACACGCCCACAATCCACAACAGCCTTTTGGTCGCTTTCATTGGCCTTCCTGTATCTCCTTTCGTAGCTTTTGCGCCCTCTGCCAACCAGCCTCAATGACGCGCACAGTGATCGGATCAAGCTGAAGCGCACTGTGCGAATTCCATTCCGCCCGCTCCACCCACCGCACTGCGTCGGCGTCAGAGGCAGCCAGCAAGTTGCCTCCTGTTACGCGGCACAGGTAATCGGCAATCACATAATGGTAACGGACACGATCAGCCTCGTGATGAATGCGGTCGAGCAGCTCAATAAGTTCCACCGGCTCGACAACGAGGCCCGTCTCTTCCCTCACCTCGCGAACAACTGCATTGAGCAGCCCTTCCCCGAGCTCTACCAGACCACCGGGCAGCGACCAATGGCCCTTGAGCGGCTCGGTTCCGCGCCTGACCAGCAGCACGCGGCCTGCCTCCACAATCACTGCGCCCACGCCCAAAAGCGGAGCCGATGGAAACTCTCGCTGCATCTTCCTCCAGATATTACGATAACGCGCCCTTTTCACCCGGCGTATCATCAAAACAAACAGGAGAAGGCAATGCCGGAATTAAAGCTGCAAATCGAAGGAATGCACTGCGGCTCCTGCGTCAAGCGCGTCACTGAGGTTCTCAAATCGGTCGAAGGAGCGGTGGTCAACGAGGTGCGCGTGGGCGCAGCGCGGCTCAGTTTCGACCGGGACCCTGTGCCCGTCGATCTTGCCATTGCCGCGCTGGCCAAAGCCGGCTTCACGGCGCGGCTGGAAGCCTGATTCATCCGATGCCTTCGCCTGGGACAGAATCCCTTACGCTCCCCATTCTGGGGATGACCTGCGCCTCTTGTCAGCATCATGTGGAGGAAGCTCTGCGCTCTGCGCCAGGAGTTGAAGCCGCACACGTTGACCTGATTGCCAATCGCGCTCAAGTTGACTACGATCCGCTGGTCGCCAAGCCTGACGCGCTGATCGAAGCCATTCGCGCAGCAGGTTACGATGCCGTGCTTCCCCGCTTCGATGCTTCTTCCGCAAAGGCCGCATCCGATGCGCTGGCAGCCGGAGCTGAACGCAAAGCCTTGGCGACGCTTATCGCAGGCGCTGCGGCCATGCTGGTGGCCATGCCGCTGGGAACGCAGATGGGTTCGCTGGACCAGATTCTGATGCGCTTGCTGCCGTGGCTCTATGCGCTGCCGCCTGATCTGCTGCGCTGGTTTCTGTTTGCGCTCACCGCAGTGTTGATGGCCTGGGCGGGGCGCGGAATTTACGCGAACGCCCTTCGTGGCCTGCGCCACGGCACCACAAATATGAACACGCTGGTGAGCCTGGGAACGGGCGCGGCTTTCGCCTATTCCGCTTATGCCACGATCTGGCCCGCAACAGGACGTCAGGTTTACTTTGATGCGGTTCTGCTGATTCTTGGCTTTCTGCTGTTGGGTAAAGCGTTGGAAGGCCGCGCCAAGCGTCGAGCTCTGGCCGCTCTGGACTCGCTCTCCCGCCTGAGGCCATCGACAGCCCGCCGCATTCGTGGCGGCGAAGAAGCCATTGTCCCGCTCGAAGAGATTCAACTCGGCGACAGCGTGCTGGTGTTGCCGGGTGAACGCTTCCCAGTGGACGCAACGATTCTGGAAGGCCGCACCACCGTGGACGAATCCATGCTGACGGGCGAGTCTACTCCGCTCGACCGCGAACCCGGCGGACGCGTGCTGGCTGGGGCCCTGAATTACGACGGCGCAGTAGTTTGCCGTGCTGAATCGCTGGGCGAAGCTACTATGCTGGCACAAATTGGCCGAATGGTAGCCCAAGCGCAGGGATCGCGCGCGCCCATGGAGCGCCTGGCCGACCGCGCCAGTCAAATTTTCGTTCCCATCGTGCTGGCTCTGGCCGCGCTCACCTTTACGGTCTGGCTTATCGCCACGCAATCGCTTCAAATGGCCCTTGCCTCGACGGTTGCCGTGCTCGTAATTGCCTGCCCTTGCGCGATGGGGTTGGCCGTGCCCGCCGCACTCACCGTGGCTGTGGGACGCGGCGCTCAACTGGGCGTCCTCTTCAAAGGCGGCGAAGCGCTGGAACGGCTTGCCCATATGGGCCCTTCGGATGCGATTGTGCTGGACAAGACCGGAACGCTGACCGTAGGTCGCCCGGTGCTGTCTGCTGTTTTTTCGCTTGCAAATAACTCCGAGAACGATTTGCTGCGCCTGGCCGCTGCCGCCGAGGAGCGTTCTAATCATCCATTGGCTCACGCCGTGGTGGATGCCGCTCGCTCCCGCGGGCTCGTCTGGCAACCGGCCGAAGAAGCGCAGGTTTTGCCTGGCCGCGGACTTTCTGCCAAAGTCGAGGGCCGCCAGTGCCTTTTGGGCAACGAAGTGCTCTTTGGGGAGTTTTTTGTTCCTCTGCCAGAGGGATTTGCACCACCTGAACCCGGCGTCACGCGCCTTTGGATGGCGCTGGACGGCGTGGCGGCGGGTTGCTTCGATGCCCGCGACGCACTACGCGGCGATGCAGCCGAGGCTGTAGCTGCCCTGCGGCGCACTGGCCTGCGCGTGCTGATGCTGACCGGCGACTCAGCCGCTGCGGCCGCGCCCATTGCCCACCAAGCAGGAATCTCCGAGATTGAATCAAGCCTCGATCCGGCAGGCAAGTTCGCTCGCATTCGAAGCCTGCAAGAGAGCGGCATGCGCGTGGCCATGGTGGGCGACGGCATCAACGACGCAGCCGCCCTGGCCCAGGCCGACGCCGGAATCGCCATGGGCACGGGAGCTGACCTGGCTCAGGAGGCAGGCGATGTACTGCTGTTGCGCGCGCGGCCCTCGGCAATTCCGGCGGCGCTAGACCTGGCTCGCTCAACCCTGCGAGTAATGCGTCAGAACCTGATCTGGGCGGCAGCATATAACCTGCTCGGCATTCCACTGGCCGCTGGCGCGCTGTACCCCAGCTTTCACATTCTTCTCAGCCCGTGGCTGGCTGCGGCCGCCATGGCTTTCAGCTCCGTCAGCGTGCTGGCCAATAGCCTGCGCCTGCGAAGCTGGCAACAATCTGTTCAGACTACACACCTCAGTAGCGTTAACAGGCCCTAAGCGCTCAGCCACGATAAACTAACCCTAGAGTCTATTTGTGCGCATCCTGAACCGATACATTTCCGGCGAAATTCTCTCCCACGCCCTGATCGGAGGCGTGATCTTCACCTTCATCCTCTTCATGAAGGAGTTGCCCCGCATCCTGGAAATGGTGGTCCACAACAGCTCCACTCTCGTCAGCGTTGTGGAAGTCATTCTGTTCATGATGCCCAACTTTTTCATGATTACCATCCCCATGGCGGTACTGGTGGGCGTGTTGCTGGGGCTGAGCCGTCTGGCCGCCGACAGTGAAATCATCGCCATGCGGGCTTCCGGACTGGGCATCGGCTACTTTGTGCGTGTGGCCTCCATTGTTGCCATTGCCGGCACGCTTCTGGGACTGGCCAATTCGCTCTATCTGGCCCCGCGCGCCAATCAGGCAATTCTGACCATGGACAAGGCGCTTGCCATGCAGGCTTCCTACGAGATTCAGGCGCGCGTCTTCGACGAGGATTTTCACAATTTCGTTCTCTACGTGCAGGATGTTCGCGCTGGAACCGGCGCGGCTAACTGGCGTCAGGTCTTCATGGCCGACACCACTGATCCCACCACGCCGCTGGTCACCACTGCCGCCTCGGCCACTGTGGCTAACGATTCCGGCCAGGAATTGCTTATGCGGTTGCGCAATGGCGCGCGCCACGAAACGGTGGCTGGACAGCCGGAACAATACAACATCTCCACCTTTGAATTTACCGATTTGCCTTTGGCTGCCGGCCAACAGAATGAAGCGCACCTGGGGCGCATGGACACGGCCATCTACGCATTGCCTATGGGCGAGCTGTTGGCACATACCTCCGGTCCGGATGGCAAACGGTTCCAAATTGAGTTGCACAAGCGATTTGCATATCCGGCGGCTTGCCTGGTGTTGATGCTGGTCGCCGTTCCGCTTGGCGTGACATCGCGGCGCGGCGGCAAGAGTACCGCCTGGGTGGCCTCTCTTGCGCTGGTCATAGTCTATTACTCGCTTTCTCTCATCGGCATTGCCCTGGGCAGGCAAGACTGGATTTCCGCGTTTCTCGCTGTATGGATGGCCAATATTTTGTTCGCCGCCGGCGGCATTTTTCTGCTGTGGCAGATGGCCTCAGGAGGCCACGTTCTGAACGCGATCTCTACGTGGGCATCGCGCTTCCAAAGGCCCGCGTCCGCCGCGTCGGACAAGGCATTTGGCACCGCGCTGAGCGCATTGCTGAGCAAATTTCAGGCGCGTCCACGGCGCATCAAGGCCCGGAATGTATTCCCGCGCATCCTCGACAAGTATGTGGTGCGCGAGTTTCTTGTTATCTTCGCGCTGGTGCTGGCCGGCTTTGTTACGCTCATCCTTGTCTTCACCGTTTTCGATCTGCTGAAGGACATTCTCAGCCACGACATTGGCTGGTACACGGTTAGCGAGTACCTGGTCAACCTCACCCCCAGCATGCTTTACCAGATCACCCCGCTGGCCGTGCTGATCGCCGTGCTGGTCACCTTCGGCGTGCTCAACCGCAACTCCGAGATCATCGCCATGAAGGCCTGCGGCGTCAGCCTCTACCGACTGGTGATTCCCATAGTCTCCATCGCCGCCATTCTATCGGTCAGCCTCTTCCTTTTCGACCAGTTCTATCTGCCCCAGGCCAACCGCAGGCAAGAGGCTCTGCGCAATATCATCAAAGGCAAACCGGCGCAAACCGTCTTGCGCCCCGAACAAAACTGGATATTCGGCCAGCCGCATTCCGGCGAGCCCGACCGCATCTTTTACTACCAGTTTTTTGATCCTGAACGCAACGAGTTCGCCAACCTCTCGCTCTTTGAATTCAATCCCTCTACTTTTGCGCTCTCACGGCGTATCTTTGCGGCTCGCGCTGTCTGGGATGCTGAGACGGGCACGTGGCGCTTTCTGAATGGCTGGCAGCGTGACATCGCCGGCGCCAACGTTCAGGAGTATCGCCAATTCCAGCAAACCTCCTTTCCTGAGATTCACGAAGACCCTGACTACTTCAAGAAGGAAAGTCTGCAAGCGCAGGAGATGAACTTCGGCCAGCTTGATCACTACATCGGCGACCTGAGCCAAAGCGGCTTTGACACCATGCGTTTGCGCGTCCAGCTCTGGCACAAGCTCGCCTATCCGCTGGTCTGCATCGTCATGGCGGTACTGGCCATTCCTTTTGCGCTTTCCATGGGTCGCCGCGGTTCGCTGACCGGCATCGCTGTGGCTATTGCAGTGGCGCTTGCTTACTGGGTCGTCGATGGCACCTTTGGTGCCGTGGGCAACGTGAACTATCTGCCCGCAGCCCTCGCGGCATGGTCCTCAGATCTCATATTCGGATTGGTGGGCGGCTATCTGTTGCTAAGAACGCCAACGTAAAGCTGTAATCAGGGACGCTGCATGCTCCGTCCCTGTCCGCCTTCAAGCAGCTCGCCCGTCCCCGTACAATAAAACTATGTTTCGCGATCTTGCTCCCCTCTACGTTTACATGCGCCGCTACCGCTGGGGATATCTGTGGGGCACACTCTCCTGCATCTGCTCTAACGGCGTCTGGGTTCTTTTCCCGCAAGTCATCCAGCGAGCTATTGACGAGATGGGGCACGGGATCAGCCGCCAGAGAATTCTCGCCTTCGCCGGACTTTTGATCGCCATCGCCCTGGTCAAGGGCGTCCTTCTTTACTCCCAGCGCTGGATTCTCATCGGCATCTCGCGGGAGATAGAATTCGACCTGCGCAGCGACCTCTTCAAAAAACTCGAGCAGCAGGACTCAGGTTTCTATCAGCGCTATCGCACGGGCGAC
>Ga0181520_10009526_pt1 | contig 13384 bp, 11 predicted proteins | sample PEATcosm2014_Bin_29_FD_132451 | JGI IMG/M metagenome (GOLD analysis project Ga0181520, IMG submission 132451) | Peatland microbial communities from MTU Mesocosm Facility, Houghton, MI, USA - PEATcosm2014_Bin02_30_metaG | ecosystem: Environmental > Terrestrial > Soil > Wetlands > Peat | place...
CGCCCGACAGAAGGCCCAGCCTGCTGGCGTCCCCGACGATTTGGGCGGCTGCGCCGCCACCCGTCCTGCGGACGGAAACGGCCCTAACTACCGGCCCCGAACCGGACGCTGAAGCATCCGGCTGAGGTTCCCCGCCTGCGGCGGGGCGAGGCGTCCTGGCGGACGCAACGGCAACGGCCTTACCCAGAGCAGTCGGCTACCCCCCTCGCCAAGACCAGTTCCTGGCATCTACCCACACACACTGAGGAGGAGCCTCCCTCGCAGGACTACCCGGGCCTGCCTCACTCCCCCCGCCACGCCTCCCGCAGAGCGTCGAAGATGGCTTTCTGCGAGACATCCCCGCTGTCGTCCCAGTAGCAGTGCGAGAAGCCCAGTTCTCGCAGCAGCTTCCCCTGGTCGGTGATGTACTGTATAGCCGTCTGCGCGGGGCTTTCGGCATCGCCCCACTCGCCGACGGCCCGAACGAGGAGTGAAACCTCGCGGGGACGAGGCTTGATGCACAGGATGCGGCCCTCATACGCGATTCGCTCAGAGAGACCGGCGCGCCGGGGGAGATGCCCAGGCGGCTCGGACTGGTCTGATCGGTCACAGGTCGACACACGTGCTCAGGATAAGCCGAAGGAAGAGCAACTCTGAAACGAGCCACATCGCTGGCACGGTTAGCAGGTTGACTAAGGCCGCGACGAGGAGCAGACGCGATTGGTCAGGGCATCTGCGGTTCATGGCCCAGACGATGGGCAACTCAACGGCGAAAGTGGCCAGCGCCGAGATGAGCAGCAGGCCGCGCCAGTCGATCTGGCCGCCGATTCGCACAATCGCCGAGACTGCCACGAGCGCCGCCGCCGGGGCGAGCCACATGCTCGCGAGGTTGGCTACGAGCGACGTGAGCATTGCACGGCCCCACGCCATCCGTGCGTACCGCCAGTAAGCCAACGCCTCCAACAGCCATATCAGCGTCTCCGCCACCAGCAGCACGGCAGTGCCGACCAGCATCTCTGCCGGCGTGAAGAGGTATACCACACAGCCGCACGACAGCACCACCGCGGCGACGCCGGCGATACCTCCGACTTTTCGCACCAGCTCTGTCATCCCAATCGCCGCCATTTCCTCTGCCTCACTCCCCCCGCCACGCCTCCCGCAGAGCGTCGAAGATGGCTTTCTGCGAGACATCCCCGCTGTCGTCCCAGTAGCAGTGCGAGAAGCCCAGTTCTCGCAGCAGTTTCCCCTGGTCGGTGATGTATTGGATGGCGGTCTGTGCGGGGCTTTCGGCGTCGCCCCACTCGCCGAGGAACACCGGGGCGTCGAGCCGCCGGGCGACCTCCTGCATCCGCTGGAACGCCACCCTCGCCCGCGCCTGGCTGCCGTCGTAGGGGCAATCCGGCGCGCTGCCGGGGTCATAGTAGTGCGGCGCGAAGGCCAGCCGCACACCCTCGCCGCCGATGGCCTCGCGCGTCAGGAAGGTGTGCGCCCCGCCGGACGCCCAGATGTGCGGCTCGACGAAGAAGATCGCGTCCGGCGTCGCCTGGTGTAGCATGGGGATGATGCGTTTGTAAAATGGCATCAGGCGCTCTTGCTCAAAACGGCGGATCGCCGGGTCGGCGCAGTCGATGGCCGGATAGAGCCGGTTCGGGTCGGCCACGAACTGCCGCATCTCCTCCGAGCGCTGCGCCGAGAAGAGCGTCATTGGGTTCGCGCCCTTCGGCAGCTTCGCCTGCAGCTTGAGGAACGCCGCCAGGGTCTCGGGGTACTGCAGCACATTCCCATAGAACGGCTCGTTCATCACGTCATAGCCGATGACGGCCGGATGATCGCCCAACTTCTCGACCACATGCTGCCACGCGTTGATGAACCGCGTCTGCACGCCCACGCCGCCCGGCCCCGGCGCATCCTTCCAGAAGCTGTCGAACGCCGCCAGCACCGCCGGCTTGAGATAGTTCGCCGCCCAGTGCTCGCCCGGCTGCTGCTGGAACGCGGCTCCGCCATCGAGGCACGCCCACACCGGCGCGCCGCAGAAGCCGTACTTGAGGCCGAAGACATCCTGGTGCATGTCCAGGACCACATACAGCCCGGCGGCCCGCACCCAGTCCAGCCGCTGGCGCACGGCGGCAAGATACTGGTCGTCATACTGCCCCGGCTGCGGCTCGACGCCAGCCCAGATGATGAGATAGCGGATGCAGTTGCACCCCCACTGCGGCATCTTCGCGAAATCAGCCTCGGTCTGGTTGGGGAGATATGGCGCGACCTTCGACGCCTGGGCGACATTCAGCCCGCGCAGGATGATGGGGTTGCCATCCGGCCCGATGAACTGCCCGCCGCGTACGCCCACCGGTCCCGCGAACGCGGCGCCCGCCGCGAGGCCGACTACAGTCGCGGCGCAGAGAAGCGCCACCGCCCTGGTTGCCGTCTTCATGCTGTTCGTCACTCTTTCCTGGAGCGCGGTCCGCCGCGCGCCGGTTACTTGTTGGGGAAGCCTACGAAGAAGATGGCTGCCATCACGATCGCTGCCAGCGGAGATGTGACAAGGCTGACCACAGTCGTCGTGCCGAATAGACGCCAGTAGTCTGGATGCCACCGGTTCATGCCCCAGACAGCAGAGAACTTCGCAGCGAGAACTAGGACGAGGAAGACAGTCGCCAACTCGCCAAGACCGCCGGCGCCCATGCCAATCCGCGACAGCGGCACATACGCAAGGCGCGCCACTGTGGGGACGAACACAGTGCCGGCGAAGTTGGCCACCAGCGATGTCAGCATCGCGCGGCGCCACTCCACGTGCGCGAATTGCTCATAGGTGATCGTCTCAAGTAGCCACATCATCACTCCCGCGCCCAGCGGCAGCGCGACATTATACAGATGGCCCATCGATCTTCCCCCTTCCTCGTCAACCTTCCCCGTTCCCTCTTCCCTGCGAGGGAAGAGGGTAAGTGGATAAGGACCCGCTCACACCCCTCCCACCGGCATCCCTCCGTCTGGATTGCACCTCGGCGCATACCCCTCCGGGAACATCCCCTCCACCGGGAGTCCCTCCTGGAACAACTGCCAGGCATCCGGGTCGGCGGGCACCTCGGCCCTCGGGGAGACCTTCCAGCCCTCGCCATCGAGCGGAGCCTCATATCCGTCGCGCTTGAACCACGCGATCAGCCGGCTGCGCATCTCGGTCAGTACGCCGTCGTATGCCGCATTGCCTGCAAGACTGCGCTCCTCGAGCGCGCCCTCCTCGCGGCGGAACAGCCACTCCCGGCCGTCCGGCGCGGAATGCACGTACTTGTAGCGCCGACTCACCAGCGCATACAGCCCCAACGCCTCCTCGTGGTACTGGCAGACCACACCCTCGCGGTCGGCATTGCCTGCGGCCAGTTCGGCCAGGTCCACGCCCACTCGGTCGCTGCCTGGCTCAATCCCCGCCGCCCGCAGGCATGTCGGCAGCACATCGACGAGGCTCGCTGGCTCGAAGCATCGCCCCCCGCGCTCGAAGCGCTCGGGATACCGGACGAGCAGGGGCACCCGGGCCGCCGAATCCAGCATCGTCCGCTTGCCCCAGCTTCCGTAATCGCCGAGCAGCTCGCCGTGGTCGGAGGTGAACACGATCAGCGTGTTGTCGATCTCGCCGGTTTCGCGTAAATGCGCCAGGATGCGCCCGAGGTTGTAGTCCACGAACGAAATGGCCGCGTAGTAGGCCGCGCGGGTCAGGCGGATCAGATTCCAATCGGCGCCCTGGTCCCGGTACTTGTACCGATTCTGCAGCCGGTTCCAGAAGGTCAGGAGCGTCTCGTAGCCCGGCGGCAGGTGCGGGAACGACATCTCGAGCGGCTTGTACAGCCGGTTCCACGGCACCGGCGACTCGAACGGCGGATGCGGCTTGACGAAGCTGGTCCACATCATGAACGGCCGGTCACGATCTCGCCGTTCCAGGAACTCCAGGGACCGATCCGCGATCCAGCGGCTGTGGTGCAAGCGCTCGGGCAGTTGCGACGGCTGCGGCACGTAGTACCACTCGCTGCGCACGCCGTTGGGGTCGGCGAGGTGCCCGAAGCCGTTCCGCACGAGGTGCGCGCAGAAGTCGTCGCCCTCGTGCATCCCGCCCTCTTCGCTGTAGTCGCGACTCTCGAACCCCCAGAGCTTGCGGCTGTCAGGGCCGAAGTGCATCTTCCCGACGCCGTGCGTCTGATACCCGGCGTCCCGCAGGATATCCATCAGCGAGACGCGGTCCTGAGGCATTGGGTTGTTCGACACGCACCCGGTCTGGTGCGGCCACTGCCCTAACAGCAGGCTCGCGCGCGAGGCCATGCACACCGGCGAAGGGCAATATGCACCCGTGAAGGCGGTGCCCTCGGCGACGAGCGAATCCAGCGCCGGGGTCTGGATGTACGGATTGCCCAGCGAAGCGATGGTATCGGCCCGCTGTTGGTCGGTGGTGATCAGCAATATCGACGGTCGCCTGGAAGCCAAACTCGATCAATCCTTTCATCGGCGAGCAACAGCGCTCGCTCATTTCGGCGCTTCCTTCGGGGAGTACAAGAACGCCCGCGACACCAGCCCGCCGGAAGATTGCGCTACGCTGAGGCCTGTATTGACGCGCAGAACGATGATATTGTCGGCGCCGGGCTTAAGAGCGCTCGTCACGTCCACCTCCATCTGGTTCGGTCGTGTGTAAGCCTCCAGATATGGGCGATAGCCCACATACTGCCCGTTCACCCAGCACCAGGCCTCGGTCTCGATCGCCGGCACGTACAGCAACACCTTCCTGCCGCGCGCCGAGGCTGGCACGTTCACACCAAACCGGTACCACAGGTTGCCAACATACGGATGACCCTCCGCATCCTCGAAGCCCTGAGTGTAGAAAGGCGTCGTCGCGTCCATCGAGCGCCATGCTGCATTCCGAGCGCCCTTGCCGTACCACTCCTGGTATAGCCCGTCGTCATGCGGGTCGGTCGAGAGCCGCGCTATAGCTGGGAGCGTAGCGACAAGGTCGCCTGTCTTGCCCGACGTCATATCCGCAAGGGATATATAGTACTTTTGCCGGTCGAGCACTCCCCAGTACCAGATGCCGGAGTGATAGCGCGTTTCATCGAACCATACATAAAAGGGGCTGATGGCGTGCAGCTTCCTGCGCGCGTCCATCATCAGCCCGCACTGGCGCGCCGCCTCGGCCCAATTCCCCGCGGCATCCGCCGCCGACATCGCCACATAGCCCTCCAGGTGGTCGAGGATCAGTCGGTCCGCCGCGACGTGCGTGCGCGCCGGTTCGGCGGTCGCAAGGCCCTCCGCCCGCGCAATATGCCCCTTCAGCGCGCGCATGAGTTCTGGCGTGTAGACCGGCGGCAGCACGCGATCCTCGTGCCCGTGCATCGGCGTCTTCTCGATGGCGTCTTCGAGCGCCTCATAGAAAGCCCGCATGGGCTCGACGGCGGGGCCATACCACCGACTGAAGTAGTCGCGGAGGATCGCCTCTGCGTCGGCATCCGCGTTCCATTCCAACTTCGCCCGCAGATACCGGCTCTGGATGCCGTTCTCCATCCACTGATTGCGCGCTTCGTCGTTGAAACCGATGACGCCCCACTTCTTCATAAGCGGCAGCTCGCGGCGGATCTTGCGCGTCTCGGGGATCGCCGCCAGCGAGGACACGAGCATCTGGTAATTGTAGTTGTAGACCCATACATTCGGGCAAAGCTCACACCACCGCCGCAGAATCTCCGCCTGTCGCACTTTCTGCCAGCAGTGCGGATCGTCGTACGCGTGCAGCGTACAGCTCCAGATCGCGGCGAACATGATGACGAGGTGGTCATCGAGCTTCACGCCCTGAGGCGGGAGGTTGCGGTTCGCGTACCCGTTCGTGGCGATGTAGATGCCGGGGAAGTCGCGGTGCACCTCCTGGGCGACCTTGTTGACGAATCCGATCCATTCCTCGGTGGTGCTCATTTCCGCCGGAACGCCTGGTCGCCCCAGCAAGTCCGTGAAGCCCTGGTTCAGCTTCAGCGTCTCGGGGCTGTAGTCGCGCGGGAGGCCATCGTCGGGGGCGAAACCGTACGAATTGGCGTCCGGGTGTTGGCGCAGGTACTTCTTGATGACGTTTGCCGCGTACTCGATGGTCTTGGGGTTGGTGAGGTTGGGGTGATAGGGGTTGCGGGTGCCATCCTGGTTCAACGCGAACAAATCCGGCTCGGCCTTCACCCGGTCGGCAGGCGGCAACACATTGCGCACCGAGCTGTCGCCGGGCACGGCGAACATCGGTTCCGGGTTCATCTTGTTGCGCAGCTTCCAGCGGCTTTCCTGCTCGTCATACGGCGGAAGCGCGTGAACCCACCAGTTGCGCATGATGAAGCTCGGCTTCTCGATCACGCGCATCGCCGGCACGGTGATGGTCGCCAGCTTGGGCACGACTTCCCCATAGTCGCCAGGCATAAACCACCGCACCCCGAGACGGTTGAGGAACTCGTACACCGCGTATTCGGTGCCGTGGTACGGCCCGGCGTCATTGCCGGCGAGGACCAGCGGCCACAGGCTGTCGCCGCACACCACTACGAAGCCCTCGTCGCGGCGGCCGGGCGTGAGACCTGCGGGGATGGACGCGCCCATGTCGTGGGCCGCTTGGGATGCGCGGCTGCTGGGGCCGACGAGGATCAGCGTTCCGTGCGGATTGTCGGCTTCAGTAAGGATGTCGAGTTTTGCGCCGCTGATCTTCTGCAGGTAGGTCTGTAGCTCCGTCGCCGCCAGCTTCACCTTGTCGTTTGGCTTTGCGGCGGTGTAGATGGTTGCGCAGGGCTGGCCATCGTGGACGATCTCTAGATCTGCGGACATGACCACGGTAGTTGCCATGCACAACGCCCCCAGCGACCAGGCGGCAATCCGGCGCAACGCAGCACTCATAGCTGCAACTCCTTCCGCGGCGAGCTTCGCAATGTTTGACGAATTCCCCCCGCAAGCCCCTCCTCCCTGCCATGGCATACAAGGCACGGCTTGGCTACCCGAACACGAACACGCGAGGAACGGCGAGATCGAAGCGGCAGCCTCGGCCCCAGTCGTTTCGTGCTTTCGAGTCTTCGTGGTAAGAATCGCCTTCTTCGCAATGCTCCGGCAAATATGGTAGCACGAATTGAAGATATGTGTTACGATATTGAGCCATAGTCCCCACACACCGGGCGCGCTGTTTCTCAACAGCCGACCTGGGTTCGCGAGGAGAAGACCCGATTATATGCACATCCCCGACGGCTACCTGGGGCCGCAGACGTACATCGCCGGGTATGCGGCGATGGTCCCGGCGTGGGTCACTGCCTCGCGATATCTCGGCAAGCACTTGCGAGCGCGGCAGGTCCCTTTATTGGCGCAGGGAGCGGCCTTCAGCTTCATCATCATGATGTTCAACGTGCCGATTCCCGGCGGCACGACCGGCCATGCGGTCGGCGCAGCGCTTGTGGCGGTGCTTCTGGGGCCGTGGGCGGCGTGTGTGGCGGTGTCGGTGGCCTTGGTCGTGCAAGCCCTCCTCTTCGGCGACGGAGGGATCACCTGCCTCGGCGCGAACTGCTTCAACATGGCGCTGATCATGCCGTTCGTCGGGTACGGGGTCTACCGCCTGATCGCGGGCAGGTCCGACGCGAAGTCGCCGCGCCGGTGGATTGGAGCGGGGATCGGCGGATACGTCGGCCTGAACGTGGCGGCGGTTGCCACAGGCGTCGAATTCGGCATCCAGCCCCTCATCGCCCACGATGCGGCAGGCCATGCCCTGTATGCGCCTTACCCGCTGCAGGTGGCTGTGCCGGCGATGGCGGCAGGGCACCTGCTGTTCGGTTTGGTTGAGGCCGTCGTGACCGCTCTGGTTGTCGCTTACCTGCAACGCACCGAGCCGCGCCTGCTGGGCGCGACCGCGGAAATGGAGGCGGCTCGATGAGAACCTCCCGTAAGATATGGATTGGCATTACGATCCTCATCCTGCTGTCCCCGCTGGGCCTGATCCTGCCTGCGAAATTCGGCGCGGGATCGGCCTGGGGCGAGTGGAGCGCCGGGGAATTGCAGCATCTGGTGGGGTATCTCCCGCCCGGCGTCGGAACTGTGGGCGATTTGTGGAAGGCCCCTCTCCCGGATTACGCCCCGGCGGGGCAGCCGGAGGGGCATCTCGCGAGGGCGAGCCTCTGGTACATCGTCTCCGGGGTGATCGGCGTCGCCGTCGTGACTGCGCTCGCCTTTGGTCTCGGGCGACTGCTCGCCCGGCGCGAGGGGCGCTCGGATGATACCTGAGTGGATGCGCCCGGACATCGCCGAGAGGGCGACAGTCGGAGCGGAGCCCGCATTGGTGTCCGGAAGGCGCGGACACGGCCGTTATTTCGTCCGTAAAGCGCTATCCGGTTTCGCCCGCGCCATCGCCCAGGATGTCGTGGCCGACCGCGCCGCCTCCGCGCCCGGTCTCTTGCAGCGTATCGACGCCCGCGCGAAGCTCCTGGGCATGGCTATCCTGCTCGTTGCGTCCACGCTCGCCGCAAAGCCCCTGTCTCTCGTCACCATCACAGGCCTATGTGTCGCGCTGGCAGTGGCCTCACGCATCCCTCTCCGGTCACTCTTGCGGGTCTGGCTCTCGGTGCCCCTGTTCTCGCTGGTCATCATCCTGCCTTCGGCGCTGAACGTCGTGACGCCCGGCGAGGCGGTGGCGCATGTCTGGCACTTCGGCCCTGGGGCGCATCTTGGGCCGTGGCCGCTTCCCGTGGACATGACCGTCACAAGCGAAGGCCTGTTCATCGCCGCGCGCTTCGTCCTGCGCACCCTCGCCTGCGTGTCGCTGGTCCTCATCACAACCGCCACCACGCGGCCCACGGTCCTTCTATCGTCCCTGCGCAGCCTCGGCGTCCCGAAGGTCTTCGTGATGGTCGTGGCGATGATGTACCGGTACCTGACGCTGTTGATACGGACCGCCGAGGACCTGCACTTCGCCAAGATGAGCCGCACGATCGAGCCTGGCTCAACCCGGGCGGAACAGCGCTGGGTGGCCTCGGGCATGGGCTTCATCTTCCACCGCTGCCGGCAGTTGGGGGATGAGGTCTATCAGGCGATGGTCTCGCGGGGATACGAGGGTGAGGCGCGGTTCCTGCACCACGCCGGCCTGCGGTCGGGCGACATCGCATACGTCGGCTTCTGCGCGCTGGTGTCAGCGGCAGTCTTGGCCGCGAGCGGGGTCTGGCGATGATGGAAGCATCCGGGGCCATCTTTGAGGTCAGGAACGCCGGCTTCAGCTATCCCGGCGGGGTGGTCGGGCTGGTCGACGCCTCGCTCACCGTCGCCGTTGGCGAGCGCATCGCTCTCCTCGGCGCGAACGCCAGCGGCAAATCAACGCTACTGCAGCTTCTCGACGGCCTGCAGTTCGCGCAAACCGGCTCGGTCCTCGCGTTCGGGACGAAACTGACCGAAGCCGCCGCCGAGACTCCGCCATTCTCGCGCTTCTTTCGCCGGCAGGTGGGCTTCCTGTTCCAGAACTCCGACGTACAGCTCTTCTCCCCCACCGTCGAGGACGAGATTGCCTTCGGCCCGCTGCAGCTTCGCCTGCCGCAGGACGAGGTGCGACAACGCGTCGAGGATATGCTGCAGATCCTCGGCCTACAGGCCCTGCGCGACCGCGCGCCCCACACCCTCAGCGGCGGGGAGAAGAAGCGCGTGGCCTTGGCGTCGCTGCTGTCCGTCGGCCCCTCGGTGCTGCTCCTCGACGAGCCCACCACCGGCCTCGACCCGCGCAGTCAGCAGGCTCTGCTGGAACTGGTCGCCGAACTCCACCACGCGGGGCTTACGACGATCACGGCGACGCACGACCTCGGCTTCGCGGCGGAGATCGCCAGCCAGGCGGTGGTGCTCAGCGAGGAGCATCGCATCGTCCGCGACGCCCCGATGCGCGAGGTGCTGGGCGATCTCGACCTGCTGCTGCAGGTGAACCTGATCCACTCTCACGCCCACGAGCACGGCTCCTACACCCACGTCCACCCCCACGCCCACACGCTTCCGCATGAGCACGGCGGCGAGCCGGGAGGGCCGCCGCCGGGGGCGTGAGTGCTCGCCCTCCGCCGTTACTGCGCCTGCCGAATGTCGAAGTTGAAGTCCGGCCCCCGAACCGGCGAATGCGCGCCGTGGCTGAGTTGTGTCATGGCGACTCATCTCGGCAGAGTCTTGCCGTCCTCAGCGCAGTCGTCAGGCACGGTCACCGGAGCGCAGAGCGGGCCCTTGTTGCCTTCGCCTGCGCCCGTGTATGTCGCGCGCACCGTGTAGAAACCCGCAGGCGGGGCCGCACCGATCGTGTAGTCATAGACGCCGTCGGCTCCGACCTGGTTGACGGCACCACTCATAATGACCTGACTGCCCTTCAGCAACTCGACCCTCACGTTGCTTGCGGAGGCGACGTGGGAGAGCCTGATCCGGCCGGTGATCGCGTGGTGATCACTCACGGCGAGATTCACCGTCGTCTCGCGCCCCATGACGGCCGGGAACGGCCCACACTCATAGCGGCACCCGTTTGTTAGCGCAAGCTCGACGATGTAGCCGTCAGGGTCCGGACGTGGCACGATCGGGCGGAACGTGACCGTTCCCTCTCCCAATCCTGTTGTCACGGGGTCCGTCCACCGGCCGGATTGCGAGGAGCTCTTCGCCCGGATCCTGACATCGACGTTTCCCTTTCTGGCCCCGGCCGGATCGGTCACGATGACTGTCAGGGCTGTGTGATTCGCGGCGCGCCCCTCGGTGTACGTCGCCAGGAGGTCGAGGCGCGAGTCCGCCCCGCACGAGCCCGCCGGGCCCAGCCCCAGGGCGAGTCTGTGTAGCGGCAGGTACGCCTCCCAGACCGTCGTGGCGTCAGGGGGCGATGGCGGCGGCTCGCGAAAAGCGCCCCGGACGGTCAGCGAGTGGGGTGACGGCCCCGGCGTGGTGTCGTCGAGCAGCTTCCCGTCCGATCCGTAGAGGCGCACCTCCGATGCCTGAGCGTGCTCGCCCCCCGACACGGTGGCCGTCATTGCATATCTCTCGCCCGGAACCAGGAGGAGTGCCGGCGGGGGAAGCTGGAGCATATCGACGGCCTGATAGCAGATCTGGCCGGTGTCGGCATCCAGGAAGTTGCCTTCCACCGTTGCCGCAAAGGAACGGTTGGGAACCAACGCGGACGCGTGGTGCGATCCCGGTCGCTGAGCGCCGTCGGAGCACAGCAGCGCCAGCGGCACACGAACCTGCCGGGGCGTGCCGTCGCCCCCGTCGCCGTGGGTGGTATCACCCTCCCCGGACGCTTGCCGCACGACCTGCACAGTGATGCAGCCTGCTTCGCGCCTGGCCGTGCAGTGGTCGGCCTGGATCATCAGCTCTTTCGATAGGATCTCGATGCTCTCCCCATCGCGGCGTATCTGGACAGGCGCATCGAGGTCGTCCAGGGCGGTCCGGAGTTCCGCGACCAGTTGGCGGCCGTCCTGGTACTGCCGGATGCGGCACGGCTTCGGAGTGTCGAACAGGCAGCCCTCCCTGTCCAGCCTCACGCCATTGAGGACCTGGGCCGGTTGGGCGCCGCGCCCCAGCGGGCCGGTCTCATCGGGCCCGAGCGGGCACAGCAGCCGCAGCACCAGCGCTTTGCCCGCCCTCGCCGCTAACTCCAGACGCTGAAGCTCACCCAAGCTGGCCTGCTCCTCCTTGTCGATCTCTGCAGCCCTCTGGTCCACCTGCCATTTCTCGAGAGCCCCTCGCCGCAAGACTTCTTTCTGCGCGGCGGAAAGTGCCGAGTAACCGCACGCAGAAGATATCACGTCCCTCAGAGACAAGCTCTCCTTCCATGCCCGCCGGAAGAGATCAGGCCAGAACCGGTCGAGCAGTTGCGCTTGAGCATAGCCCCAAAGCGAGGGGCGTATCTTGCTGAATGTCCAGCCGGAGGGGTACCGCTCGGCATCGGCCAGCCTCGCCAATTGATCCGTCTTGTCGTAGGTGCGGACGCCGTCGAAGAAGGGGTCAACCCTCAGTCCGGGGTCCTTTGCCATTGCCCCAAGCGGGGCCATGCCACTGCAACCGAGCCAGTAGGCGAAGCCCTCGGTGGTCGCGACGCCGTCCTCGGACAACTGGCCCGCCTTGGCGTGCCTGCAGGCCGTCCGCCACATCTCACCCAGTGCGAAGAAGTCTTGCAGGAGCGGCGACACGGCTCCCTGCGTGTCCTGCCGTAGCGCCTCCAGCAACGCCTCCCATTCCGCAGCCTGCAGGGCGCGGTCCCTGAGGTCCGGGACAACGTCTGCGCATTCCGGGCAGAAGTTGTCGGAGCGGATTCCGGTGCGCGCAAACCAGCAGGCATGACAAGCCTCATGCACGATGACGGGGACAGTCCAGGCCGCATCGCTGGCGCGCTCGTCTGTCGACTCTCCGCCGATTGGCAGGCAGCTCCACCAGGGGAAGGTCGGCAAACACGCCGTCGGCCGAGCCCCGATCATCACCGTCCACCCGCCTGCGTTCGCGGGCCATTGCCTGGCGTATCGCCCGACCCAGACGGTGTCCCTGGTCGGCAGCGGGCCCCGGTACCGACCAAACCCGCCTGGTGGGTGAGGGGTATTGAAGATGGCCACCTGATGATCCTCACCCATGAGCGCATAGGCCCATGCGTCTTTGCCCATCTCCGGCAGGATCGCGTCTCCCTTCTCACGCAGAGCGCGCCGCGCGGCGTCGATGCGGAGGAAGTTTAGCCAGTCAACCTTCAGTTCCGGCATCGGCAATAGCCTTGCGCCGGTGACTCGCACGGCGACCTCCGACTTGCGGCCCCGGCCATCCGTTAGCTCAACTCGCCACGCCATCCCGTGTCTGCTGTGAGCGCCAATGAACGATCCGTCCTGGACCGGCAGTCTCACCGTGTCAGATGGAGCGGGCGTTTCGACGTCATAGAGCACCGCGCCATCGTCTGCAGCGACGACGCGCATGTGCCGGACGGGCCCTGGGGATGCCACCGTAGCGGAAAGATAGTAAGGGGACCAAACCGGATGCAAGCCTTCTGAGGCCGCCGGCGCCGCCGCGCTGCCAATCGCGACGGTCCGCACCTGCAGTTGCCCGGCCTGGGTGAGGAAGTAGCCCTGGATGGAGCCGGTGATCTCAGCGCCGGAGGCGAGGGCGGGCAGGGCCGCCATGGCGAAGAGAATGCCGGAACAGAGCGCGCGGTAAGCCACCAGCCTGGCAGATACTGGAGAGAGCACGTTCGATCACACCTCACGCGCCGGGTAGAGATACCCGAGAGTATTGCACCGGTGGCGAGCCGAGAGAAGCGCCGCCGGGGGCGTGATGGCAGATCGCGCTGCCGAAGAAGCTGGGCCCCTCGGCAGCGCGATCGGTTGCCGCCCGGCCATAGCCCGTGGCAACGGTTCAGAACACGAGGTCATGCCCGGGCGTCGTCAACGGCACGACCCCCAACGGC
>Ga0181520_10009529_pt1 | contig 13376 bp, 11 predicted proteins | sample PEATcosm2014_Bin_29_FD_132451 | JGI IMG/M metagenome (GOLD analysis project Ga0181520, IMG submission 132451) | Peatland microbial communities from MTU Mesocosm Facility, Houghton, MI, USA - PEATcosm2014_Bin02_30_metaG | ecosystem: Environmental > Terrestrial > Soil > Wetlands > Peat | place...
TTCGCTCGGTCCGCCATAGGCGCCCACAGGCAAACCTCCACCGATGATTTTGCCCATCGTGGTGAGATCGGGCTGGATCGAATAGAGTTCCTGCGCTCCGCCATAGGCCAGGCGGAATCCGGTCATGACCTCATCGAAAATCAGCAGAGCGCCGTATTGGGCCGTGATCTCGCGCAGGCTCTCGAGATATCCGTCGAGCGGCGGCACGCAGCCCATATTGCCCACCACCGGCTCCACGATCACCGCGGCGATCTCCTTCCCGTGCGCGCGGAAGGCCGCCTCGATGGCTTCCGTGGAATTGAACGGCAGCGCGATGGTGGTATCGCAAAAGCTCCTCGGCACGCCGCGCGTATCGGCGATCCCCAGCGTGGCCATGCCCGAGCCGGCCTTCACCAGCAGCGAATCCACGTGCCCGTGGTAGCAGCCTTCGAACTTCACGATCAGGTCTCGGCCCGTGAAGCCGCGCGCCAGGCGAACGGCTGACATGGTGGCTTCGGTTCCCGAATTGACCAGCCGCACCATTTCAATGGAGGGCACGGCATCCGAAATGGCCTCGGCCAGCTCGATCTCCTGCGCGGTGGGCGCGCCGAAGCTGGTCCCCATGGCCAGCGCGCCCTCGATCGCCGCGAGAATCGCCGGATGGCGGTGGCCCAACAGGAGCGGCCCCCAAGAGCCGACATAATCGATGTACTCGTTGCCATCCACATCGAAGATGCGCGACCCCTGGCCGCGCGCGATGAAGGGTGGGTTGCCGCCCACGCTGCGATAAGCCCGCACCGGCGAATTCACACCGCCGGGGATGATTTCCTGCGCTCTGCGGAACAGTTCTTCGGATCGCGAATGGCTCATTTTCTTGTCAGAACAACGCTCCCTGACGGTCGCGGCTCGGAATGCGTTACTGAGCCGCGACCGTCAGGGAGCGGTCCCGGCCCGGCCCACCTACCCTGCCTTACGCGGTACCAGCCGGCTGAACCCCAGGCTCATGCCCGTATCGTAAAGGCTTCCATTGAGATTGCGCAGCAGACGCCGCTTGAGGCTCGAATAAGGCTGCCGGCCCGCGAACAGGTCCTGCATAATCGCCGAGAAACGCGGGCTGCGGCGCGTGAACTGCACCATCCGCGCGGTCACCGAGCTGCACAGAAAGCGCCCCAGGAAGATGCGCTTGGCCAGACGCGCGCCCAGTTCCAGGTCGGCCGCGAAATCGCGGCGCAGCAGTTCGCGATAGTGGCGCAGCTTCTCGGCCACCTCGCCGACTTCGGAAAGCAGCGCGCGCACCGCCAGGTCCGCCGAGCGGATGGCGTAATAGAGTCCCTCGCCGGTGACCGGATCCACCAGGCCGGCCGCGTCGCCCACCGCCATCCAGCCTTCGCCGGCCACGCGATTGTTTAGCCACGAGGCGGCGTCGAGCGACGGCAGCAGGTGGCTATAGAACGATTCGCCTTTCCAGGCGATGCCGCGCTCGGTCATGAAGCGCTCCAGGCGCTGGCGCAAGGCGCTGGCCGGCTCGTTCTTGCCGCAAATGCCGATCGAAAGATGGCCACAGCGCGGGAAAATCCAGATGTAGCCTTCCAGGTTCGGCAGAAACTGGATATCGATGCGCGCCTGGTCGCCGGGAACGTAGTAGCCCAGCGCCACCATGGCGTCCTGTGGCTGCAGCTCCGTGCCCACCTGCCGCAGCGGATTGCGCGCGCCCGTGGCCACGATGCAGAAATCCGTGCGGGCCGTGCCCGAGCTGGTACGCAGATCCCATCCCTCGCCGCGCCGCGAGATCTCGCGCACGCGCGCTTTCTCGATCCGGGCGCCCGCCCGCTCGGCGCGCTCCAGCAGCATACGGTTCAGATCCAGCCGCGAGTAGATCAGCAGCGGATCGGTCAGCTTCAGAAGTGCCTCTCCCGCCCGCGGCTCGGAGAGCATAGTCTCGGTCACAAAGCGCTTGGGGGTGGAATTCTCGATGAGAAACGGATATTGATGGTAAGCCTTATACGTCAGCCCGCCGCCACAGGGCTTTTCCCAGGCCAGCTTCTCGTCGAAGAGCTGCACCTGGAGGCCGGCCGCGGCAAGCCTCTCAGCCGCGAAGGCTCCCGCCGGACCACCACCCAAAATGGCGACGCATTTCATTTTTTCTGGCCGGTGGGGGGCAGATCTTCGGGAGCGGGCATGGCGCCCGGAGAGGCCGGCACAGCCGGCATAGCCTGCCCGGCCATTCCGCCGCCATGCGGATTCGGCATACCCGGCGGTACGGTGCCGCCGCCGTGAGGAGCACCGGCATCCTGGCGGCCCACTACCACCCACTGGTCCGCCTGCTGCTCCAGATGATAGGTCATCGACATACCGCCGCCGCTGGTGCCCTTCGGGGTGATCGCCACGGTCGCATCGGCGCGGTTGCCTTCGAACCGGACGGAAGTCATCTTCACGTCCATTGCCTTCACGTTCAGGCCGGCTTTGGTCAGGTGATCGAGCACGCCCTGGCGCACCGCATCGCTATTCTGCGTTTTGCGGCCGCAGCCGGTCAGAGCCAGGATCAGGAGGAGAGCGGAGGCGATACGCACAATCTCGATTATAACGTTCGCGGTGCGCCCGGTATAATGTCCTGAAGGGATCCAATGTATTTCACGCGGATCGCGTGGCTGGCGCTGGCTGTGCTGGCGGCAGCCGGAATCGCCGCCGCTCAGGTGACCCTTTCCGGCCGCGTGGTGGACGAAAATGAGGCCCCCGTGGCTGGCGCGCGCGTATCGGCGCATCTCGGCGACCAGCCCGCCATCGAAGCCAAATCCGGGCCTGCCGGCGATTTCCGCCTTTCCCTGCCCGCTCCGGAAACCTACCTGCTGGATGTGGACCGCGCCGGCTATTTTCAGTTGACCAATCGGCCCGTCGCCGTCACCGGCGCCGCCACCGAAGTCACCCTGGTGCTCAACGCCCAGCATGAGGTTTTCCAGAACGTCACCGTGGGGGCGATGCCCACTCCCGTCGACCCCGAGCAGACCCAGCGCGAACAGCAACTGAGCGGGACCGATGTCAACAATATTCCCTACCCAGCCAGCCAAAGTCTGCGCAACGGCATGCGGCTGATCCCCGGGGTGATCCAGGACCCCAGCGGGGGCATCCATTTTCACGGCGGCGACGAATCTCAGACCCGTTATACCCTGGACGGCTTCGATATCAGCGACCCCATCGACAACCGCTACTCGACCCTGCTGGCCATCGAAGGCGTGCGCACCGTGGACGTGGTCTCCTCGCGCGAAACGCCGCAGTATGGCCGCGGCTCGGCCGGCACGCTGGAGATCCACACCGATAACGGGACCGACCAATTCCACTACACCGCCACGAATTTCGTCCCCGGCCTGGATTTCCATAGCGGCACACGAATCGGCGACTGGACCCCCCGCGCGGGCTTCTCCGGGCCGATAGAAAAAGGGCGCGCCTGGTTTTCCGACAGCTTCAACGGGGAGTACAACAACGGCTTCGTCAATGGCTTGCCCAGCGGCCAAAATACCAACCCCGCCTGGACCGCCGGCAATCTCTTCCATACCCAGGTGAACCTCACGCCCTCCGACATTATGTATGGCGATCTGCTGTCGGATTTCGACCACCAGGCGCACTATGGCCTGGGCGTGCTCGACCCCATTTCCACCACCAGCGGACAGAGCGACAGCGAGTGGCTGGCCGCGGTGAAGGTTTTGCATTCCTGGTATAGCGGGGCGGTTCTCGAGGGCGGATTTTCCTGGCAGCGCGTCTACCGCCGCCGTGTACCCGAAGGCAGCGAGACCTATATCATTTCACCCTCCGGCCGGAGCGGGAATTACTTTCTCGATTCCAACCAGGACGGCCGCCGCGCCCAGATCTTCGTGAACTACTTCCCCCAAGCGTGGCACCGTGCCGGACGCCATCAGCTTCAGATCGGCGCCGACGCACAACGCCTGGATTACACCGCCTGGATGCACCGCACGGCTTTCGAGGTGATCGGCAATGCAGGCCTCCCGGTCTATCTCACCACCTTCCGGGGCGGCGGCGATATTTCGCACCCCAACGCCGTGGCGGCTTCCTACATCAACGATCACTGGCAGTTGGCCGAGCGCGTGACGGTGGATCTCGGGATTCGCCAGGAGTGGGATGAACTGGTGCGCCGTGCGGCCTTCGGCCCGCGTATCTCGGCCTCCTGGGCACCTTTCGCCGACGGCCACACCAAGGTCACCGCCGGTTTTGCGCGCGTCTACGACGCCACCAGCCTGTCGCTCTTCTCCCGCCCTCTCGATCAGCAGCCGGTCACCACTCCCTATTCCGATACGGGCTTTCCGGAGGCGCCCCTCTACACCACCTTTCTGGCTGGAGAAAATCTGAAACTGCCGGGCTTCGATAAGTGGAGCGGCGGCGTGGAGCGCCAGTTCTGGCACACGATTACGGGCAGCGTCGAGCTGCTGCGGAAGCGCGGCACCGATGGTTTCGTGTATTCGCTCGTGGGCCCGCCGCCGCCGGGAATCGCCGCCCTCGGGCCATCGGCATTGAGCTATGGTTTCGGCGGGACTTACCAGCTCACCAACCAGCGCCAGGATGCCTATGACGAGGCCTCCTTCACCGCGCGCCAGACCTTCGGCGATCAATACGGCTGGATGGCCAGCTACGTCCGCTCGCGGGCCGTTTCTTACGCCGTGCTGGATATCGGCGTCGATCAGCCGCTCCAAGTGGCCGACAACTTCGGGCGGATGCCCTGGGATACCCCCAATCGCCTGATGGGTTGGGCATACCTTCCGCTGCCTTTCAAAGACTGGGCGGTGTCCACCCTGGTGGATTACCGCAGCGGTTTCCCCTTTTCGGTGACCACCGACAACGGAACCATCGCCGGCCCCGTGGATTCTCACCGCTACCCGGATAACTTCGATCTGAACGTCCACGTAGAGCGCCGCTTCACGTTTCGGGGATATCGCCTGGCGATCCGCGTGGGCGCCAACAACCTGACCGCGCACCACAACTACACCGCCGTGGGAAACGTGATCGGCTCGCCCGAGTATCTGGAGTATTACGGGGACGAAGGGCGCCATTTCGTGGTCCGGCTGCGCATGTTCGGCAGGGCCGGAAAGCCGTAGACGCGGCCGAGCGCCGCGGAAGCTTCAGGAGCCTGTGGCGGCGTTCATCCATTCGCGCAGGCCGCTCTCGTCCGCCATCCCGGCTTGGGCGCGTTTGATTTTGCCGTCGGCTCCGATCAGCACCAACTTCGGCACCCCGCTAACCTTGTAGGCCTGTGCCGCCGCGCCCTCGGTATCCTCGAGCGACGTCACATCGATGTGATTCGAGCGCAGATAATCGCGTCCGGCATCGGCATCGCCTACGTCGATTGCCACCACCGCCACGCCTTTGCCGCGGAATTCGGGAGCCATCCTGTCAATCAGGGGGAGTTCGGCGCGGCAGATGCCGCACGAGGGCATCCAGAACACCAGCAGCAGCGGCTGCCCGCGATAAGATTGCAAATCCACGTGGCCGCCATATGTTTCGCGAAGCGAGAGGGCGGGCGCAGGCCGGCCCAGGCTCTCGTCCCGCGTAAAATACACTCCCGCCAGCACCAGCCCCGCAAACAGGACCACCGCTCCGCCCGATTGCTGTGCCATCGTACTTCACACTATGGAGGGTTTCGCGCAAAGGACAAGTTAACTTTCGACTACCGGCGTACTAGCTCACATAGGGCGATTTCACCCATACGATCCGTCAGTTTTCACCCAATTGGGGACTGAGGCAAAATCCGTCACACCCTGAGGGCTTTTCCAACACGAACATTGCAAAAGGGTTGCAGACCTGATTTCCCGCTTCAGTGTTTGGTCTGACAGGTGCTTTGGCTCCACGGATCGGTAGCTTCACCATCGATCAGCGCCTGGGTTGTGTCCCAAGCGTCGACGTTTTTTGACCTTTTAAGGTCTTTTGGGAGAAAATGATGCGGATCCGGTCTTCGGCTTTCGCGGCTTTGGCAGCCAAACGCCTGGCTCTGATTTTGACTCTGATCGCCATCTCGGTGGCGCTCGTGAGTGGAGCCAGGAACACAACCTTCTCGGCCCACGATAAGGCTTATTACGCGCCACAGGCGATCGTGGAATACGTCAATCCCGGGCTGGTCTTCAGTGTCGTCAAGGCGTCCATCGCCTCCGACGGCACCATCAGTGTGGATTACAAGGTTACCGACCCCTCGGGCCTGCCGCTCGATATCAACGGCATTCAGACCCCCGGTGCGATCAGCCCCCGTTTCCTGGCGGCGTATATCCCCAACGGGCAGGAGCAGTTCGCATCGTATATCGTCAGCACGGTCACGGCGGTTACGGGCGGCGCGACGGCCACCCAGGCGGCCGGCGACTCCGGGGGCACCACCTCAACGGTGGCCGTCGGCGAGTACGTCTACACCTTCAAGAACAAGGCGCCCAGCGGTTTCGACCCCAACGCCACCAATCGTGTAGGCGTTTACGGGTCGCGCAATCTGACCCAATGGGACCTCGGCACCAACTACGCTTCGGCTACCTACGATTTCGTGCCGTCGGGCGCTTCCAAACCGGCACCGCGCGATGTCGTGCGCGACGCGGATTGCAATAAGTGCCACGACATCATGTCATTCCATGGAGGCTCGCGCGTGGGAACGGCTCTCTGCATCATGTGCCACCAGCCGCAAACCGCGGACCCGAACACCGGCAACAGCCTGGATTTCAAGGTCTTTATCCACGAACTGCACATGGGAGCGAGCTTGCCCTCGGTAGTCGCCGGCGGAACGTACCAGATCTACGGGCATAACGGCTACACGAATTACTCGACGGTGAAGTTCCCCTCGACTTCGCTGTACGAGCCGCTGGCCTGCGCCGAAACCTGCCACAATCCCAGCAACGGCGCGGCGCAAACCAATGCCTGGCTCACCAGCCCCACCCGCGCGGCGTGCGGCTCCTGCCACAACAACGTGAACTTCGGCAGCGGCCTGAACCACGTCAATCTCCCGCAAACCAGCGACGCGAATTGCTCGCAGTGCCATGTGCCGCAGGATGGGGGCGAATTCGACGCTTCCATCATGGGCGCGCACACGGTGCCCGACCAGTCGAAAGCCATCAACGGCCTGAACTTCACCCTGGTTTCGGTGGCGAACGGCGGCGCCGGACAGAAGCCCACCGTGACCTTCACTGTCCGCGACAACAACAAAAACGGGATTCCCATGAGCTCGTTTACGACCGGCTCGAACTCCCTTTCGCTCACCATGGCCGGGCCGACCACGGACTACGGCTATACCAGCTTCGGCTCCGACGTAACCACTCCCGGATATGTAAACGAGACTGTCGCCGCGACCGCCTCCTGCACCACCGACGGCACCTGCTCCTACACCTTCAACCACGCGGTTCCGGCCAAGGCCTCGGGTACATACGCGATCGGGATCGAAGGCCGGCTGACCGCCACGTTGGAGCCCGGCACTACCATCCAGCAGACCGTGGACTACGCCGGAAAGAACCAGGTCATCTACTTCTCCGTGGATGGCTCCACGGTTGCGCCGCGGCGCACGGTGGTGGCACTCGCGAATTGCAACAACTGCCACACCAATCTGGAATTGCACGGCAGCCTCCGCAACAATACCGAGTACTGCGTGCTATGCCATAACCCGAGCAATACCGATGCATCGACGCGCGCTCAGGCCACCAACGCGGCCGATAAAGCGGCCCCGCCGCAAGGGATCAACTTCACAATGATGGTTCACAAGATCCATACCGGCGAGACTCTGGCGCAGGCGGGCCTGACTTATACCATTGTGGGATATGGCGGGAGCCATAACGATTTCAGCACCGTTCTGTATCCCGTCTTCACGCCCAGCGGTTCCCCGCCGGATACCGCCAAGTGCTATATGTGCCACACCGGCAGTTCGGAAGAGAACCTCCCGATCGGCAAGAATCCCGTGACCGATCCCGAGGGGCTTGAGAATCCGACTCCTGCTACCACGTCGGCCTGCACCGCGTGCCACTTCCAGTCCTCGGTGTATGCGCACGCCAATGTCAACACCGACCCCAAATTCGGCGAAAGCTGCAGCGTCTGCCACGGCTCCGGAGCCGCCTACGACGTAGATCAAGTCCACGCCGGCCAGTAGTCGTTCTCCACGGGAACGCCTGGACAAACCCGGGCGTTCCCGATCTTCCTACATCTAGTCGACGCCCTTGGTGGCCGTGTCGTCCACGGCCCGGTCGGCGTAAAGTTCCTCGTCGGTGACCGTCTTTCCAGTACCCGCACCGCGCACACGCGGCCGTGGCTTGTCGGTGTTGCTGAAATCCCCCGCCTTCTCTCCCGCGGCGCCGATATCCTGCGCTCCGGTCTCCCGCAGAATGTCTTTGGCCCGTTTCACCCAGTCGCTGCTGTCGCAATGCACCGAGAGCAGGATGCCGCCCTCGCGCAGCCGGCCTTCGAAGCGCTTGGCTTCATACTCGGGGATGCCCATCCCCACGAGCGCGCCGATCATGCCGCCTAGCGTGCCCACGGCGCCCGCTCCCGCCAGCGCAGCCACGATCGGTCCGGCCGCGATGAAAGGGCCGAGGCCCGGAATCGCCAGCGCGCCGATGCCCGTCAGCCAGCCCAGCACTCCACCCGCGATCCCGCCCGAGACCGCTCCCGCCGTGACGCCTTCGGGAGCCTTGGTGTTCTTCTCGTGCGCGAATTCCTTGGTGCCCGAGTTATCGGGGAACAGCACCGAGATATCCGCGCTGCGGAAGCCCGCGTTGCGCAAATGTTCGATGGCCTCCTCGACCATCGGCCGGGTGGCATAAATTCCGAAAGCCGAAGTGTTCTTTCCTGCCATAGCCAAACTCCTCTTTTCCGCGGCGGCAATAGCAGGCCGCCCCTCTCCGGGAGAACGAGCAAAGGGAGGGCCACGGGTCGCGCGCCACGGTGCTCTTCCACACGAGCGAAACCGTCCGGTGCGGCTTTCGCCGCGCCGCAGCGGGGCGTGCCCTTTGACACGCTCGCGGTAGAATGTATGGCGAGCCGTATGAAAACACTAGCCACTCGCCGCGGTTTTTTGAGCGCCGCCGGAATCGCCGGATTGAGCGCGGCGGCGCCGCCGCTCGCCGCGCGCATCGAGACCACGCCCTGGGGCATCAAGCTGGGAATCGCTTCCTACTCGCTGCGCAAATTCGACCGCGCCAAAGCCATCGCCATGATTAAGGAGCTGGGAACGCCCTGGATCAGCATCAAGGACTTCCACCTATCCTTCGACGGCACTCCCCGCGAGCGCGCCGAGTGGCGCCGCGAGTTCGAAGCCGCTGGCCTCCACATCATGAGCGGCGGCAACATCACCATCGACCAAGACGACGACGCCTCCATACGGCGCGCCTTCGAATACGCCAAAGACGCCGGGATGCCCATGATGGTCTGCGCTCCCACGCACTCCAACCTGCGCTCCATCGAGCGCTTCGTCAAGGAATACGACATCCGCATCGCGATTCACAACCACGGGCCGGAGGATAAGAACTTCCCCACGCCGCAATCGGTGCTTGAAGCCCTGCGCGGTTTCGATCCGCGCTGCGGCTTGTGCCTGGATGCCGGCCACACCGCCCGGACTGGCGCCGACGTGGTGCAGTCCATCGCGCAGGCCGGTCCGCGCCTGCTCGATATGCACGTCAAGGATCTGCGCAACATGTCCGAGAGGGAGAGCCAGTGCGACGTGGGCGATGGCGACATGCCCTTCCCGGCCATCTTCAAGCAGCTCAAGAAAATGAATTACACCGGCTGCGTCAACCTGGAGTACGAAATCAACGCGGATAACCCGATGCCGGGCATGCAGCGCTCCATGAGCTATATGCGCGGGGTTCTGGCGGGTTTGGCGGCGGCCTGATCGCAAACATATGAATGAAATTCCGATTGGTCTTAAAGGCGAAGAGAAATTGCTGGTCACCGGCGAAGTGGCCATCGATTTTCTGGGGCAAGAGGGGACGCGCGTTCTGAGCACGCCGCACATGATCGCCTATATGGAGCGCACGTGCCGGCGCGCCGTGCTGCCGCTGCTCGAATCCGGCTACGATACCGTGGGCACGCACGTGGATGTTTCGCACCTCGCCGCCGCGCCCATCGGCGCAACCGTAACCTTCACGGCCGAAGTGACGAGCGTGAACGACCGCCGCATTCTGTTTCGAGTAGAAGCGCGCGACGAGACGGAACCGATCGGGGAAGGCACACACGAGCGAACCGTGATTAACGTGGCCCGCTTCGCCACCCGGCTGGCGTCGAAAAAAGCGTAGCGCTAGACGCTATGACCCCAAAATGCTCGAGACGGGTTTGAATCCGTCGAACATCCCTTTGCCGTTGTTGCGCGCGGTAGGCGACACGCTGGCGGCGGCTTCGCTGGTCTCACGCCGGTAAAAATCGAGCAACGCGCTTTCGTCGTAGTCGATGGCGCGCGCGTACTGGCGGATATAGCTGGTATTGTAAATTCCGCCAGGCAACTTGCGGAATTCGCCCCGCTCGATGGCTTCCAGGGAGCGGATGCTGATTTTCGTGGCATCGGCAATCTGCCGTAGAGAGATACCACGGTTATGGCGGATCGTCGCTAGACTCAACACACTCTTCTCTTCGATCATGCGCCTGCCTTACCGGCCCGGGTGCATCCAAGAGGCGCGTAGCAAACCCCTAGGCCGCTGTATTAAAAAATACACTATAACACTACTTACGCCTTCTGATAAACTCTTTTTTTATGTGGCTTTGCCGACGGCACTTCAACGCCATGGTACTGGGCGGGATGACCGGCCGTCTGTTGGCCTTTCCTCCTCGCCCCAGGCTCCTGGTACTAGTAATTATAGAACAATTCAGGCCGGATTACATCGATTCCGCCTGGCCCTCGCTGGCACCCGGCGGATTGCGCCAGATCCTTTCGCGCGGCGCCTATTTCCCCGCCTGCCGCCACTTGGCCAGCACCTTCCCCGCTTCGACCCTGGCGACCCTGGCCACGGGAGCCTGGCCCGCGCAGCACGGGATCGTCGCCGACCGCTGGTATGACCGGAGCGCGCGCGCCATGGTGCAGGCCTCCGGTGAAAGCCTGCTGGCCACCACCCTGGCAGCCCAGGTGGCCGCCGAACCCCGCAACCGGGTATTTGTGGTCTCCATGAACGCCGCCCATTCCGAGCTGATGGCTGGCACACCCGAGGCCAGTACCTTCTGGATGGACTCGGCGGGCCAATTTGTCACCGGCGGCGAGCCGCGCGATTGGATCTCCGAATTCAACAGCCAGAGGCCCCTGGATGACGCCCACGATGCGCGCTGGATGGCTCTGGGCGCGCGCGAGGACGCTCCCCCACTGCGCACACTGCCCTACGACCCCGCGCGTCCCCAGGCGTTCCTGACGCTCTACAAAGCCTCCCCCTTCGGCCAGACCGCCCTATTCGATTTCGCCGGCGAGCTGATCGCGCGCGAGCGCCTCGGGCAGAGCGAGACATTCGATTTTCTCTGCCTGGTGGATAGCTCCACGGCCCTGCTGGGCTACGAAACCGGCGCGCGATCGCCCCTCATGCAGCAGATGGTCTTGCAGCTCGACCGGCGCCTGGAAACGCTTCTCACGCTGCTCAAAATGGCGCCCGGCCCGAACGCCTACAACCTGGTGCTGGCCGGCGGGCACGGTGCGCCTGCCGAGCCCGCCGAGGAATCGCGGCCCCGCATGGCCGTGAACGGGGAGACGCTGGCACGCGCGCTCGAGTGGCCGCTTTCGGCCTCCGGCCCGGGAATCCACGTCGAGAAATACCTGTATCCATTTCTGTATCTGAATCCGGGCTCGGCGCCCGATCCCGAGCCGGTGCGCCTGCTGGCGGGGCGCCTGGCTCTCGAACAGGCCGCCGTGGCCGGATATTTCACCGCCCGCGGGGCCTGCTCCACCAGTGACCGGTGGGAGCGGCGCTTCCGCAACAGCTTTTTCCCGCGCCGATCCGGCGACGTGATGCTCTCCTACCGTCCCGAGTACGTCGAACAATTCGGCCCCAACCGCGGCATCTCCTACGGCTCCCTGTACAATTACGACGTGGATGTGCCTTTATGTTTTTATGGCCCGCAATTCCGCGCGGGCGCCTTCGAAGCACCGGTGGAATCCGTGGACGTGGCTCCCACGCTGGCCCGCGCCATAGGCGTCGCGGAGCCTTCCTCGTCGACCGGCCGCGTGTTGGGCGAGGCTTTTGCCGTCTGATGGCGGCCCTCTCATGAGCGCCCGCGATTCTTCGCTCGCCACCACCTTGTGCGGGCACGCTGAAGCGGCCGGATGCGCCATGAAGACGCCGCATCCGATTCCCTACCAAGGCAGCAAGCGCGCCCTGGCCCCAGCCATCCTGGCTTACTTCCCGCCAGACACCCACAGGCTGCTCGAACCTTTCGCCGGAGCCGCGGCGGTCTCGCTGGCCGCGGCCGCCTCCGGGACGGCGCGCAGTTTCGCGCTGAACGACAGCAACGCGCCGCTGATGGATCTCTGGAAGCGCATCGTGGAATCGCCCGAATCGATGGCAGCGGCCTATAGCAGACTGTGGGAGAGCCAGCGCGGCCGCGAACGCGAATATTACGATTGGGTGCGCGCGAATTTCAACCGCACGAAGCGCGCGGATTACCTGCTCTACCTTCTGGCGCGCTGCGTGAAGGCCGCTATCCGCTACAATTCCGACGGCGAGTTCAACCAGAGCCCCGATAACCGCCGCCGCGGGATGCGGCCCGCAACGCTGGCCTGGCATATCGCCGAGGCGTCCCGCCTCTTGCGCGGCCGCACCGAGATTGCGGCCGGCGACTATCGCGCGGCGCTGGCGGCCGCGACCCCACGAGATCTGGTTTACATGGACCCGCCCTATCAGGGCGTCTGCGGCACGCGCGACCCGCGCTACTTCGGCAGCTTCGATAGGGTGGCGTTCCACGCGGCGCTGGCGGAGCTGAACGGCCGCGGAATCTCCTACATCCTCAGCTACGACGGACGCAACGGCGAGCGCGTCTACGGAAAGCCGATGCCGGAGTCGCTGAGTCTGAGGCGCGTGGAGGTCGAGGCCGGCCGCTCCTCGCAATCGACGCTGCTGGGGAGATCGAGCGTCACGGTCGAATCGATCTACCTGTCGCCGGCCCTGGTTCAACGGCTGGATGTAGCGATCGCGGCCAAACGGCTTCCCCCGGGACAACCGCACCGCAGTCGGCTCTGCAACTATTTCGAGTAAAGCTATCGAGGAAGGAGTCCGCGAAATTCGCGCTTCGTGGCAGCCTCAGATAGGTGGTTCAGCACGGCGCCGTCGGCCAATTTCACCGTCGCTCCCATAAACCTGAATTCCGAAGTTGAGCGATAGTTGTCCTTTCCGGCAGGCTCAAAACCGACCTTCGGGTGCTGGCATTTCGGATCAGGTTTGAAGGACCGGAGTGAACTTCGGCGAAGCTGGAAA
>Ga0181520_10009531_pt1 | contig 13369 bp, 9 predicted proteins | sample PEATcosm2014_Bin_29_FD_132451 | JGI IMG/M metagenome (GOLD analysis project Ga0181520, IMG submission 132451) | Peatland microbial communities from MTU Mesocosm Facility, Houghton, MI, USA - PEATcosm2014_Bin02_30_metaG | ecosystem: Environmental > Terrestrial > Soil > Wetlands > Peat | place...
GGACATAAGTTAATAAAATATAGAAGTTTTAAATTAATACAGTAAGCTTTTATAAGCGGGCACGGAGTGAGGTTTTAACAAAATTGGAAACGATAATACTGTGATTTAAATCCGATTGGGTTAATTGGGGCGCTTATCTGACGATTTATATATAGCTGAATCAAAAATATTATTAATAATAATTCAGATAGATTAATAGGACAAAAATAAAATGAGAATTAAAATATTATTGCTGTGTATTCTATTTATCAAAATCGGACTTTATGCTCAAAGTATATCACTAAAAGGCAAGGTTATAGATTTAAATGAAAAACTTCCTGTTGCAAATGTTCACATTTCCATTTCGCAGTCTCAACTTGCCGCAAGTAACAACTCGGGTGATTTTTACTTTGATAAATTGCAGCCGGGAACTTATTCAATAAAAATTTCACATATCAAATATAAAACCGAAGAAATTTTATTAAATGTGTATTCGGATACTTCAATTGTTATATATCTTAAACCAAAAAGTTATTTACTTAAAGAAATTATGGTGACTTCAAGCAAATACGAACAAAATAGCAACGACCTCACTTACAGTTCTTCGTTTGTATCAAAGGATAAAATTAGTGAAGTACCCTCCACATCGGTACCGGAACTTCTGCAAAACGAGCCCGGAGTTACTATTGAAAGAGACGGCATTTGGGGTGCCGATGTAAATATAAGGGGGCTAAGCAGATCAAATATTGTTACGCTTGTTGACGGTGATAGAATTGAAACTGCAACTGATTTGAGTGCAAGACTTTCTTTGATAGATGAAAATGATATTGATAGAATAGAGGTAATTAAAGGTGCAGCTTCGACATTATATGGAACCGGTGCTACAGGCGGCATTATAAACGTTATTACCAAAACCGGAAATTACCAGAATGAATTTTACTTGAACGGAACTTATTACGGCGGTTACAACTCAGTTAACAATTATTTCTCCAATGGCTTAACTATATATTCCGGCGATAAAGATTGGAATGCAAAAATAACTGCTACTGCCAGAAAAGCAGATGATATTTACACACCCGCAGGGATGCTTCAAAATAGTCAGTTCCGGGACTATGGTGTCAGTTCTCTGCTTCAATTTAAACCATTTGCCGATGAAGAAGCAAGATTTGAATTTCAGCAGTTTAAAGCTCAGGATGTAGGTGTTTCGGGCGCTTATCCTCTATTTACCAATAATGCTACTGTAACTTATCCCGTAGAAACACGAGAACTGATAAGTGGAGAATATTTGTTTAAAAATATAAGTGAAATTCTAAATAACCTGTCAATTAAATATTTTCACCAATTCGTCTTTAGAGAAGTCGAAAATATTCCATACATTGTACAAGATGTATTGGGTACTAATGGCTCTCCGAATAAACAAGTCTCCGTTTTAGAAGTTGAACCTCAAGCAGATCATAACACGGATAGTTTCCAATCACAGGCAAACTTTACAGTTAGCAAAACAAATTTTTTAATTGCCGGTATTGATTTTTGGAAAAGAAGCTATACAGGAATAAGATCAAACTATCAACAAATTCAGTTTCTTAATCCGTCTAATGATACCGTACTTCAAACAATAAACAGAACAACTATTGACAAACCTTTACCGGATGCCCGTTTTAACAGTGCAGGAATTTATGCACAGGATAATATAGGTTTATTAGACAATAAAATGGATGTGACCTTAGGTTCAAGATATGATTTTATCTGGATAAGTAATGACAAAACTCTTAGTCCGTTGTATCAAATAAATAACGGTGCATTCAATTATTCGCCCGCAGGACAGATAGCACTATGGAATGCTCAGAAAGATCAGAACAAATCATACACATACAGCCTCGGTGTTCTGTATTCCTTAGCCAATGACTTGAAACTGACATTTAACGCGGCTCATTCTTTCAGATCCCCTTCTTTGGAGGAAAGGTATCAGGATGTAAACCAGGGCAATGTAATAAGTCTGGGTAATCCAGATCTTGAACCGGAAAAAGGTTATTTCTTAGATGCAGGTCTCCGGCTGCATCAGGATAATTTTAGAATTGACTTAAGTATATTTTCCAATTTTATGACTGATCTAGTCTCTCAAATACAATCAGCGCCTGATACTTTGACAATGATAAATGTTGGAAAAGCGTTTCTATATGGGTTTGATGTAGATGCGGATTATAATCCATCGGACAGCTTTGTTTGGTACTTCAAAATTTCTTATGTAAGGGGAAGGGATACAAAGGATGAAACAGACCTTTCCGAAATACCGCCTTTAAACGGTACCTTTGGCGTTAAATATAATATTCTTAGCCGTGCAGAGCTGGACTTGCTTGCAGTTGTGTATGATGCACAAAACAGAGTTGCTCCATCCGAACTTCCGACACCCGGATACACCTATTATAATATATATGTGAATTCGGAAAGATATAGAGTTAGTGGTTTTGATTTAAGTATTTCAACAGGTGTGGAAAATATTTTTAATAAAGAATACCGGAATCACCTCTCAACAAGTCGTGGTTTTTATTCCTGTGAACCCGGTCGAAATTTTTTTCTTAAAGCAAATTTATTTTTATAAATAAATTATTTTAATAATATGACTTGGTTTTTTATTGCACTGCTATCGGCAATCCTTTCAGCCTTTGCGGCGATTACACAAAAAAAGGTTTTGTTTAATCTTAGCGCTCTTGATTTTTCGTACATATTATCGATAGCTAACCTGATTTTTTCAATACCGTTTTTCTTTGCAATTAATTATTCGCATCTGAACTTCGTAAATATGACGGTTTTATTTGCTAAGTCTGTTATCGGTATAGGAGCCTTTTTATGCGTAATGATTGCATTGAAGAATCTTAATATTAGCAACGCTTTACCGTTGCTTGCATTAACGCCGGGTTTTGTCGCAGTATTTGCGTTTATTTTACTTGGAGAATCGATAAAAAGTTTTGAAGTATTGGGATTGGTTTGTCTGATAGCCGGCACTTATATCCTTGAGAGTAAAAGCATTAAGGACATATTGTTCCCGTTCAATACTTTCATAAAATCAAAATATTATCGTTATGTTCTTCTTGCTCTGCTGCTTTTTACAGCTTCATCAATTATGGATAAATTGCTTCTTATCCGTCTTAATTTAACACCTATAGCATTAATTGCTATTCAGCATTTTTATTTTGCGGTACTATTTGCAGCAGTTTATTTCTATTATGTCTATAAAACAAAACTACCAAAGATATCGTTAAAGAGAAAAGATTTATCGTGGATAATTTTAATCTCATTGCTTACGATCGGTTACCGTTACACCCAGGTTATTGCAGTAAGTATTGCGTCCGTTGCAATAGTACTTGCAGTTAAACGCACATCGGTATTTTGGGCGACAATAATAGGAGGAAGAATATTTAAAGAAGAAAATCTTCTTAAAAAAACATTTGCGGTTATTTTTATAGTCGCAGGTACAATTTTAATTTTAAGAGATTAACAATTTAGGAGGAGTTTCATCCTCCTAAGTGGATTTTATTATACTTATTCACTTACTAAATGTCCATTATGCCTTACGAAAGTTTCACCTTTCTCATAAATCTGACTGGGTTCTATATTTTGTTTGAATTTATGTCCTTTCGATATTATAAATTTGCCAATAATAGTTTCCATATTATTTGTCAAACGATTTAAGTCTTATGCGGCTCTTGCAATCTGTTGAATACCCGCACTGCTTTCCTTAGTAACGCTACTTATTGTTTCAATATTTTTGCTTATTTGTTCTGAAACTGATGACTGCTTTTCGCTGGCGGCAGCTACCTGTGCAACTATATCGGCAACTTGTTCAGCTGAAATCCAATTCATCTTTAAGCGTAAACTTTCAAGGCATAACTCTGAGATTACTTTTGAAGCTTCTTTTATAGTAAATAAAAAATTATACTAATGCGCCTATTATCGGATAAAATAAACAATTATTTACTAATCATTTATGAACCGACAACTTCTAAAGACAACAATATATGTTGTTAAATAACGACTTAGGATAAAAGAATGGGTTCTTAAAGCAGTAATGCTAATGCAAAGGAAAAGCAGGGGAAATATTTATTGAAATTCCCACCTAATCTTCACTGTATTTCTGTAGTTTAACGGAAGCGGTTTTTTTACTCTTTAGATAAATGCCTACTGATTTAAATTTTCGAAATGGGGAGTGTAAATAAAAACGTACTTCCTTCACCCGGTCTGCTCTCAACCCAAATTTTCCCGCCCTGTGCTATAACAAATTCCCTGGCAATTGCCAAACCCAGACCTGAACCCTTCGAAGTTAGTTTACCTACCTGAACAAATTTTTCAAATATTTTTTCGCAGTCCTCGTCGGAAATACCCGGTCCCTGATCTTTAACAAGAAATTTGACAAACCGGTTCTCTTCTATTGCTTTTAAAGTGATTATTCCTCCAATCGGGGAGTACCGGATTGCATTATTGATAATATTAACTAAAACCCAAACTGTTTTTTCAAGATCCGCTTTTATTAATGGAAGAGTATCGGTAAGTTCGGTCTCAAGCTGAATTTTCTTCTCCGATAAAAGCATCATTAATGCAACGATGGCAAGTTCTGCAATATCTTCGGGGCGAATTTCAGTTATATTTAATTTGATATTTCCTGTTTCTGCCTGTGAAAAATCAAGAAGCTCATTTACAACTTTTGAAAGCCTGAAACTTTGCTGTCTTATTGAATTAATTAACCCCTTTTGCTCGTCATTAACAGAGCCTATGCGTTTATCATCTAAAAGTTTTAAACTTAAATTAATAGAAGAAAGAGGAGTCTTTAGTTCGTGTGATACCGTCGCAATCAGGTTGGTTTTAGCGGCATCTCTTTCCTGGAATAAAGTCACATTCTTTAGCAGAATTATGTAACCGGCAAGGCTCGCCCCTTTGTAAACGCTTGATTTTAAATCAACCGCTATATGCTCTACGGAGTAAAAATTTTTCTTCCCGCTATAGAATATCTTTATAAGTTTTTTTTCTTCGTCCTGCCCTTCATTTTCTTTTGTTATTAATTTCTGAACCATATTCTTTATTAAATCATTTGTGATGGCAATATCCGAAGCAAATTTGTTTAGTGTATCTTCTTCTTTTAATCCGGCAAGTTTCAATAAAGAATTATTAGCTAGAATTATTTTCATATTCTCATCAAGAATTAAAACTCCGTCTTCTAAGTTTTTGACTATTGCATCCATCCTTTTCTTTTCAAAAAGAATTTGGTCAAGATTAGTTTCTTCATATTCTTTTAATCGTTGAACCATTACATTAAAAGAACCGGCTAAGTTGCCCATCTCATCGTCAGAATTTATATTTAACTTTTGATTATAATCTCTTTTAGAAATGGCGTTTATTTTAGCAGTCAATTCAATTATCGGGCTTGCTATTTTCCCCGGAAAGCTGAAGATAAAATATAAAGTAGTTAATATACTTATTGACCCTATAAAAAACATATAAAAAGCAACTTCGCCGGCGGTTTTTTCCGCATCGGAATTGCGTTTAAGTGTCGCATCCATGTTAAGTTTATAAACAGAGTATATTTTGTCACGGGTGTCATTGTAAAATGTCGTAAAATCGCTTATGTTTTTTTTGTTAAATTTATAATTACTATTTATAATATTCCTTGCGGCATATATGAATTTGTCGTAGTATTCTTTTACCCCTATTGCCGCTTCCAGTTCGCCGGTTTCCGTAATATTATTTAATTCAAGATTTAAGAAATGCTCAAATTTAGCATTCTTCTCTGATAATGAAATACTTTGCCCGTTTGCAGAATCTTCTTTTGATTTATTTAAAGCCTTACTGACTGCAAGATTATAAATTCCGTCAAGGTTATCCAGCATTATATATGAATAACTGATGGATCGGTAATTATCCTTGATAGTGCCCTTAAATCCTTCAGCAACTTTGTTGATGAAAAATATTCCAAGCACACTTAAAATTAATATTACGGTAAAAAGCAGTCCTACGCCGGCGGTTATCTTGGATTTTATCTTTTTCATATTATATAACGATTTTTAACATATACTTTATCGATTGTGAATTGATAACTTGTAAAATAATAAAAATTTTGTAATTATTTTAAAATTAAAAACTCACCTTAAGTGATTTAATTCAAGTTTTTGATGCTGGAGATATAATTCTCCCAAATTATTTGCGTTGAATAAACACAATATAAGGTGAGCTTGCTTAAACTAATACTCACGGAAGTCTATTTTTATCTATTATTTAAATCTTTATTTAATTATCCTTTATATTAATAATCTGATTATTTTGTCTTAAAATGAATAAACGGATCCGATAAGAATAGTGTTCTGATTATTTTTTGTATAATTACCTGCATTGTCTTCAAATGTGTTCTGATCCGACCAATCTTTTCTGTATTCAAGGCGTGTAACTAAACTGCCGCCGAATTTGTATTCGTATGTTAGAGTAATCTCTTTAAGCGCCTGCGGTGTCAGGGTAGTAAATCCATTTTGGTCGTAATAATATTCGCCTCTTGCAGCTATTGCTGAAACGGTGCCGATAGTGTATTTACCTGTTAGCGCCGCACCTTTCCAGACTGCTAAACCAACGGGAGTGTTGGACTCCTGTCCATAGTCAGCATTCAGAGTTAAAAACAAAGCGTCAGTTGCCTGAAGATTGAAAATAGAATCAAACACATGCCTCTTATTAGTAGAGTTAGGTTCTTCGGCGCCGCCAATCCAATTCTCGATAAATGTAAATACGGAATCCGGAGTCCAGGTTATTTCTGCTCCTAAGGTCTGAGCAGTGTTTATATTTGTTACATTGTTCCACCCATTATAAAGATAAAGGTTAGCGCTGAATTGCGGGCAGAATGTGTAACCGGCTGAAACTCCTGTATGCCAATAGGGTATAGCATAAGCGAACAGGAAAGACCTGCTGTAATTTATATTTGAGATAGATTCAATTACTTCGCTGCCCATATGGGTTACCATTTTACCGGCATTTACCGTAATTCCGCTTCCGAAAGGAATAACAGCGGTTAAATATGCTTGCTCAACATTCTTTAGTGACAATTCAGTTCCAAAACTTGACGAATTGTTGATAGCGTCCATGGTTTCACCGTAAGCCAGGTCAACGCGGAAACCGACAGGGCTGACAGTCTTTTGAAATGTAATTTTAGACATGCTAAGGTTAAACTGGTTTTCTGAAATATCAAAATTTCTGTAACCATTTGTACGGCTTAGTGGGTTGTTGAAGTTTTCACTGAAGTTAACGTCCACACACCCGGTAATTGAAAGAGGATTGGCTGTCGGCGCAGCTGTTGTTGCAGCGGTCGTTGTATCCTTTGTTTGGGCAACAAGCAACGTTGAACTAAGCAGTAACAAAAGAATGATAGTTAGAATTATTTTTAATAAAGTATTATATAAATAATTCATTTTAGTCCTGATTATTTTTGAATAAATAATTTAATTAATTTTTCCGCTATTTCTTGAATATAACTTTAATTTGGAGTTCCGTACAATTTGCAAAGTGCTAGGTTTACTTCAAGCACGTTTACAAATTTCTCACCGGCGATACCGCCAAATGCAGCCGATGCATTATCATTTAAGATATGTTCAATTTCTTTACGAGTACTTGATTGATCTCGTTTCAAATCAGCAGCCCATTTAGCAGATACACGGCCCAACTGGTATTTGGCATTTTGCAAAGTTATGTCCGGATCAAGTCCGGAACCCGAAGTAGTAACCATGTCGCCGGGAATGTCCTGCAGAGCAACATTAGGGTGATCCTGCCGCCACATATCAAAGAAATTTGATTGAATATCCGTACCTATTTTTACAGGTCCTATAGAAGTCTGAGGTTTGCCGTCCACTCCGTTTTGTGTAACAATGGATGGAAATGTTCCAGGGTTATCTTTTGAAAAATGTTCAAAGAAGACAATTGCGAGATCTGTTGCAGCGGGTTGCGGAGTAGCAGGATTGTCTTTTATCCATTGTGCAACTATTGCCGGATGCACTTTAGACCAATTATTTACGTATTGTGCGTGTGTTGAATCAGCACTGACCCAGGCAACAGCCATACTATTATGCAAATCTGCCCATTGAGCGACGACATGCGGGCTGCCCTGGTACTTATCCTGCTGGAACCATTGTTCTATATCCGGGGCAACCAGTTGTCCGGCTTTTGATCCGCCGTCATATTTTACAATTGGCCCAAGGAATTGAGCAACCCGGCCACGTAATGCATAATTTGAAACGCCAAGAGCGGACGAAGAAGAGGCGGAGCCGTCATAAGAAGCTGCCGATGGACGCGGCTGAAAGTATTCGTCTTTTGTAAACGGCTGTGCAATTAATTTTGACCCAACAACGGTTCCCTTAGGTCCTGTCAACATACTTCCGTTAGCCTGAAATGGGAAAGCAGTTTGTCCGATAGCCCATAATATAAGCGGATAGATAATACAGCAAACAACCACAAGAACCATCAATAAAAATAAACTTTGCTTAATTTGTTTTAACATTTTAATTTATCCTTCATGTTATTAAACATTAACTGAATAATTATAAAAGTGTAAGAATAATATCAATAAGCTTTATGCCGAAGAATGGCATTATTACACCTCCAAGGCCCCAGAATAATAAATTTCTCAGTAACAATGAATCTGCACCGAGTGCACGGTATTTAACACCTTTAAGCGCAACAGGTATTAAAATGGGGATAATAACTGCATTGAAAATTACCGCCGACATTATAGCAGAAGTAGCTGAATGCAGGTGCATAATATCTATAACCTTTAACCACGGTAACGTACCGGCAAATAGAGCCGGAATAATTGCAAAGTATTTAGCTACGTCATTAGCTATTGAGAAAGTAGTGAGTGCGCCTCGAGTCATTAGTAATTGTTTACCTATTTCAACTACTTCTATTAGCTTGGTCGGGTCGCTGTCTAAATCAACCATGTTGGCGGCTTCCTTTGCGGCTTGCGTGCCTGCGTTCATGGCTAATGCCACATCGCCCTGTGCAAGGGCAGGAGCATCATTTGTGCCGTCGCCCATCATTGCAACGAGTTTTCCTTCAGCCTGTTCTTTACGGATATAGGCTAATTTATCTTCCGGTTTTGCTTCGGCAACAAAATCATCAACACCTGATTCAATGGCAATTGCGGCTGCAGTAATCCTGTTATCACCGGTAATCATAACACTTTTAACACCCATCTTCCTTAAATGAGCAAAACGTTCTTTAATACCGGCTTTTACAATATCCTTTAAGTGTACAACACCAAGAACTTTTTCCCTGTCTGCTACAACTAAAGGTGTCCCGCCGGTTTTTGCTATTTCCTCAACCACACGATAGACGTCTGCGGGAAGACTGCCATTCTGCTCTTTTACAAATAATTCAATTGCATCAACCGAACCTTTTCTAATGCGCCTTCCGTCCTGTAAATCAACTCCGCTCATGCGGGTTTGTGCGCTGAATGGAATAAATGTAACACCTAATTTATTTAATTGACGGGAGCGTATCTGATATTTTTCTTTTGCTAAGATAACAATGCTTCGCCCTTCAGGAGTATCGTCAGATAAGGAAGAAAGCTGCGCTGCGTCTGCCAGAGCCGCAGGGGGTACCCCGAATGCAGAAATAAATTCTACAGCCCTTCGGTTGCCAAGCGTTATGGTCCCTGTTTTATCTAATAGGACAACATCTATATCTCCGGCAAGTTCAACTGCTTTACCGCTTTTTGCTATAATATTAGCCTGTAATGCACGGTCCATTCCTGCGATTCCAATAGCTGCCAATAATGCACCTATTGTTGTTGGAATAAGGCATACCAACAGAGCAACTAAAGTAGGGATATCGGTTCCAAGGCTGTGTAATGGCTGTGATAAACCAAGGTAAGTTGTCATATACTGTTCGGCGTTCCATGCCATTGGCCATAACGGTATAACAACAATTAGGAAAATAAGTGTAAACGCTGATAAAACAAGCGTTAATGCTATTTCATTTGGACTTCTTTGGCGTATTGCGCCTTCAACAAGAGCAATCATTCTATCCAAAAAAGAATCGCCTGCACCACTTGTTATTTGTACTTTTATTTTGTCTGAAAGGACTATAGTACCTCCGGTAACTCCTGAACGGTCACCACCGCTTTCTCTTATAACGGGGGCACTTTCACCGGTTATTGCGGATTCATCAATTGATGCTATTCCTTCAATTATTTCTCCATCACTGGGGATAATCTGACCAGCTTCTACTATTACAATATCACCGGGTTTTAAATCATTTGATGATACTACATCTAAATTTCCAATTGAATTTAGCTTATAAGCAACTGTATCATGACGAACTCTCCGGAGTGAATCTGCATGAGCTTTGCCGCGTGCCTCCGCAAGTGCAGTTGCAAAATTTGCGAACAGAACGGTTAGGAACAGCCATGCATCAAGTGAAATAAAATAGCTGATGGGAACCTGGCTGCCGGAACCAACAAATGCTGTTTGCAGAATGAAAAACAAAGTCAAAAAAGCGCCGACTTCAACAACAAACATAACCGGGTTTCTCCATTGTATATCCGGTCTAAGCATAATGAATGCCTGCTTTAATGCAGCAATTGTGGTTTTCTTTTCAAGTAATTTTTGAGACTTAATTTTGTGCGGATTCTTAGACTGTCCGTCGCTTGTATCGGTCTTTATTTCGGGTTCGATAGTACTTGAGACATTTTCCATGAACATTCCTTTCAATCTAAATTATCTTTTAATTCTCTTTTTATTTTATGTAATAATTCATAAACAAAATTATTATTAGATTCCTATTGTTAACCGCCAAATGGAATTGGTCCAAAATGTTCTGCTACCGGTCCAAGAACTGCAATAGGCAGAAAGAGTAATGCGCCGACGATAATGACTGTGGCAATTAAAAGAAATCCAAACGTTATGCTGTCACTGCGTAATGTACCTAAGCCAAACGGGCTGGTTTTTTTTGCTCCGAGAAATGCAGCCATTGCTACAGGGGCAACAATCGGTAAAAATCGGCTTACAGCCATGACTATACCTGCTGCAACATCCCATGCAGCCGCAGTGGGCGCCGGATTAGGATTGTTAGAAAAACCATATACAACACCTAAGCCGTCAAATGCAGATCCGTTGTTAGCTGATGCGGAAGAAAACTGGTAGAATATTTGTGAAAGTCCGTGAGGTCCGGCATTACTTATTGCTTTTAATCCCCAGGCTGTTGCAGCAAATAATCCTGTAGGGAAGAGGATCATTAGCGGATGAATTAAAAGTGCAATAGTTGCCAATTTCATTTCTCTTGCGCCGATTTTTTTACCCAAATATTCGGGTGTCCGCCCTACCATCATTCCGGCTATAAAAATTGCTATGATTACGTAGAGAAGCATATTTATCATTCCTACTCCTTTACCTCCGAAGATACAATTAAGCCACATACCGACCATAGGCGCTAAGCTCGCCATCGGGTTCATACTGTCTTCTTCTGCATTCACAGCGCCGCATGTAAAATCTGTTGTTATAACATCAAATGCTGCACCTGCCGAAGTTCCGAAACGGAGCTCTTTTCCTTCAAGATTACCAAGATGCTGATTTACCGGCAGCCCTGCTACTGCAGGAAGAATTATAATTTGTTTCCCTTCCGGTGCGGTTACGCTCGGTATTTCATATGTCCTGGTTTGAGGATGAGATGTTAAACCAGGATTTGGTTTTGTTGTATCGAAGTATACAGACCAGGCTATGGTTCCAACCAGCAATAGCAGCATGACTGAATATATAACAAGCCCATGCTTCTTTTTGCCAAGCATTTTGCCGTACATAAGTACAAGTGCAAAAGGAAACATCATCATAGCCAAAGTGTTAAAGAAGTTGGACCAGTCAGTTGGATTTTCAAATGGGTGCGCCGAATTCATTCCATAGAATCCGCCACCATTGGTACCGAGCATTTTCATAGATTCAAAAGCTGCAACAGGGCCGACTATAATAGCCTGCTGTTTTGAAGCGCCTGTAGCATCAGTTCCAAGCGAAGCCGGTTCCAGTGTTGATACATGATATGAACTGTTAAATGTCATCGGGCTTCCTTCTATTATGAAGAAAAGAGCGAAAGCAAAAGCAACAGGGACAAAGGCATAAACTATAACACGCCACATATCCAAAAAGAAATTGCCTAATTTTGCATCGCTTCTTAATGCCCTGATTATTGCCGTTAATGCGCATAGCCCAATAGAAGCCGATATAAAAAGATTAGCTATACCAAAGAATATTTGACTAAAGTTGGATAAATGTACTTCGCCGGAATAATGCTGCAGGTCGGTATTCGTCATGAAAGAAATAACACTGTTAAAAATAGTGGTTGGTGCAAGCATTCCTTTCCCATCAGGATTCATAGGCAGCCAGGGTTGAAGCGCAAGTACAAAAAATCCAAAAACAAAAAGGGCTGTATTGAAAATCAGCAGTGAACCTACATACTGCTTCCAGTTTTGCCCGCCTGTATTCAATTTCGTTTCAAACCATTTGAAACCAGGGAGCGGTTTATATTTCCCATCCATAAGCCAGGCTAAATAACTGCTTAGCGGGAAGGCTATTACAGCTGCCGTCACAACCAGGAAAGCGGGAAGAAACCAGGTTTGTAGAAACATTTTTTTTCACTCCTTTTAATTAACTATAGTTAAAAAAATCATTTATTTATGAAATCCTTATTAGAATTTTTCAGGCCTTATTAAAGCCGCAAATAAATACACAAGCAGAAAAGCTGCTACCACTATTGTTATCCAGATCATAATAATATCTCCTTTATATTTAAATTTTATCGCATAAATCTATGAACCAATAAAAAAACGCCATTAACCCTATCCCAAGAAAAAACATTGTCGGAAGCCAAATTGCGATATTCATATTATAACTCCTTTTTAAGGTTTGCATAAGAATTATTTATTCCGAGACGATAGAAAAAAAGATTTTTCCGCTGATACAATTTCATTTTTTCCTTTTCAAGGTTCTATTTAAATCAATTAAAATGCCAGCAGGTTGCAATAAATGGAAAGAATGAATTATTTATCAAATTGCCGAACTTCATGCCATGCGGTATTTCCGGAAAATACATTTGAATAAAAAGATACCCTACCAAAATGACATGGTGGTTTTCAAAATGACATGGTAATAATTTATTTCAAGAGTTATTAACGAATAAAAGCTGTTAAATAACGCAAAATCCAAATATTCAAAAACGCTATAAATTGGCATTTCAATTGATTGTTTTAACATTGTAAAAAATATCGGGAGGAAGAAAAAATGGATTGGTTGGAAAAAAGATTAGAAGAAAAACCGGCTATTAAAAATAATTTCAATAATATTTTTGATTTAAATGAATCTGCACAATTTAAATGGGTCGA
>Ga0181520_10009532_pt1 | contig 13367 bp, 8 predicted proteins | sample PEATcosm2014_Bin_29_FD_132451 | JGI IMG/M metagenome (GOLD analysis project Ga0181520, IMG submission 132451) | Peatland microbial communities from MTU Mesocosm Facility, Houghton, MI, USA - PEATcosm2014_Bin02_30_metaG | ecosystem: Environmental > Terrestrial > Soil > Wetlands > Peat | place...
GGCACCTGCTAGGAGAAAACCCCGGAAAAACTTCAAGTCGCTCACACCCCCGAGCCCACTCCAGAGGTCTGTAAATACAGCACATTCTCGCAATCACTCCTCTCAATACCCGGACAGTAGTGTGCAGAAGCGGGTTCAAACGACGGGTCGACGGATTACTATATTTCAAACGTGTCCGGCGGCCAGCTAATCGTACAAGGCACAACGCTCTATATGGCAGGCGTCTTTAACACAATATTCGACTACAAAACCGGCATCACTAACACCTGCAATAATATCGCTCGATGGGATGGTGATGATTGGCATCCTTTAGCGGCAGGCATTGATAGCGATGGCTGGATCTACGGAATTGCTCTTTCTACAAACGCATTATATATTGCTGGGTCATTTCTTACAATTAACGATGGCATCTTTTCACCGGACATTGCCCGTTGGGCAATTGCCCCGAATGCGGCGTGCATCAGCGCTTCAGATGCGCCGAGTAGCAATATTGGCACCATGGCCAACGGAGGATCTGCCGGCGGATACGCTAACTTTAATATTACCACGACCACCGGCCACTATACTTGTTTGCCAGCCGGAGGAACACCACAAGTTGACGCCACCTCCCTTGGCGTTGCCAGTTCTGTTACTTTCTGGGCGTCGGATGCCAACGGAAATCCCAGCGGGAACATAACTTCATTTTATAGCTTCGATGGCAGCTTGTCTTCTCTGGATGTCAGCGGGCTGGGTTACCTGCAAATCCTTTTCTGTCAATTCAGCCAGCTAACTTCTCTTGACGCCAGCGGATGCACCAGCCTGCAGGGACTGAACGTTGAATATTCTCCGTTCTTAACATCAATCGATCTTGATAATTGCAACTCACTTAACTGGTTATTGGTTGATAGCTGTGGACTTACAATGGATGATGTTGAAACTTTGAATGCTTTTTTTGAATCCCTTCCCCCTGCAAACACTTCAGATGCGATCATTTATATTGGCGATAGCGGTTGTGATGGCACAATTCAAGGAGGTGATTTTTCGATTGCCGAAGATTTGGGGTGGGTGGTCAGCACTGATTGCGAATAGGACCCGCACAGGAATCGCAACGAGGCAAATCATGTGTATAGAGCCTGCCAATCGCCGCAGTTTGCATTGTCCGCGTCTGATGGAAGGCCGTTGGAGCTAGTTTCATATAAGTCACCAGCGCGGCAGGGTGAAAGCCAGTTTGTCTTCCAAGACGGACCCAACTGCTGGTGCTGAATCCTCCCGGTACTCGCGCACGGGACGGCGCTGCCGATGTACCAGTCGCAGGCTGCTGCGAAGGTAGGAAACTCCGCCGCGGCGGTCGGCTTTTTTGGGGAGTCGTTGTTGTAATCGCTGCCGCCACTTATGATCGTTATGATTGTGGGGTTTAATGGATGAGGAACCAAATCCATCCCCATTATGGGGGCCAGGCCCCAAGATGCGCCCTAAAACCTGCTCTGAGGCTGTCGCAGTGCCCAGGTGAGGCCAGCAGGCCGACCCCCCAAAAACCTCTGGCAAATCGCAGCAGGCCACCCGCAGGCTCCCAGAAACGACCTCAAAACCGCGCTCTGTGGGCCAACTGATGGCGCAAAAGCGGATTCGCGGTGCCGGACGCTTCGCGGATTGCGAATCCGCGAGACAGCCGACTGCCAGTTCGACGCTACTCGCCTTCATCAAATGATGCACGCGACTTCGCATATTGGATGTTCGAACTGCCCGACTTGGCTGGCAAACCGGCGGAAACGGTTGCGCTTGAAACTGGCGCACACCGTGGCCACCATGAATTCAGAATTCAACACCCTGCAACCCGTCTGGCCGGCACAATTCCGCTCTGGGGGGCGAAGGAATTCGCAGGGGAAACCCCTGTGATCATGAAACTAATACAAGATGATTTGGAATGCACGTTTACCACCATTACCACCAGAAAAAGGCCCCTTCTTGGGTGCGAGGAATCATCAGATCAAATTTCCGCCATTCGATATGACCATCTTTGAATCCTATATTCCCCCCCGTTGGATTGCCTCTGCTGTCCATATGAGGGGTGACCTGTGGGTAAACCTGACCATTAACCTCAAAACCGCCAGCCACACTATTAAAACTGGTTCCCGAATATTTGACGCCGGTCTCCGTGGCGGTTTCACTAATAACTGCTTCTGCAACCAACTCGCGGGTGGCAACGTTTTCCCTGTACGAAATAGTCGTGCCCGGGAAGGTAACCACTTCCGGCTGCAGGGTTACGTTGACATTGGTGATAATCAACGCGGCCTTCCCGGTGCCGGTATTCGTCCCGCTAAAGGTGCAGGCGTATCCCATGCAATGAAAGTCCGTGCTCGCCGGCGGGGTGGCCGTCACCCCAAAGTTCCAAAGCGTTTCGCCGGCAACATAGCCGTTAACCCCGCCAATGCCGGTTCCCGCCCAATTGTACACGTCATTGTACTTCGGACCTGTTCCGGGACAATAAAAAGCCTTCTTCGTCATGCCGCCACCCAACAAGATCTGCGCCGCCGGATCCGGCAAATCCCAAACCCAATAAGCATTACTGTCCCCCAAAACGGGCAGCTTGTCATTAAACTGGCCGCCATAGATAAACATCGCCAGCTCCAGTTGATGCAGATTGGCCAGGCACTGCATGCGCATAGCCTTGTCCTTGGCCTTGGCCAGCGCGGGCAGAAGCATCGCCGCCAGAATGGCGATGATGGCGATGACCACCAGCAGTTCAATCAGAGTGAACGCGCGGGAGAAAGGGGATCCCCGTCGGTTCTGGTTCTGCCGGACGGGGACCGGTTCGGTTTTGGGCGTGGGTGTGTTTGTCATATTGCTTAACAATCGTTTGTCTTTTGCTTATTTCAAGTTACCAAATAAATTCAACGGTGGCCGGGTTGCGGTTGGGTTGCAGGATGAACGGCCCTTCATCCCACGACACTGGAAAGCGTCTTTCCTGTCTGCTGGAGAACCCACCGCCGGTTCATTCAATTCATTTTCACCACCGGCCGTCTCCGATTCAACTCAGGCCCGCACCACAGCACGCGCCCCGGATTAGTCCAATCAAAGGCTTTGTCAAAACATACAATCCAAGCCCGCCAGTTGCAAAGCCCATTTGCGCAAAGATTTAGCCAATTTGCGCATCTCTGCCGGCAATTCCGTTTTTCCGGCGCGTTTCACCCTCCCATCACGCGCCCGCCCGGCGAACCGTCCTCCCCCGTTTGCACCCGGCGGCAGCCTGAAGGCCGCGCCCAGACACCTTCAACCATTGGAAACCGTGTCACCCGGCGTCCCGCAACTCTGCCACTAATAATAATTCTTGTTTTGGTCTGATTCAAACCTATTTTTGTCAATTTGACAACCAAATCAAGGGTGCGCCAGACGAAAGAACAGCGCGCCATTCAAGGCCGTGCATCCCGGAGTTGTTGGCGGCATTTCCGGCCGGGGGCCGATTTGGAGTGCGGCGACAAGTCGCCGCTGTTGGACGAGACGACACGTCGTCGAGTTCAAAAAAGCGCACCTCTCCAGCCTCACCAACCACTTCCGGAGGCACCGGACTCATTCGTGCCGTTCAGCACGATCTTGCCGCCGGGGAGGGTGGCCCCGCCTTTCAGCGTGCCGCCGGCCGAAGCCACGGCGTCCGTGACCATTCTGCTGCCGTTGGGCTCATTGAAAGCGCTGTAACGGTGGATCAGGATTTGCGCCCCGACGGCAGGTGCCAGAAGGCATGCCATCAGGACGCAGCCCTGAATCAAGCAGGCAATCATTTTCAATTAAGCAATCTATCGCCACTGGGCACCATCCGCCAATGCCATTTTGCACAAGCGTGGCGCAGGTCGGCTCTTAAAAAACGGGCGGCACAACCCGTTATTACGGTCCCACTTGAGCCTCAGCGCAGAAAGGCGCGTAGCGTCCCGTAGCAGAGCGCCCGTCCTCTGGCGCTCTTGCGGGCAAACACCCACCCACCCCCGTCCATCCCTCCCGCCAACCACCGGTCCCGTTCCCCTGCCGGAATTGGCGTAGCGGCAAACTGGCGTTTGCCGCATTTGTTTTGCCAACCCTGAAGTTCGGCCACTGGAATCGCTATCTTTCTGTGAGGCGGGCGATGATTCTCCTCCCCGGGGGAGAAGGCCGGGATGAGAATTCGCCCAAACGAAATGTCGCGCCTTGAACCCCCGAACCTGATCAAGGTTCATGGGAAGTTTCGACCTCCAAAATTGGATGCACATTGGCGCCATGAACCTGGGAGACGGTTCATGGAGAGGGCGGTTTTTTCGTACCGCAGACTTCCCAGTCTGCTGTATCGCGGATTTCCCAACCCGCAGACCGTTCGCCAACCTGGCGCGCCCGCCCTCCGCCGATCTTGTCCGCCATAGCCTTTGCGACGGCGGATTTGCGGCCAACCGGTCGCCCACCCCGGCCATCCCCCCCCCACCCCCCCGACGAACCATGCTCCTTCTCCCCGGGGAGAAGGCCGGGAGGGCGGACATCTCCCCGGTAGGGCGGTGCTGCCGGACCGCCCATTATTTGTCTTTTCCCCCCCGGCCCGTCCCTGCGGTCTCTTTGACAGCGCCTTGGAACCTCGACCCGCGCCCGGAAACGGAGCGCGGCTCTGTGAGCCGCAGCGCGTGGAATTCAGATAAAATCCCGGAACCAGTTTTGAGGCTTGGAATTTGAATTTTCCTTGAATTTTGCTGATTGGTGTTTGAATATTCCGGCGAGCGCCACGCCTGCGCCATCGGCGTGCAAGGTGCAGAGTCAGACCGCAAAACCTCACCCAACCTTGGGTGGTCGCTAAAGTTACCACCATTTCCACCGATAAGACAGGTGTTGAAACCGGCGGTCAGTCGCCAAGAAGAGCTGACAGGGGTTAACCAATGGTGAACCGCCCTTTAACAGGTTCGCCCGCGACATGGATGTCGCGTAAAAACAATGCCCCCCCCGGGGCGACTCATGGATGGAGTTATTATGGGCCTAGTAGTTAATACAAACATATCGGCGGAGCAGACAGCGTCTTTTCTGGAGCAATCCAGCAATAATCTGAGCAAATCGCTCGAAGAGTTGTCCTCCGGTTCCAAAGTCAATTCACCGTCGGATGACAGCGCCGGCCTGGCCGTGTCAATGAATCTGACCGAGCAAATGGGCGACAATTCGGCCGCGTCCGACAACGTCAACAACGCCATTTCGTTCAACCAAACCCAGGACGGTTACCTCCAGCAGGTCAACAGCGCCCTGGACCGGATGAGCGAACTGTCCGTGCAGGCGCAGGACATCACCAAATCGAATAGCGACCGCACCCTGTACCAAGGGGAGTACAACACGCTCGCCAAATACATCAACAACGTCGCCACCCAAAGCTTCAACGGGGTCAGCCTGTTCAACGGCGACTCGTTGGCCGTGACCACCGACAGCAGCGGCGGCATGTTCAACAACAGCGGGGTCAACCTGGGCGCGTCCGTTTATTCCGGCCTGGTGGATGGCTCCATTGCCACCACCTCGGGCGCGGTGGCCGCCTTGTCGGAGGTGCAGGCCGCCGTCAACCAGCTCGCGTCGGATCGCGCCACCATCGGCACCAACGAGGAGACGCTCACCAACTACAGCAACCAGCTCACCACCCTCAACAACAACCTCTCGGCTGCCAACAGACAGATCATGGATGTCGACGTGGCGACGGAGAGCACCGCCTACGCCCAGCAAAACATCCTCGTCCAGACCGGCACGGCGATGTTGGCCCAGGCCAATTCACAACCTCAAATCGCGCTGAAGCTCCTGAGCTAACCAGCCGGTTTGATCTTTCCGTGATACAGCCCGGACGGTGCGGGAGCGCCGTCCGGGCCTTGCTGTTTGGGCGCATCTTCACACTGCCCCCGGAGCGCCGGCTTGCAGCCGGCTTTGGACGTGCGACAATTCAACACGGTTGGTTGCCAGCCAAGCGTCCCCGAGGCCAGAAGCCGGTGACAGACCGGCGCTCCGGTTGCCATACCAGCGGGGGCGGAACCAGTCTGCGCCCTTGGTTGTTTCCACCGGCACTTTGCCCTTGCCCCGCCCAACGCCCTCCGGCATGTTGGTTTTCCTTATGAAACAACCCTTGGTGTCGCCTGCCCGGTGGCTGGCCATGGCGGCCCTCTTTCTGACCGCCCTCATTTCCCTCCGCGCCGCCACCGCCGACGCCCCCATCGCGCCGGAATTGCAGGTCGCGGACCCCTTTCTCCTGGCCATTCCCCAATCCGGCTTCGGCCGCGATTACTTGTTCAGTGCCTCCATGATCCCCCAGGGCCGCTCGCCCACCAGCCACGGCTTGTCCGGCAAAATCGTCCGGTTCGAGTTGTTCCCGGATGGCGTGGACCTTTATGAATCCACCCAGGGACTGGTTGTGACCGGCGACCTCCCCGCGCGGCGGCTCCTGGCCAGTTTCCCCATTGTCCGCCAGGACACCAACCTCGTCGTCGTGGATTTCAACAAGGGCATGCGCCGCGTCTTCACCCAATCGTGGACCGACGACGGCGGACTCGACTTCGCCCAGCACGACACCGTGCTCGAGGTGCCCGACAGCCGCGTCTTTGAAATCCGCCGGGACGCCGGCCAGTTGATCATCCGCCAGAGCGTGCAGACCCGCAGCCGGGCCTCCGATCAGGACGTCGAGGACCGCTTCGAGGCGCGCTATTTCATCGCCCCCTACCGGCCGGGAAGCTTTGCCGGCAAGGAGCCCAACCCGGTGGATGGCCGTTATGCGCGATTTTTTGAAACCGAGGGCCGCCTCGAACCCGGCACCGGCCGCGTCTCCGCGCGCATTGACCGCTTTGATCTGAAATCGCCCGTCGTCTTTTATTATTCAGCCAACACCCCGCCGGACTATGTCGAAGCCGTCCGGGACGGCATCCTGTATTGGAACCTGGCCTTTGGTCGCGAAGTCGTGCAGGCCAAACCGGCCCCGGCGGGCGTCACCGCGCCGGACGCCAAATACAACCTCGTCCAGTGGGTGCCATGGGATCTGGCGGGCTTCGCCTACGCCGATGTGCTCTCCGACCCCCTCACCGGCGAATCCCGGCACGGACAGGCCTACATCACCAGCACCTTCAGTTTTTACGGCAAAGCCCGCGCCCGCGCCCTGCTGCGCGCGCTCGAAGCCCTGGCCGAGCCGAAGAAGGATGATAAAAAAGGCGCGGCCGCCCGGTTGGTCGTGCCCTTTCTGGATTCGGCTGAGTGCTGCGAATCCGACCCGCGCGTCTTTGCCCAACAGATGGCCCGCGGCCTCCAGGATTTGCTCGCCAGCGACACCCTCACCGATGAAGCCGTGCGGCGCGTCTCCCAGGACTATGTGCGCGAAGTCGTCGCCCACGAAGTCGGCCACATTCTCGGCCTGCGCCACAATTTCGCCGGCAGCCTCGCCGCCACCCTTTCGAACCAGGAACTGGATGACTGGTTCCGCGCCTATCTCACCGGGCAGCCCCTCGACGCCTACACCAACAAGCTCGCCTCCAGTTCCATGATGGAATACACGGTGTTCAAGGGCGCGGTCTTCATCGGTTGGAAGATGCGGACCGTCCGTGAAGCCCTCCCGCATGACCGCGCCGCCATTCGCTGGGGTTACGACGACAGCCCCGAGGCGCGCACCAACAAGCTCCTCTTCGCCACCGACGACGACCTCGGCCGCTACGGCGACGTGCGCCCCTTCGATTTCGGGCCCGACCCCGTCGTCAGCGCCTACGCTGACACGGCGGATTTTCTGAACCTGCTGCCCAACACCATCATCGAAACCTTCATCCGCGCCCGCGCCCCGCAAAACCCCACTGACCGGGTGCCCTTGGAGCAGGTGAACCTGGACGCCACCGCCTACGCCTCGCAAATCGCCGGATACTTTGTCAACGCCCTCCAGTGGTTCTCCGCCGACACCCGTTCGCTCCGCGTGGAAAGCCAGTTTGACTACATTGGCGAACTCAACCTCAAGGAGCGCCATCAGGCCCATTGGAAGGATCTCAACCGGCAGATTGACCGGCTCGGCGGGGTGGACCGCGCGCTCTTTTCCGCCCTGCCGGCGGACTTCAAACTGGATCTCAAGGACCCGCCCGCCGGCCTGCCCGTGGTGCCCCGCCTGGACGCCGCCAACCTCGCCAGCCGTCTGGAAAAACTCCTCGTCTCCACCAATTACGCCGTGTTCGTGGGGCTCGACGACAAAAAATACAGCTTCACCCCGGAAGAACGCGCCCTGATCACCCAGCGCGGCCGCCAATGCTTCACCGAACTGGAAAAGGAACTCGTCAAACAAATCTGCCAGCGCCTCGAAAACGCCCCGCGAAATCTCGGCGTGGAAGCCAACGACGGCGTCTCCGAAGATGACAGCGTCGCCAAACTGGAACAGCGCATCATTGAAGTCGTCAAATACGTCGTCACCGCCAAAGACGACACCAAACGCGTCGAAGGCCGCGTGGACAAAAGCCAGGTCGCCGTGCCGGTCTTCAAGTACGACCAGGAAACCCGCCTGGCCGCCGCCCGCGCGCTCAACGAAAAAACCGGCTCCTACAAGGACTGGGCCGACGACGCCAAGGGCGACCTCAACAACGATTTAAAGAAGGAAGTGGAGGAGGCCCTCAACCTGGATCATTTCAAGGACTTCAAGGTCTCCCTGCTCTCGCGCCCGCTGCGGGACTGGTATCAGCAACAGCAGGAACTGCTCGCCCTGCTCCCCCCCTCCCCGCCCGCCCCGGGCTCCTCCGCCCCCCCGCCCCTCCCAACAAAATAATTTGCCCGCAAGTGATTGCAACCGCTCAACCACGGCCCGGCGGCATCATTCATCTCATGGCCCGGGTTACAGGGTGCCGAAAATCCATAACCGGCACCCTGCGTTCCCAGAGCGGGTCCCACAACCCGCCGTTTTAAATCCGCGCCTCAAGGCTTCACCGTGCGATAGAAGCGCATCACGTTGTTGGTCGCACCCGTGTCAATGTAGGCCGGCAGACCGGAGAGGGTCGCCGTTTCATTGGTCAGAGTGGTCCGGTTGAACAGGTCGGGGCTGCCCTGCACCTCGTAGCTCAAGGTGGCATTGCCACCCGTGAAGGTCAGTTGAAGGGTCCGGTCCAGCAGCACGACCGGAGGATTAATTTTCACCGGCGTCAGCACCACGGTCAGCGTGCCATTGACATGGGTGATGAAGTAATTGTCCACCCCACTGCCGACCGCCGAACCGACCGTGATCGGACAAGTGCCCAGGGCGGGAGGCGCATCCATGCACTGCCCGCAAAAAGTCAGCGGGCACCGCCGAAATGCGTGTCCGTGACCCAATGCCACTAGGATTTGGCCCGTATTCTTTTAAGATCACTTGCGTTCAGCCCATCCGGTCACTGGAATCGTTGTCTTTCTGTGAGGCTGGCGATGATTCTCCCTCTCCTGGGGGAGAGGGCCTGGGTGAGGGCGGACGTTCACACAGATCTCCGTTAAAATTCTGCGCCAATTGCCGTTCCACCAACTGTCCGGACGATGGCTGCAACACCACTTCCGGCGGGTGCGCCAGCGGGGTTCCCTTTACTGACCCTTGCCCTTCAAACTACTGCACCACTTGGCGGTAGAACTGCCGGGGCGCAGCCGGTGTCAACACCAGGGGGGAGCCTGACAAAATGGGGCTCCAAGGCCCGACCGGGGTCGTTGCCTCCTGAAGCTGGCCTTGGGACCATTGAACTTCAATTTGGCCGTTGGCAAGCGGCTTGAGGCCGAAGCTGACGGGCGGAGTCGCGGCCGCGCCGAACGTCCATTCTTGATTCGCGCCGCCGTTCCAGGGCCATTGATCAACGTAGCCGCCGTTGTTGGTGGAAAAGGACGACACTTCCAAGGTCAGACCGCTGTTGCGGTTGAGGATTTGGTAGAAGTCATTGGTCAAATTGGAAATCGCCCACTGCTGGCTGTTGCCGCCATTCCAAATCCCCTGGTTGATGGCGGCATGGCTGGCGGAGGAGGCCCCGGTGACTTCCAGGACCAGGCCGCTTTTTTCGTTGATGATTTCGTAATATCCGTTGCCGAGATTGCTCAAAGCCCATTGCTGGGCCGCGCCACCGTTCCAGACCCACTGGCTCACGCTGGCGCCGTTGGTGGTGGCGGCGAGGTCAACCTCCAGCGCCAAGCCGCTGTTGCCATTGACGATCTGATGGTTGCCGGACGTGTTGAAACCGCTCCACGCATACTTGACCAGGTCGAGTCCGCTGGGGCTGTTCAAGACCAAGGCCGGGTTGTTGGGATCGCGGGTGAACAGGCTGTATGAGTCGCCGTCACGCAATCCCGGCCAGTAAACCGCGCCGATTTGATTGCTGCTGCCATAGGCGGCGAACCCGATGAGGGACGCGATTTCATTGTTGCCCTGGCTGCCGCCCGCGTAATTCCAACCATAGGTCATCGAGCCGCCAAACTCGGTCAGCACGGTGAAACCGGCATAAGCCCCGACTTCGCCCGCCAGACTGCTGTACCAACCGGACGACGAAGTTTCGCTGGAGTTGTAAAAACCGTAATCATGAGCCGAATACAAACAACCAGTGGTGATGCCGGAGGAGGCCACGGCCGGCACGTCGTTGTCATAGCTGGTGCCACCGACCAGCACGCGGCCACGCGCCACCGTCGGATACCTTTGCAGCCAGTTGGTCACGACATTCAGCCAGCCGGAGGTGCTGTAGCCAAAGGGCTCATTGAGGATTTCAAAATACACGTTGCCGTTGCCGTTGTAGCTCGTCACGACCGTGTCCCACATCTTCCAAAAGCAGGGGAGGTCATTGACCATGCCGTGTTCGTCGCTCGAACCGGTCCAGGGGCAGACGATCACCTTCATTCCCAGGCTCGTGGCTTCGTCAATGGCGGCTCGATAGTTCCCCCACCACGAGCCGATGACCGTCTCCGGGTTGATGGGAATTCGCACCGCGTTCGCGCCGACGCCGGAAAATGCGCTCAAAACCAACCCCGCCACGGATTGCACGGCCGCATAATTGTCCGTGATGCTCAGACCGCTCAACAACAGCGGACCATCAATGAAATTGTCGCCCGGATCAGCCCAGTTAAACCCGTGAAACGTGGCGGCGGCCGCACCGGAACCGCCCGAGGGCGCGGACACTGTCCCGGTGGTTTCCACGGACAAAATGAGCCATTGCTGGAAAGCGCCGCCGTTCCAGGCGGATTGATCAATGGCACCGCCATCACCGGTCGCCTCCTGGCTCACTTCCAAGGCCAGACCGCTGTTTTGATTGATGATCTCGTAGCAGCCATTGGTCAGGCCGGACAAATTCCATTGCTGGTTGGCGCCGTCCAGCCAGGTCCCTTGATCAACCAAGGCGCCGCCGGCCGTGGATTGACCGGAGACCTCCACCGCCAGGCCGCTGTTGCGGTTCACGATTTCCCACGCCCCGCCCCCGGCACTGGCCAGGGTCCACTGCTGATTCAAGCCGCTGTTGGCAATCCATTGGTCCAAATCGGTGCCGTTGGTGGTGGAAAACGCGGGCACTTCCAGCACCAGGCCGCTGCCGGCGTTGACGATCTCATAATCACCCGTGAACGCCTGGCCCAAGAGAGAGCTGGTGGCGAGAAAAAGGCACGCGGCCGCCGCAAGGTGCCACGACAACCTTGGCGCGTTCAGGCACGCTGGCGTGCCGGACCGCCTTCTAAGTGGCGGTAAATTCCACACAATCGTCATCATTTACATCGCTTTCACCTCAGCACCGAACCGGCCGGATGTTGTTTTCAAGCTGCACGCGGTCCCACCGGCATGTCAAACCACAAAAAATTATTTGCCGAACCTCCCACCTGTGTTTCTGCGTAAATCGCGCTGCTGGTGGGTTTTTGAGTAGAAGCTTTAAACCACAAAATTCCCGCCGCTGCAAAGCGCCGCAAAAATATGACCAACCCCCGAAACCGCTGTAGTTAAATAAAAGCAGGGAGCTTCGGCTCCCGGCCGGGGAGGGTCCGCTGGTCCGCCACCGCTTCAACGAAGGCGGATGGCTTCAGTCCCCCCTCCGCTCTTTGACATGTTCCGCCGTCAGCGGCGGTGCCGGAAGTGATGGGGTGGGGACGGTTCGTCCCCACATTACCTCCTCGCAGTCCTGGCTTGCCGAGCCGTTGAATTGTGGACCGGATTGTAGGCCGGGTCCCCTGACCCGGCGTCAGGCCCCCCTTCATCTGTTTTATTTGCGTCAATCAGCCGTCCAGAACGAAAAAACACGGATAAACACAATAAAACTCGGTTAAAAAAATTCCCGGGCGGCTTTTGCAGGTTTTGGCGCAGAATTGCAGTCACGGCCAAACCCGGTTCCGCCCCCCCCGCAGCCGGGCAGCAACTCCGCCCTGCCCTTCACAGCGAACCAGTGCTGGCAATCAACTCGAGAACGGCGGCCACCGCCTCCTCCGTTTTCACGAATTGAATGGCTCCGCCGCGCGGCTTGATTTCGACTTCGCCCTTGGCCAGGGATTTTTCGCCGAGCCCAACCCGAATCGGAAAGCCGACCAGGTCGGCATCCTTGAATTTCACGCCGGGGCGGTCGTCACGGTCATCCAAAATCACGTCCACGCTTTTGGCCGTCAGTTCCGCGTAAATCTTTTCCGCCAGTTGCATCGCGGCGCTTTCCGGGGCAACATTCAGCGGGGTGATGCACACTTGATAAGGAGCCACGTTCAAGGGCCAGATGATGCCGTCCTTGTCGTTGCTCTGTTCGATTACCGCTTGCAGCGTGCGGGTGACGCCGATGCCGTAACAGCCCATCACGGAGGGCTTGCGCACGCCGGTTTCATCCAGGAACGTGGCGTTCAGCTTCTCGCTGTACTTCGTGCCCAGCTTGAAGACGTGCCCCACCTCGATGGCCCGGCGGATCTTCAGCGGCTTCCCGCACTTCCCGCAGGGTTCCCCGGCGTTGACCGTGCGCAGATCAAACCACGCGGTCACCTTGATGTCGCGCTCGATGGACACGCTGCGGTAATGGAAGCCGTCCTCGTTCGCGCCGGTGGTCATGTCGTTCGCGCCGCGCAGACGTTCATCGGCATACACTTTGACTTCGGCCGGCACGTTCACCACGGCCCCGAGCGAACCGGGCCTGGCGCCCAGCGCCGCCTGGCATTCCTCCGGCGTGGCCGGACGCACCGCCACCGCGCCGGTCCGGGCCATGAACTTGGTCTCGTTCAACTGGTCGTCGCCGCGGATCAGCACCAGCACCGGCAGGCTGTCGGCGATATAAACGAGGGTCTTGATCTGGCGGTTGGCCGGCACGCTGTACGGGGCCTTGCTCAACGCCTCAATGGTGACCACGCCGGGCGTGGGGAATTTTTCCACGGCCGGGCCGGCCTCGCGCACGGCGGTCCTGGGAATGCCGCTGGTGGCCTTCTCAATGTTCGCCGCGTAACCGCAGGCTTCGCAGAAGGCC
>Ga0181520_10009536_pt1 | contig 13357 bp, 13 predicted proteins | sample PEATcosm2014_Bin_29_FD_132451 | JGI IMG/M metagenome (GOLD analysis project Ga0181520, IMG submission 132451) | Peatland microbial communities from MTU Mesocosm Facility, Houghton, MI, USA - PEATcosm2014_Bin02_30_metaG | ecosystem: Environmental > Terrestrial > Soil > Wetlands > Peat | place...
CCACCTGCGAGCGCGCGGCAACGAATATGGCGCGGTGACGGGGCGGCCGCGACGGTGCGGGTGGCTGGACATTCCGCTGCTGCGCTACTCCAACCAGGTGAACGGCGCGGAGTGGCTGGTGATCACCAAGCTCGATGTGCTGGACGAGTTGGCGGAGATTCCGATTTGCGTGGGTTACGAGATCGATGGCAAGGTGACGGACGAGATTCCGGCCGATGTGCAAGGGCTGGAGCGGATGAAGCCGCGCTATACGACGCTGAAGGGCTGGCAGACGTCTACCGAAGGCATCACGGAGTTTGACAAGCTGCCGCTGGCGGCGCAGGAGTATTTGAAGTTCCAGGAGCGGGAGAGCGGGGCACAGATCGGCATGGTTTCAACCGGGCCGGATCGCGATCAGACTATGGTCTTGCCTGCATTCGCCGCAGCCTTGAACGAGATTCACAGCTAAACTTGATACGCGCCCGGAGTGCACCTCTACACTGGGCAGGAGCGAAACGAGCGATATGGTCAGCTTTCTTGTTCGGCTGAAGTTTGCCCCCGAAGATCGTGCCGATGTGGCGGAGATTCTGCGCCAACTTACCTTGGCCTCGCGTCAGGAACCGGGGTGCGTGAGCTACATACCGCACCAGGTGCAGGGCGAACCCGATACGGTCCTGATCTATGAACAGTATCGCGACGCCGGGGCGCTTGAAGCACACGGACAGAGCGCGCATTTCAAGAAGTATGCCGTTGCCGGCCTCTATCAGAAGATGCGGGAGCGGACCAGGGAAGATCTGGTCGCACTGGTTTAGGTCTTTGCCGGTTTTCTGCCCGCGAGTTCCTGGTAAAACGGAGAAATATGGCAGTCCATTGACCGGCAAGGGCGTATCGAGCTACGATGCGAGACGCCTATGCCGGTTTCTGCGAATACATCTCTCTCACGCGTGAAGGGCCGAATTGCGATTGGGCTTCTGCTGTTTCCGGCACTCGCGGCCGGGGTCGGCACGATTGCTCAAACGCCTTCGGAGACAGCCCATTCGGGATTGCCCCGGGCCCAGAAGCACGAGAGCCGCCACGAGATCGACCAACTCGAAGATGCCTGGCGAAACGCGGTTCTGAAGTCGAATACCGCAGCCATGGAACCGCTGCTGGCCGACGACTATATGGCCATTACTCCGAACGGTACCCTGCAGACCAAAGATCAGGCCCTGGCCAACCTGCGCAGCGGACGAACCCATGTGCAGACGCTGGAATTGTCGGATCGCAAAGTGCGATTTTATGGGACCACGGCCGTGGTCACTTCCCTGGCCGATTTGAAGGCCACGACCAGCGAAGGAGAGGTTGCTGGAAGTTTCCGTTACACCCGGGTTTATGTTCGGGACGCGCATGGCCACTGGAAGATCGTCAGCTTTGAGGCCAGCCGCATCCGCGACGGCGGCGATCACAAATAAAAAGACAGGTCAGCGGCAGAATGAAAGAAGCCACAGCCTCCCCATAGCGAAGCCGGAGGCTTTTCCGGCATGAATTTCCCGGCCTCGGGAGAGGAATGCTGCGTCCAGCTTTGCTGCGTGTATAATATGGTCTGCGCCTATCGGGTATTCGGGTTGGCTTCCCCAAGAACCAGCCAACGACCCTGTCGGACGGCCATGTAGTCCGGAATACTGTCTTCTCACATAGCCGTTCTCTCGTTTCGCGGGGCAGGGCTCTCTGGTTCTTGATTCACAAGTTCGACGCGCGTTGCTACGAGAGTTCGTTTGTGGCCAGGTTCTCGAAGCTCAAGCATCCATGACTGGCGAATTGGCGTCAGAGCAGAAGACAAGGACGGGGCAATCGCATGAAATCCGCGCGTTTGGCACCACTCAGATTCTTTTCGCTCTTGTTCCTTCTGCCCGGTCTTGGCGGATTGATTGTTTCTGCCATGATCTCTACGGGCTACCTGGAGAGGCTCCCGCGCGTCCCGGTGCCGGAAGAACTTCGCATCACACCCCGGAATATTCACGGGACCGTCGTCTACCAGACCCAGGAAGAAGACCGAAAGCTGAATCTGATCGAGTATTCCTCGGTCGGCATCTTCTTGGTCGGGCTGGGGTTGGGGTGTGTCTATATGGCTAAATGGGGAACAATTTACGCCATCGGGGCCGAGGAAGAAGATTTCTCTCCGGAAAAGGGCCGGTGACCGGCTGCGGTTTGGGACGCGGGGAGAGATTCTGCGCTCCTTCGGACTCCTAGAATAGGGTATGCCCGAGCTTCCCGAAGTCGAGACCATTGCCCGCGGAGTTCATGCGCGAGTCCAAGGCGACCGCATCGTGCAAGCCTGGTTCGGCTCCCATCGCGAACCATTCAAAACGCCTCCAGGCATACAAGCTTCAGGTCTTGAAGGACGTGCTTTTCTGGCTGTCCATCGGACCGGAAAGCATATTGTCTGCGAATTGGGGCCCATCGAGGACAACCCGACAGCAGGAACCGTCTCTTCGAACGCTCGGGAAGCTGTGCCGCAGGCGCAGTGGATCGTGCATTTGGGGATGACCGGGCGCCTGCTGGTGACCACACCGGATGGCCCGCTGGCTCCGCATACCCACGCACGGCTTAGCCTGGCCAGTGGTCGGGAGGTGCGGTTTGTAGACCCCCGCCGGTTCGGGCGACTGGAGTTTCGCGCCCTGGACCAGACCAGCGGGTTCAGCGGACCTGGCGCGGACCCACTTGTTATCGGCCAGGAAGACTTTGCCCGGCTATTTCGTGGGCGCAAACTGGCGATAAAGGCCGCATTGCTGAATCAGACATTGCTGGCAGGGGTGGGAAACATCTATGCGGACGAGAGCCTCTTTCGGGCCGGGATTCGTCCCCGCAAGGCGGCAGGCCGGCTGAGCCGTGCAGAGTTTGGGCGACTGCGGGAGTCGCTGCGCTCGGTGCTGGAACACGCCATCCGGCTGGGTGGCTCTTCGGTATCGGATTACGTGGACGCCGACGGGGTGCGCGGCTTCTTCCAACTGGAACATTGCGTCTACCTGCGCACTGGTTTGCCCTGCCGTCAGTGCGGGACGCCGATTCGGCGGATTGTGGTGGGGGGCAGGGGTACGCACTACTGTCCGCGTTGCCAAAGCTGAGGGCGTTTCTATGGTTTTTAGAAGATAGGTCGAACTGGACTATGCGATTCCAGAAAAAGCACATCTGCGGTACCGTCGTAACCTGTTGATAAAAAACGAAAATCGGAATGGCGCTCCGATTGCTATATAGAGGGTGCCAGTGATCGATCCGGCGGCAGAAAATGTGACCGCCCCAGAACAGCAGACGCCCGGCAAGAGCCTCCGCCTACGTAGCGGCCCCACAAAAGGGGAAAATCGGCCGGGAAGCCTGCGAAAGGCGCGGTGGAAACAACCACCGCCCATTAGTTAGCTGGAGGCCAGTGACCAGCACCGAATCCCAAACGCCGCTTCTCCGGAAGCGGCGTTTGCGCGTTTGCCGTGACGTTGGTCATCGATTGTGCATCGAAGAGAGCAGAAGTGCTCTTGCAAGGTGGAAAGCTTCGCTGTAGTATCAGAGTTGCCTATAAAGCGGCTGACGCGGGCCACCCGGGAACGGGCAGAGCAAGCTCGCCGCCAAGCAAGGAAGCATCGCCGACCACTTCATTCATTGCCAGACTGTTTGCGCGTCGATAGCTCCCATAGGAATTGGCATTATCTGAGGAAAGTAAAGGCCGCACCGTACAAACTCCGGTCAAGAACCCGACCCGGGCTTCTGCAAGCGGAGGGAGCGCAGCGAAGGCTCCTGTGTAGAGAGTGGCAAGGACCCTAGGAATCTTTGAAATTGCGTGCTGAAGCTCCGCTTCCCTTGCGGTTTTTTGGAGCACGCGATGAATGAGCGCTCAAGAGTCGCGTTCCCCGCTCCATTCCGGACACGCGGTTGGCGCAGCCAAATTCAAGACCCGGCTAGAGATAGCTGGAAGTAGACGCGCGATGTCAGCGCAATGGAAGCGCGATGCAATCGATTGCAAAGTGCCAGGAAGTACAAGCATGACGACAGAATCGACGCAGCCCCAGACCGAACTGGGGCCAGCACCGGCCAATGGTCCGGCGCAGTCGCAAGGGCATCGGCGCCGTCGGCGCCGCCGCAAGAACAAAACCAGCCAGGCCGGCACAGCCCCCGTACAGCAGCAAGGCGCAAGCGCACCGCCAGCGCCCGCGCAGCCAGCGCCTCCGCCACCGGTAGTGGAAGCCAAGGCGGCCCCGACACGCGCGGCTCATCAAGGCCAGCAGGGGCAAGGGCGAAAGAAGAAGAAATTCTTCACCAAGGGTTCGGCGCCCGCCGCTCAGCCGGGCAATAACGCGAGCTATGCCGCGCAGGGTAGCGCCCAGGGACCCGGTCCCGGAAACGGTGGAGCCGCCAAGCGCAAGACCCGCCAGAAGGGCCCGCGCGAATTTGTCGGTCCCATGGACCACAGCTACCGCATCGTGAACGGCAATGTCGCCGATGGGCCGCCCTCGACCATTCAGATGGGCAGCAACGGGCACAGCAGCCACTATCAGGACAACTTCACACCCCAACCGACGATTCCGGTGAAAGAAAACGCGCCCACGCGCATCTTCTGCTTCATCGAGGATCTGTTCTTCCTGGCCAAGATCCAGGAGACGGCGCGCAAGCTTGGCGTCAAGGTGGAATTCGTCAAGGGCGACAAAGAGTCGGTGGCCAAGATTACCGATCTGCCCGAGGCTGAACGGCCCGGGCTGGTGGTCTTCGATCTGAACAACCTGAACGCCAAGCCGATTACCCTGATCCCCAAGTTGAAATCCAAGCTGAAGAAGGCGACCTCGATTATTGGATTCCTGAATCATCTGCAGGGAGACTTGAAGATGAAGGCGATCGAGGCGGGTTGCGACACGGTGATGCCGCGCTCGGCGTTCTCGCAGAGCCTGCCCAATCTTCTCCGCCGGTACGGGCTGGAAGAAGAAGAAGACTACGCGCAACAACCCCTATAACGTTGGACCGTAGGTGATGCAGGAAGGGCGTTCCCGCTCGGGGACGCCTTTCTTGCGTGGGACGAGGGATGCGGGTTTCGGCTATCCCGGAGGCCAGGTGAGCGAGCGGCCGCCGAGCAGGTGGACGTGGAGATGTTCCACGGTCTGGCCGCCGTCTTCGCCGGTGTTGAATACCAGGCGATAGCCCTTGGAAAGGCCCTTGGCGCGGGCAATTTCCGAGGCCGCCCACACCAGGTGGCCCAGCAGCGGACGGTCGTCCTCGTTGGCGTCGGCTAGCGACACGATATGCTCGCGGGGGACGACCAGCACATGCACCGGCGCTTGCGGGTGGATGTCCGCGAAGGCATAGCAAAGTTCGTCCTGGTAGACGGGCGTCGAGGGGATGCTTCCTTCAACAATCTTGCAGAAGAGGCAGCTAGTCATAAGGACACCAGTGTACCGCAGGGATTTGCGGTCTGGACTGGCCCGATCGGCGAGCTGCGATTCGGAGCGTCACCACAAGGGCGCCATGGGCTTTTCGATGAATGCCGGGTGAGGGCCGTTGCGGCTGGAGAGATGCAACGCGCTCAAATAGGGCTTTGCTTGCGGGTCGTAGACCACGGTGATGCTTCCGCCATGGCCGTCGCGGCCTCTGGATCCGTCTGAGCCGCTGCGGCCGTCAAGCCCGCTGGAGCCGTTCGGGCTTCCGATGCCGCCTGAACCGCCTCTGCCGGCACGCCCGCCTGTGCCACCCGCGCCGCCACTGCCCCCATCCGCGGTTACGGTCAGTGCTCCGCCCTGCGGGTCGATCAGAAAGAAATCCTTCTGCCTGCCAACCAGCACCACGCTTTGCAGCAGCGGATGGGGTCCCGGCCTGAAGGCAACCTGAATCTCAACGTCAGGGGCATCTCCACCGGGCCAGCCGTTCTGCCCGTCTCCGCCATTGCCTCCATTGGAGCCGTTTCCGCCCGCGGAGGGGTGCTCGGGGTCCATGGAGCCCGTCGACCCGCCGGCGCCGTCTGTACCGCTGGATCCGTCGAAGCCCTTGGCGCCGTTGGATGCGTTGAAATCCAGAGAATAGCTGCGGTCGTAGCGCAGGGGGATGTCGAGTTCGGCGCGCAACTCCGGATGGCTGGGCACGGTCACCGTGACGTGCGGCATTTTTCCGTCGCTGAGGCGGGGATCTTCGGGCAGAGTGACGGTACCTTTTTGATTGGCGGTGACTACGGTAGAGATGACTTCCAACTCTCTCCACATCACCTTGCCCTGCGCGGCGCCTTCGGTAAACAGCCTGTTGCCGTCTGGCTGGGGGAACTCCACCACCAGGGCGGCTTTCTGGCCGGGCGCGATGCCGGGCTCTCCTGCTTGCCTCACACTCATGGCCACAACCGGCGTTTTGGCCAGATAGACCCTCGTCCCCATACGAACCTGCAGCGCTGCGCATCCGGTCAGCAGCAACGGGGCGAGGCCCAGGAAAGCAAACGTGGGGATCTTTGGGAAGGAGATGCCGGCGAAGAACATGGACTTGCTCATGATTCCGTTCCGTTCTTGTGACGCATGGAGTCTTGAAGATTGGAACACAGCGGCGCGCAGCTTGTTGCGGGTCGATACCTCGAATGTTCAGAGAAAGCCGGGCTTTAGCCGGCGTCAGCTGGTGTGGTCGACCAGGATCTTCCAGCCCTGTGGCCCCTTGCGCCAGACCAGAGAGAAGATGCCGTCGTCTTTCTTGGCCTCACCCTTGGCTTTGCGCTCCAGGTGGAAGGCGCCGGTGACGACAGCCAACTCGGTCTGGCCGCAGGAGCCGGGCAGCAGCCGCACCTCGAGGTCGCCGAAGCTCAGCGTACCCATCTGTTCCGGGCTGGAGTAGGCCTTGAGGTAGTGAGCGAGGATGGGCGCGTAGCCCTTGCGCAGGGTGGCGCCGATGAAGGTGGTCTCCGGTGAGTTCTCGTAGGCCTGCATGAAGGCGGGAATGTCGCCGCGGTTCCAGGCCGCTACCTGGGCTGTCATCACGTTCCGGATCGTGGCTTCCTCGTTCGTCGGCTGTGCGCCTGCGAGGTGAGCGCCCGACACGGAGAATAAGGCCAGAATCAGGAAAGGAATCAGGAGGAATCGATGCATGAGGATATCTCCGCACTCAGCTTACAATGGCAGCATGGCGGCGGCTGGCCCTTCCTCTCCCTTTCGAATTGTTCATGCGGTGTGTTCCCACGACTGCCCGGACTCCTGCGGAGTGCTGGTTTCGGTGGATGGGAGCGGCCGTGCGGTGAAGGTAGCGGGCGACCCTAGTCATCCGGTGACCCAGGGCTTTTTGTGCGGCAAAGTGGCCAAGTACCTGGATCGCGTCTACTCGCCCGCCCGGCTTCTCTACCCTCTGAAGCGCAAACCCGGAGCGCAAAAGGGCCCGCAGCCCCGCGGACGGGAGCACGAGGCCTTTGAGCGGGTGTGCTGGGATGAGGCGCTGGAGGCGATCGCAGAGCGGCTGAAGGCGATTGCGGCGGAGTTCGGCCCGGAGTCGATTTTGCCCTACAGCTATGCGGGAACCATGGGCCTCTTGGGCTACGGCTCAATGGACCGGCGCTTCTTTCACCGCCTGGGGGCGAGCCAACTGGACCGAACCATCTGCTCGGAGGCGGGCGGGGTGGGCTGGAACCTGGTTTACGGCAAGAAACTGGGTACTCCGGCAGAGGACTTCCGGCTGGCCAGGCTGGTGCTGGCCTGGGGCGCCAACATCCACGGCAACAACGTGCATCTCTGGCCCATGATCCAGCAGGCGCGTCGGCACGGCGCGCGGCTGATCGTGATCGACCCCTACAAGACGCGCACAGCGGCGCTGGCCGACTGGCATATCGCCATTCGCCCCGGCACCGATGGCGCGCTGGCTCTGGGGATGATGCACGTCATCCTGAATGAGGGGCTGGAAGACCGGGCCTATATCGAGGAGATGACCCACGGTTTTGCCCAACTGGCCGAACGGGTGCGGGAATACACGCCAGAAAAGGTAGCTGCCTGGACCGGAATGACAGCGGCGGAGATCGGGCAGTTGGCGCGGGAATATGCCACCACCCGGCCGGCCGTGCTGCGCATGAACTACGGCGTCCAGCGCAGCGAGAACGGGGGCACGGCGGCGCGGGCCATCGCCATGCTGCCGGCGCTCACCGGAGCCTGGAAATACCACGGCGGGGGTGGCGTGCTTTCCACTTCGGGCGCGTTCAAGTGGGATAAAGATGCCCTGGAGCGGCCGGATCTGGCCTTGGCGTCGCCGTTGGGACGGCTGGCGCGGATGGTGAATATGTCGGAGCTCGGTCGCGTTCTGACGGACGAGGGACGAGAGAGCAGGGACGAGGGATCAGGGCACAGGGCACAGGGATCAGACGGCGCCGGGGTTGAGGTGCGGGAAGGCCCGGTGGTGAAAGCGCTGTTTGTGTACAACTCCAACCCCGGAGCGGTAGCGCCGAACCAGAATGCCGTCCGCCGGGGGATGGGTCGCCCGGAGCTTTTCACCGTGGTGCACGAGCAGTTCTTCACCGACACCACCGACTTCGCCGACTACGTGCTGCCGGCGACCACGTTTCTTGAGCACAGCGACCTGCAGGGCGCCTACGGGCACTACTTTGTGCAGCACTCGCAGCAGGCCATTGAGCCGCCGGGCGAGGCGCGGTCGAATGTGTGGCTGTTCAGTCAATTGGCTCAGCGGATGGGCTTCGAAGAGCCCTGCTTCCGCGACACCCCCGAAGCCATGATGCGGCAGGCGCTGGCCATCGGGGCGGATGGTCGCTCGCGCAATCCGGGGATGGAACATATCCGCTTTGAGGATCTCGAAGCGCAGGGGCACATTCCTCTCGGCTTTCATCGGAAGCCGGTGACAGAGCCGTTTCAGCCGTACACTGCGGGGCCGTTTGCGACGCCTTCCGGCAAGATCGAGTTTTATTCCGAGACACTGGCCGCCCAAGGCCTCGATCCCGTCCCGGGCTTTATCCCTCCTGCGGAGTCGAGGTGGGGAAGAGACGCCGCGCGTCTTCCGTTGGAGTTCCTGAGCCGCAAGGCCGACAACTACATGAATTCAACCTTTGCCAACCTGGACGGGCACCGCAAGATGGAAGAGAGCTTCCGGAATCGTCTGGAAATGCACGCCGCCGACGCCGGGCCGCTGGGAATTGCCGATGGCGATCCGGTGCGGGTGTGGAACGACCGGGGCGAGCTGCATCTGGTTGCACGGGTCAATGGGAGCGTTCCTCCCGGAGTGGTGGCCGCGCGCATGGACTGGGGCAAACTCCACCAGGATGGCTCGAACGTGAATGCGCTGACCAGCGAGCGGCTTACCGACCTGGGCGGAGGCGCGACGTTCTATTCCACTCTGGTGGCTGTGGCCAAGGTCTAGACCTGCATTTGGGAAAAGTGTGGGTGCTTTCTGTGGTTTCGCGGGCCAGGAATGAACCGCAGGCAGTAATCTAGTCTGCATGAGTTTCACGACCGCTCTTCTATTGATCGCGGTGATTGCCGCTTTTCTTGTTTATAACCATACCGGGAAGATCTCTTCGAAGGCCGCCAAGGCCTATTTGCGCAACGGCGCAAAGGTGATCGATGTGCGCAGCGCGGGCGAATATACCGCCCATCACTTGCCCAACGCCATGAACCTGCCGCTGAGCGAGATCGAGACGCTGATTCTGCGCAAGGTAAGGGACAAGAACAGTGTGCTGCTGCTGCACTGCCAAAGCGGCATGCGCAGTGGACTCGCCAGGAAGATGGTGAAAGCGCTGGGCTACACCAACGTCTACAACCTGGGTTCTTATGGCCGCGCCGCGAAGATCGTGAGCCGCCGCAGGTAATGGAACAGGAAAACGGGGCCTTCCTGCCCTGCGCGTTCGCCTTGCGATTCGCGGAAGAGAATGACATTCCCTCGCTGCACGCCCTGATTGAGGCGTCGGTTCGGGGCCTGCAAGCCGAGGACTACACTGCCGCCCAGATTGACGGCGCGCTGGGCACGGTGCTGGGACTCGATACCCAGCTCATTCACGACCGAACCTATTTTGTGGCGGAAGCTGTCTTTCACGGCGCGCAACGCGCGGTGCACGGCAACCTACTGGCCGGATGCGGCGGGTGGTCGAAACGCAAGACGCTCTTCGGAGCGGATGGCGCGCGTGTCCGGGAGCCGGAACTGCTGGACCCTGCGACGGATGCGGCCAAGGTAAGGGCGATCTTTGTGCATCCCGCCTTCGCGCGGCGTGGCCTAGGAAGCACGATTCTGGCGCACGTTGAGTCCGATGCGGCTGTCGCCGGATTCCGGCACTTCGAGATGGGATCGACGCTGACCGGTGTGGCACTCTACCAGCTGCGAGGCTACGTGGAAGTGGAGCGGATCGCGGTGCCGCTGGTGAACGGAGAAGTGCTTCCGGTGGTGAAGATGGTCAAGCGGGCCGGCTGAACACGCGCCCAGGCTGCCCTTCTTTCGTCTCGATCGAAACAAAGGAAAGGCAGCTCAGAGCATTCTGTTCGGTTTCTACGGATAGATCCTGTGCAGAGTGCGGGCGAAGGGGATGGTTTCGCGGACGTGATCCAGGCCGCAGATCCAGGCCACGGCGCGCTCAATGCCCATGCCGAAGCCGCTGTGCGGCACACTGCCGTAGCGGCGCAGGTCGAGATACCACTGGAAGGCTTCCTTGGGCAGGTTGTGATGCTCGATGCGCGCGTTGAGCAATTCGTAGCTGGAGACGCGCTGCGAGCCGCCGATGATTTCGCCGTAGCCCTCGGGGGCCAGCACGTCGACGCAAAGGGCATAGCGCGGGTCGAGCGGGTCGGGCTCCATGTAGAAAGCTTTCACGTCGGCGGGATAACGGTTGACCATGACGGGCTTGTCGAACTGGCTGCTCAGCCAGGTCTCGTCGGGTGAGCCGAAGTCGTTGCCGTACTCGAAGGGCTGCTCCAGGTGGCCGTCTTTGTGGGCCTGGTTCAGCATCTCGCAGGCTACGTCGTAGCGCAGACGCGGGAAGGGCGGACAGATGGCTTCAAGCTTGGCCCGGTCGCGGCCGATGACGGTAAGCTCCGGTCCGCGGTTCTTCAGCACGCTCTGAACAATGTGGGAGAGGAAGTTTTCGGCCAGCTCCAGCAGGCCGTCGAGGTCGCAGTAAGCCACTTCCGGCTCGATCATCCAGAACTCGGTCAGGTGGCGGCGGGTTTTGGACTTTTCTGCGCGGAAGGTGGGGCCGAAGCTGTAGACTTTGCCCAATGCCAGGGCGGTGGACTCGATGTAGAGCTGGCCGCTTTGCGTCAGGTAGGCCGGGTCGCCGAAGTAGTCCACCGGGAACAGCGTCGAGGTGCCCTCGCAGGCAGCCGGGGTCAGGATAGGCGGATCGGTGCGGATGAAGCCGTTGGTGTCGAAGTATTCCGCGGCCGCGCGCATAATTTCGGCACGGATGCGCAGGATGGCCGACTGGCGCGGGGAGCGGACCCAGAGATGGCGATGCTCCATGAGGAAGTCGACGCCGTGCTCTTTCAGCGTGATGGGGTAGGGGTCGGACTCGGGGACGCGCTGCACTACTTCAATATCGAGGACGTCGAGCTCGAAGCCGCCGGGAGCGCGCTTGTCGGCGCGCACCTTGCCGGTGACGATGACGCTGGACTCCTGGGTCAGTCCCTTGAGCGCCTCAAACACAGCCGGGGGAACGCTTTTAACGTGAGCCACCCCCTGGATGGTGCCGGTTCCATCGCGAAAGATGGGAAACAGCAGCTTGCCGCTCTCGCGCGAGTTGTAGAGCCATCCCCGCAAAATGACGGCTTGGCCTTCATACTGGCCTACCGTAGCGATAGTGGCTACCGGCGGCGCCTGTGGCACCTCCGGTGCGGCCACCTGCGGTGTGGCTGACTGCTCTCCCCCGCCTGGCGGGATGGTGGGTGAAATCGGTGCAATGCTCTCGTCTGGCATGGGCAAGTCCCTCAAGGCAACCGGCGAGAATCGACACCGGCGCGACTCTTCAGCATAAACCGCGCGGGGCCGGGTGCCCCAGGTCCCGCGTTTGGGACCTGGGAAACCTCAAGCCACCAGCAGCCCCTTAATCTCTCAAAGCCTCACTCCGCAGCCAGCGCCTGCGCCACCGTCGGATGCTTGAACTGAAAGCCGGCCATAGTGAGCCGGGAGGGCATGACGCGGGCGCTGGCAAGCAGGGCTTCATCGGCCATTTGCCCCAAGAACAGGCGGAGGGCGAAGGCCGGGGCGGGCAGGATGGCGCGGCGTCCCAGTTGCAGGGCCAGGATGCGGGTGAAGTCGGCGTTAGTAACCGAGTGGGGCGCAGTCAGGTTCACGGGGCCGGATAGAGCGGGGCTATCGAGGCAGAAGAGGATCGCAGCTACCGCGTCGGCTAGCGAGATCCAGCTCATCCATTGCCGGCCGGAGCCAAGAGGGCCTCCGAGACCAAGGCGGAAAATCGGCACCATGCGCGCCAGCGCTCCCTGATTCGCTCCCTGGCCGGGTCTTGCGAGAGGCGTGACGATCACTCCGGAGCGGAGATGGACGACGCGTATGCCCGCATCCACGGCAGGCCGTGCGGCGGCTTCCCATTGCCGGCACAGATCGGCCAGAAACCCGGAGCCCGGCAGGGAAAGCTCGTCGAGGAATTCATCGCCGCGGTTGCCGTAAAAACCGGTGGCGGAGGCCACCAGCAAAACCTTGGGCGGATGGCGAAGCGCGGCAAGGGCAGTGGCAAGCACGCAGGTGGACTTTACCCGGCTGGCGATCATTTCGCGTTTGTACGCGGCGGTCCAGCGGTGCGCGGCCAGGTTGGCCCCGCCTAGATGAATGGCAGCGCCCAGATTTTCAAGGGCTTCGGAGTGAAGAAGCGGCGGGGTAGTAGTGGGATTCCACTGAATCTCCGAGGAATCCTTCGGCTCGCGGCGGACGAGCTGAAGGACAGGCTGGCTGCGGGCCGCGAGAGCCTTTCGGACTGCGGTTCCGAGCATTCCGGATGCCCCGGAAAGCAGAATCGGGGGCGTGGGTGTAGGCATGTCGATAGGATGAATGACCTGTTCGCTTTGGTGAATACAATGCAAGGACTGATGCCGGTTTAGTTTCGCTGAGCCACAAGTTGTTTTGACCTGGACAACATTTCCAATCTAGAGCATTCTGAATCTGGATTAGCAGGAGGATGAATGGCCGAGCGGGCAGCGGCGAAACAGGAGACGACGCAAAAGACCCAGGTCGATCCGGAGACCGCGGAACGGTTCATTGCGGAGAAGCGGATTGGCGAGCGCATCAAGCGGTTGCGGCTCAAGAAGTCCATGGGGCTTGTCGAGCTGGGCAAACACACCGGGCTTTCGGCCAGCTTTTTGTCGCAACTGGAAACCGGCCGCGTCGTGCCGACGCTGCGCAATCTCGCGCGCATCGCCATGGTTTTCAGCAAGGATTTGTCCTATTTCTTCGAGAGCGACCCAACCGC
>Ga0181520_10009538_pt1 | contig 13355 bp, 12 predicted proteins | sample PEATcosm2014_Bin_29_FD_132451 | JGI IMG/M metagenome (GOLD analysis project Ga0181520, IMG submission 132451) | Peatland microbial communities from MTU Mesocosm Facility, Houghton, MI, USA - PEATcosm2014_Bin02_30_metaG | ecosystem: Environmental > Terrestrial > Soil > Wetlands > Peat | place...
CCGGGCTTCATCGGCGCGGTGCAACTGCACCAGGCACCCGGCCAGTAACTTGCGCACGGCCGCATTTTTGGGCTGCTTCGCGAGGACCTCGCGCAGCAGCGGCTCCGCCTGGGCGCACTTGCCGGCACGGTACAACTGCAAAGCCTCGACGGCCGGGTCGGCCGTCACGGCCGGAAGTACCGCGGCGAGAACCGCCAGCGCCGCCAGCAGACGATTTCGAGTCTTTCCCGGTCGCATGATTTTCCTCAGTACGAAGACGAGATGGCGCGTTTGCCGTGCTTCTCGGCATCGAGATTATGGATGCCGACCGCCTCGGAAACCAGCGATCTCAGGCTGCTTTCCGTGATAGTTGCGCCGCCGATCGCGAGCTGGTCCACCAGGGGCGGCGTGGATCCCTTCCAGTTGCGCCGGAAGCGCTCCAGGAACGGGGCGGAATCGCCGGCGCCCGCCAGTAATACCACGATCCCGCGCTCGCCCGTGAAGACCAGGTCGGCCGATCGCGTAAACAGCGCGACCACCGAAGCCAGCTCATCCAGCAGGTGCCGTCCGATGCGCATCACGAACAGGCCGGGCGCCAGCCCGAATCGCTGGCAGAACGCCGCATCGTGCAGCACGCGGGCGGCAAAATAATCCAGGTCCGCGGTGCAATTGACTTCGCTGGCCGGCGCTTCGTTGTCGTACTCCGCGCGATTGCGGTCGAAAAGTTCGACGGCGCCGGTACGCCGGAGCAGATTCCAGACGCAGGCCCGCAGAAGACTGCGCTCGGCGGGCATTCGCAGAACCACGTCGATTCCCATATGCAGGTAGGCCGCCTGGTCGGCAACGCGGCGCAGTCGGCTGGTAAGCATCATGATCGGCAGGTTGCGTCCGGCGCCGCGCAGCTTTCGCGCGATATCGATTCCGCCGCCGCCGCGCACGTGCTCGGCGAGGATCACGAGATCGGGGCCATGAATCGCCACTGCGGAGAAGCCGTCTGCCGCGCCGGCGGCGGCGACCACCTGAAATGCCGGCCCGAGCAGCGATTGCAATTGGGCGGTCTCGCTTTCATCGGGGTCGATCACCAGGATGGTGGCCACGTGAGCCGGAGCTTGTGGGCTTCGCACCGCCACCGGCATGGGCGCGCTGCGCGCCGGACGGCCCTGGCCTATCGTCAGCACCGCGCGGGCCTGATCCGGCGCTGGCACAGCTCGCAGCCCCAGACCGGGCTCCAGCTCAAAGCGGATCGATTCGCCGCTCTGCGATTCCGGCATCGATTCCAGCACCATGCGGCGGCCGTTGCGCGACTCTTCGAAACGGATGACGCCATGCGCCGAGTCTTTCGACGCAGTGGCTTGCGCCTGGCCCTCGGGTAGGTCGATCAGGTAGAGCGCGGTTGCGCCCATGGCGCGAATTGAGCCGGCGATGACGCGGAAGCGATCAGCCACAAAGCTTTGCGTCGGGCCGGCCAGCAGGGGCGTGACGGGGTCGAAGACCACGCGCTCGACGCTGTTTCCCGCCAGTGCCGCGCGAAACTCTTCCACGATCCGCAGATCGTCGAGCAGGCGGCTCGAGTTGCCAGCGATATTCTCCGGGTATTCGAAGAGGAACAACCGGTTGTTCTGGAAAGCGGCCTCGAAATCCAGACCGGAACGCCGTGCCTGTTCCATCACGGTGGCAGGGCTCCGCGACGTAACCAGCGCCGCCGCCTCGCCGGCCACCAACCCCTCGGAAATGAAACTCAGCGCGAATGTGCTCTTCCCAAGCCCCGCGGCTCCGTAGACGAGATAGGCCTCGCTCTGACGTAATCCATTGGTGATTTCGTCGAATGCGGCAAACCCTGTGCCGACTCTGCCTTCTTGTACGTGTTTCATGCTGTCTTTCGGTTACCCTCCGGCGCCATAGTGCGAGGATACCCGGCCGGCCCGGCCGGCAACCAGTAATCTGGGGTAATCGCTTACTATCGATTACCGTAACGAGCGGGATTCAAAACCTCCGTGCGGTTACACTGAAGGTCAAGCTATGCGTTTCGGACCGAAGGTGGAATTCTATCTGCGCATGTTCGCGGCCACAGCCCTGGGTATAGGCACTCTTTCCGCTCAGACTCGTGTCGATTACCAGACGACCAGCGATTGGGGAACCGGCTTCCAGGCCCAGATTACGATTTACAACGATGCCGCGCAGCCCATCGGCGGGTGGACCTTATCGTTCGCTTTCGCGCATAACATCGATACCATTTGGGACGCGTCTGTTTCCAGTCACCAGGACGCGAGTTACGTGGTCCAATCGGCCGGATGGAACGCCGTGATTCCCGCCGGCGGCTCCGTCAACTTCGGATTTGTCGGATCTCCGGGCAACCTCACCGATCAACCATCCGGGTTTCCCCTATCTGAACTTTCACCGGCCGTGCGGAGTGCCTCCGTGCGGGCGACGGCCGCGCCCTACCGGGCCCCGTGCAACGTACGATAGCGGAAGCGCCGACGTCCCGCGCTCACTGCGTGGAAGGCGCAGAACATTGCGCTGTCCCTTCGTCGGCGGCGCGCGCACGCCGACCCGCGCCGGGGTCGCCGGGCAAACGTGATGCCTTCGCGGTTCCCACTAGGCCGCCTCGGGCCAGTGTACGAGTCCCGACCACGCACCCGCTGGCCCGACTGGGATCGGCCGCCAGATATCGCTGGGCGCAGTGAGGCCAAGTAGATGAAATTGCCAGCTTTGCCGGGAAAAACAAGATAAAGGCGCCGTTAAGGCCGAGTGCAGCCCCGAACTAATTCATTCTCAGCTTATGGTAGCCTTGGCTCCCTCCCCTTCGTGCCCCGAACGGCAAGGGGGTCAAAACGGGCGGCAATAAGATATTACTTTTCATTAAGATGGCGTGCCGGACCGATCGGCCGCCGCCGCCCACATTCCCAGTGGCGCACAGCCGCCTGCGGGTGTAGGAATCGACCGCCTACGAGCGGGCAGGTGTGATGCCTTCAAACCTCCAGCCGGAAGCCGGCCTGCCGGGCATCGGCTTCGAACATCCGAACGGTTTCCAGGGAGAATTCATCGAGGCTCTTTCCGAACAGCGGTAATTTCGCCAGCAGGTCCGGCGTGACAGTGATGATGTGGCACCCAAGAGCGTCAGCCTGAGCGATATTCAGGAACTCGCGCGGGCTCGCCCAGATTAGTTCGATCTTCGGATATGCCCGCAAGATGTCGAGCGCGGCCGCTACCACCGGGACTGGGTCGCGCCCGGTATCGGCGATTCTTCCGGCAAAGACCGAGAGGAATGCCCCCGGCGCATCCTTGACGGCCTCGGCTGCGTCCTCCACCTGCCTAAGGGTCATCATGGCCGTCACGTTCACCTTCACCCCGCGCGCGGAGAGTGCGCGCAGAACGGCTACGCTGCTCTCTCCGAGCGTGTTGGTGATCGGAATTTTGACGTAGACGCACGGGCCCCAACCGGCGATGCGCAGGGCCTGTCGCTCCATCTCTTCGAATTCGTCGGAGAGCACCTCGAAGGAAACGGGCCGGTTGCGGATTTGAGAGACCGCCTCGCGCGCGAAGGCTTCATAATCGCGCACGCCGGCCCGCCGCATCAGAGTCGGATTAGTCGTGAAGCCCTGGATGCTCGGATCCGCCGCGAACTTGAGCATCGAGGCGAGATCGGCCGTATCGGCAAAGAGCTTGATCTTCCATATCCGTTGCGTGTTCATGATCACCCCCGCTCGAAAATCCACTCTGCCGCGGCGGGCAGATCCGGCGCCTCATGGTCGTAGCCTGTGGGCTGCCTTTCACGGTAACCGCGGTTGAGGAAAACGGTTCGGCACCCCGCCCGCTTCCCCGCCTCCACATCGCGCCAGCGGTCCCCGACCATGAAGCTGGCGGCCAAATCGATATTCAGTTGCCGGGCGGCTTCCAGCAGCATTCCCGGCGCCGGCTTGCGGCACGGGCAGGCGTCGCGGTCGTCGTGCGGACAAACTCGGATCTGGTCCAGCTCCAGCTCGCGCTGCAGCCAGCCGTTCAGGGCATCGACGGTTTCCCTGTTCTGCTTGCCGCGGGCGATGTCGGGCTGATTGGTCACGACGATCAGAAGATAGCTGGCGGCCCGCAGCGCCGCGCAAGCCTCTCGCGTGCCGGGCAGCAATTCGATCTCCGCGATGCCGGCGGGTGGGTAGGGACTCCCGTCGCGGACGATCGCGCGATTTAGCACGCCGTCACGATCGAGGAATACCGCCCGCGCCGTAGCGTTCATAGTCGCTCAGCCCTCGCGTCCGGAACCAGCGCCGCCATGGAATCCCGCAGCGCTTGCGCCGAGCCGCGGGAACAGCGCCAGCCGAGCGCGCGAATGCGGTCCGTGTTCAACCGGACGATCGGAACGTCGCCTTTCCATCCGCGGTCGCCGCCCGAATAGACGAATCGCACTCGATCGGGGTCGAGGCCCGTTACGGCGGCGGCTATGCGCGCGATCTCTGTGACGGTAATGTAATCGCCAGTAGCGACGTTGTACACCTGGTAAGGCCGCGCTGTATTCGCGTGAGCCAGGAGCACGGCGTTGACCACGTCTTCCACGTGAATGTAGGACTTGCTTTGCGCGCCGTCGCCCAGGATGCGCAGCTCGCAGGGATTATGCAGCAACTGCCGCACGAAATCGAAGCCGACCCCGTGGGTTTGCCTGGGGCCGACCACGTTGCCGAAGCGGAATGCGCAGCCGCTCAATCCGAACATGAAAGAGTAGCAGGCGATGAGCGCCTCGCCGGAGAGCTTACTGGCGCCATAGGTGGAAATGGGAAGCAGCGGTCCGTGATCCTCGCCGATTTCGCGATCGCCCAGGTCGCCGTAGACGCCACTTCCCGAGGCATAGAGGATCCGGTGGACGCCCGAGACGCGCATCGCCTCGACGACCTGCCGGGTCAGCAGCGTGCCCTCGCGGAAGTCGATATCGGGATCGGTGATGGCGCGGGCGATATCGGGGTTGGAAGCCAGGTGGATAACGATATCGTGGCCCGCCATGGCATCGCGCAGGGTTTTCGTGTCGGCCACCTCGGCGCGGACTACACGGAGACGCGGATCGCCGCGATGGTGCTCGTAGTGCCACTCGCGGCCCGAAGAGAAATTGTCGTACAACGTGACACGGGAACAATCGGTCCTGGCCAGCAGCGCGTCGGTAAAGTGGCTACCGATGAACCCGGCGCCACCCACGATGAACCATCGGCTCACTTTACGGACTCCCATTTGGCTGTGACCGATTGCAAGACCGGGTGGCTGACGAGCAGGTGAAGGAGTACCGAACAGATGCCTTCGGTATGCGGTGTGACGCGGTCGGGACTGTATGGTGGAATCACGACGCAGGCTTGCGCCACCTTCAAAGTGAATCCGCCGTCTCGACCGACGATGCCGAAGATGGCGGCGCCGCGACCAGAGGCGAGTTCCAGTGCGCGCACGATGTTCACCGAGACACTCTTCTCGCGGTTTCCTCCTCCGACCGAGAGCACCAGGACCGCATCGCGCGGACCAAGACCCGATCCTCGAAGCCATTCCGCGAAGCAGGAGTCCCAGCCTTCGTCGTTGATGCGGGCAGTCAGCTCACTGACGTTGTCGGTAGGTGCGTACGCCTCGAACCGGCAGAGCTTGCGAAAATCGTTTACCGCATGACCGGCGTGGCCGGCCGAGCCTCCCACTCCGAGAATGAACAAGCGCCCGCCACCATCGCGGACAGCGGCCAACCCGCGGGCCGTGTTTTCCAATGCGTCCACGTCGAGCCGCTCCAGAATGGCGCCGGCCTCACTCAAAAAAACGCTGCTGAAATTGCTCATTAAGCCACCTCGCCCGAGAGAAATACCAGCTACCTTCGGCGCCTCGACGATATCCCGGGCCGTGCCACGCACACCTGCTTATCGAACGGTAGAGAGATGAGGCGCGCGAGCCCGGGAGCGTAGGGTAAGGCCCCGTAAGGCGTATCATCCACATTCACGATCCACGCTTTGCGGTTCGGATAATACCGGAGAACCTCCTCGTTCATCGCGGGGCCCATGTCCTGGACCCAGACAATCCGAGCGCGGTCGATATCGGCATCATTGTATACCCACTCCGTGGTAGCGTACTGCAATCGATCGTATTGCACAAAAACCACGTGGCGGCCGGGTATGGCATCAAGCCGCCGAACCATGTCCTCCCGAATAGCGCCCTCGCCGGAGCCGAGCGCTGAAAAAGTATGAGAGCCGGGCGTTTTCGGGTTCCGCGTGGAATCGACGAACGCCCGGACGGGCAGCATGGTCACGCAGACCGCTATCACGGCACGCGACCAGGCCACGCCCCGGGGGCTCCTTCGGCGTCCTTCGATTCTCAGATGGCGGATGCACTGGACCTCAAGCACCAGGAAAGACGAGGCGGCGGAGCCTATATAGTGGGGATACGCCACGATGATGGCGCCAACTGCCAGCGACGCCGCCAAACACACCAGGGGCAGGCGGACGCGCCGGTCCCTCCACCACGTCCTTCCCGAAATAAACAGGGGGATGGTGAGCGCCGGCCCCAGAAAAAAGCGCCAGATCGGTCCGAAATTGATGCTGCTGAGCTGCAACGCCGGCATGGGCCAGGTCTTATTGGATTGCACGCAGCGTTCCCACTCGTAATAAAGCTGCATGTTGGCGTGCCGGTAGACGGCCGGTGGCAGCTTTTCCCAGGGCAAAGTGAGCGGCCAGCTGTACATGGCCTGGTTCAACCGGTAGGGCATCACCAGCGGATTGCCCGTGATGGCACCACAGTAGACCCCTAGCCCGATGGCTCCCAGGGCGAAAACCGTCACTGCCGGAACCGCCACACGCGCAAGACCGGACCATTGCCGGGTCCGGAAGTAATGCCAGGCAAGCGCTGCCGCGACAGGCATCGCGAAAACAGCGCCCTCCAGCGGGCGCGTGTAAAGCAGAACAATCGCTCCGAATCCGAGCGTTAGGCCCAGTCGAACGCTGGAGCGTTTCCGGATGCGTAGATATGCGCCCAATACCAGGGCGCCCGCCGCCGCGGTGACCGTGCCGCCCCAGTAGCTGTTCACCCAGTAAGAGAGTGCGCCCCAACGCAGAACGGCCAGAACGCCCACGAGCAAAGCCCACCGTGCCGGAAAAATGCCATATGCCATCCAAAGCAGCGCAGCGCACATGGCGCCGCTCGAAAGCAGGACGCCAATCCAGGGGTGGCCCAGAAGCTGGCCGAGGGCCATGACTATTCCCAACCCCGGGAAATAGACGGACGCATAGACCGGGGTGGTGAGGATGTGGATGCTCTCGAAATGCATCCATAGTGGATGCATCGGGTTCACGAGTCGTCCGTGGGCTAGCGTATCGGCAATCAACAAGTGGCTGAATTCGTCGGGGATCCACGGATCTGGAACCGGCGCAAACGGCAGCAGGGCCACGCGAATCAGGATCGGCGCGAAGAACGCCAGAGCTATGCACAAGGCGCGCCGGTTTGCCAGGCGCGTTCCCGCCCCCTCCACACGATCGAGCCAGGAGCGCCGGAAATACCTGAGGCAGATCGCGCCGAGGAGAATCAGGCCGAGCTCAACGTAATTGAGATCGAGCAATAAGGACCAATAGGCGCCAATGATTATAACCAGCAGCGTTACAATCGCAGAAGTCATTCCAATATCACCGTGACCGCACAATACCTGCGCGGGCAACGCCGGGGGCCAAGCGCGAGAAGCGCAAGGGAACGAGATTGAGGACGCGCCGGAAGGTCCACACGGTGGAGGCCCACCGGTTCAGCGTGGTGGCGCCGATGCGCTCGGCGTAGGGAATGAAGACCTCTGAGACGCGATAGCCTAGAACCGCGGGCTTGAGCAGCAATTCGACGGGTAGCGCCGGGCCGTTGGGGTTGAAGTCCACGGTTTCGAGGATGGTCCGGCGGTAGGCCCGCATTCCCGAGTGAACGTCGGTGGTTTTCACGCCCAACAGCAGCCGGGAGATGGCGGCGAACAGCCAGTTCGCCAGATAGTTGGGAAATGGCATTGCGGCCGGACGCAATTCGAGGCGAGACGCGTTGACCAGATCGGCGCGTCCGGAAAGCACCGTTTCGGCGATCTCCCGGATGCGGTCTGCCGGATAGGTGTCATCGCAATCCAGCGTCACAACGACGTCCCCAGCGGCCTCCTTGAGAGCGCGAATCATGGCCAGGCCGTACCCCTTTGGCGGAAACTGCCGTACCACCCTCGCGCCCAGCGCCGCCGCGATCTCGGGAGTACGGTCCTTACTGCTATCTACCACTAGAATTTCGCAATCGCCCCCCGCAGTGGCGCTCCGGATGTCGCGAATCACCTTTTCAACAGCGCGCTCCTCGTTCAGCGTGATCATGGCGACGGTGATCTTTGGCATAGCCGGTGTCTCCTGTCGTTAAGCCTTCCCAGGCTCCTGCCGGTTCAGATCCGCGGCCGCCCGGAAACCGCGCTCGATGCACTGATCCATGTTGATGTACTCGAATTCGGCGTTGCGACCGCACAGGACGATGCCGAGGGATTGAAAGTAGGATTTCGCTTTTTCGAGGTGGCGCCGGTAATTGAAATCCTGGACCACATAGCCGAATTTTGCGCGGAACACTCTCTTGTAGCAGATGTCGCCGGGAAGTGCCAGATCCATGGACTCGAGTCCCGAAATAACCCTCCGGAGCACCTCGTCGTCGTCCAGTTCCCAGACGCCGTCCCCCGGGATTGCGGTAATTTCTGCTTGAATCAGCGACCGGCCTTCAGGAACGTTGCCGGGGCTGAAACGGCCGGGAAGCGAGAGGCGATGGAAAAGCAGATTCGGATCGGGAACGTAGATGGCGGTGTAATCGGGCAAGCGCTTACCCGCGAGGCCCACCGTCACGGTTAATAAGGAATTGTATCGGAGGGCCGCGACGGCCTCCTTCACATCCGGCGGGACATCCTCGAAAATCTGCGCCATCTCGACAATGGGGAGGGTGGAGACGATCCGGGCATACGTTCGCTCGTCGCGGCCGTTGCTCACAGCCCAGCCGTGGCGGGTCGCGCGGACGTGGCGCACGGCAAACCTGGGGGTGATATGGCCCGCCTGCTTCGCCATTCCCAACGCCAAAGTCTCGATACCACCGACGGCCGGGTAATAAAAATCGAGCTGATGAACGTAGCCCTCGGTGGTCACGCCGACGGCCGCCTTGACGATGTCCTCCAGGGGAGGCTTGGGAATCCGGCCCTCCACCCAGTCGAGGCTCATCTGGTCGGCGGGAACTTTCCAGATCTTCTCGTTATAGGGCAGCAGGTATTTTTCGGCCAGCCCGGTGCCGAAGGTGTGGTAGATCCATTCTTTGAAATTGGTGGGGGCTGGGTGCCGGTTCTCGATGTAGTGGTAGAGGCACTCGAAGCGGTCCTGGGGGTCGAGGTCGTATAGACCGTTTTCGAAAGGGTATTTGACGTACCGGCCCTTGAAGAAGATTTTGTTGGCGCGGCGGCCGCGGTAAACGTTCGGGCCAAGCAAGGACAACATGAAACCGAGCGTTTCCGCGTTTCGCGAGAAGATGATATGCGGGCCGCCGGCGTCGTAGGTAAACCCTTCTTCGCGGACGCTGCGGAGATGCCCGCCTGGGCGAGCATCGGCCTCGAGCACCTCCGACGGCCCTTCCAGACGTGCCGCAACGGTCAGGCCCGCGAGGCCCCCACCCAAGATTCCGGTTTTCAGCGCGGCGTGATCGGTCATAGAGGGAAGTTGGGCGGCGTGGCCGCAATAAACACTTCAAAATCGCGCAGCCCCTGGGGGGAGCCGATTTCGTAAAAACGCTCCGCGGTTTCGAAACCGGCGAGCAGCCCATGCCGGCTGAGATCCTGAAACAAGGGCGCGAGATCGCTCGGCCCAGCTTCCGGGACATTCCGCTCGACGAGGTCGCTGGTCAGAATCGAGACACCGCTATCGATGTACTCGAACGCTTCCGGCACGGGGTCGCAAATAGCTTTCTCGTATCGCACAACGCGACCGCTACGATAGATGGCGTTGCTGCGGTCCCACTGGCCCCGGTTGCGAAGCACCGCCATGCAGGCCGGCAGGCCGCTGGAGACGGAATAGTCCCACAAGGAGCGCATGGGAACGCGGGGATAAGAATCGCCATAGATGACGGCGAAAACCGGGTCGAGAACGCCTTTTCGGCAGGCGAGGCGCAAAGCGCCGGCGGTGCCCCGCAGTTCGTCGCCCTCGTCGACATAGGCCGCGCGGAGGCCCCACAAACCGCCGCCGACATAGTCGCGGATCATCCCACCGCGATAGCCGATAGAGAACACGATATCGGTAATTCCCTCCGAGGCGAGCCAGGCGAGTTGGTGATCGACGAACGGCTTACCGGCCGCCGGCAGCATGGATTTGGGGTAGCGGCCGGTGAGGGGGAGCATACGCGTGCCTAGTCCGCCCGCTAGAACCACACATTGCCGCCGCGGGCTAGCGCTATGTTCCTCGATCATTAGTCCCTGAAAAGAACGGCGGAGCCGTCATGATCGAAGCGGAAGTTGAGTTCGCGCAGGCCCTCCTGGGCCATCGCGCGCCGCAGTTGCATGGGATGTTCCGCGTAGAAGAGCAGGTATCCGCCGCCGCCGGCGCCGACGAGCTTGCCACCTAGAGCGCCGTTTGCCATCGCAACCTTATACCAATGGTCGATGCAATCGTTGCTCATGCCCTTCGACCGCTCACGCTTGTTTTCCCAATGCTCGCGCATGATGGCGGCGAAGCGCGCCGTATCGCCGCGTTCCAGAGCCTCCTTGGCGGCGATCCCGAGCTCTTTGGTGTGATGCAGGTTCTCAAGGATGGTCTGATCGTTTACGAGAGAGCGCTGCTTCTGGTCCGAGAGGACCTCGATGGCGTTTCGGGAATAGCCGGTGAAGAACATGAGCAGGTTTTGCTGAAGATCGATTAGCGTTTCGTTCGAGATGGCCAGCGGCTTGACGTCGATGGTGCCGTCCGTGTGGAAGTCGAAACAGGTGAGGCCGCCAAAAGCGGCGATGTACTGGTCCTGCTTACCCACCGCCCGGCCTAGCACGTTAATCTCGATATCGCACGCCTCTTCAGCTAATGCCGCGGCGGAGATGAACTCGTGCTTGTCGGCAAATAACGCCTTGAGCAAACCCACCGTGAAGGTACCCGAGGAGCCGAGACCGGTGCCGGCCGGAACATCCGCCATGCTGTCGACCTCGAGAGACGCGTGCCCATTATGGCGCCGCAGTACTTCGCGGAAAATAGGGTGCTGAATTTCGTCGACCCTGCCGACGTGTTCCAGAGACGAGTATTTCAGCAAATAGCCTTCCCTGAACATCCGATTCAGGCTGACAAAAACGTATTGTGAGATCGCCGCCGAGACGACGAATCCCCCGAAACGGGTGTAATAGGAGGGTAAATCGGTACCCCCGCCGCCTATTGAGATCCTGAGCGGTGTGCGGGTGATGATCATAATTTAGTCCCGAGACACCCAATTATCCTAGAATGAGACTTTAAAAGTAGTATCGACCTTGGTTAGCGGAAGAATGATGGCGGATGTACCGAAGGTGGACCTCTTGGCTAAGGACTCGTGTCGCCGGCCCGCTCGCGTAGCGCCAGCGATCAGGCTCTGCGTGGGACTTGCGGTTTCAACGGCGTGCCTGTGGCTTGCCGCTCGGTCAGTGCCGATGCGCGAGCTTCAAAGGATCGCACAAGCTCTTCCACTTTGGGTGGTGCCGCTCTATCTCTGCGCCGCCAGCTCCAGTCTATTCCTTCGAGCGGCGAGATGGCGCCTGCTCCTGATAGAAGCTCAGCCAGTACCACAGGGGATTGTTTTCGCTGTAAATTCGGCGGGGCAGATGGCAAATAACCTCCTACCCGCGCGCCTGGGCGATTTATTCCGGGTAACGAACCTCGGGCGGGTAGGAATCAGCGGCGGCTTCGCGCTGGCAACGGTTTTCGTCGAGCGCGTGCTAGATACCGGGTTCCTGGTTTTTCTTTCGGCAATCGCACTGGGCAGTCGCCACGATGTGCCCGAATGGCTGGGGCGTGCATCACGGGTGCTGGCAGGCGTAGCATGTAGCGGCCTGGTATTCGCTCTGCTGATGCCATTTTTCGGACCGGCGGTATTGCGTGTGGGCGGGATATGCGTCCCAGGGCGGTGGCTCGCAAAGTTCGAGCATCTCGTGGAGCAATTCCTTCTGGGACTCGGCGGCCTTCGCCACGCGCGGCGCATGCTCGGGTTCATGCTTATGACGGCGACGATCTGGTCGCTGGATGGCGCGGGCGCCTGGGAACTTGGCCGCGGCGTTGGCGCGGATCTTTCACCCGTGCTGACGGTATTACTGCTGACCTCGGTGGCCCTCGCGAGCGCCGTGCCGCTATCCCCGGGCAACCTCGGCGTCTATCAGATGGTGGCGGTGGCTGTATTGACACCGCTTGGCGTCGACCGTGCGCGCGCCCTCGCGCTGTCGATCGCCTTGCAGTTTCTGATCATCGCGAACCTCCTGTTCTGGGGATTGGGCAGCTTTTGGTTTCTGGGTGGGAGGCACCGTCCGGAGCGGCAGTAGGATATCCTGCTTCCCAGTGAACTGGCGCTGGGGCAGAACCTTGGGCATATTAGTAGATCAACTCTTCGCCGGCTGCCGCAGTCTGCTCGAGATTCGGCACCCAGCTATTGGCGTGGTGGAATTCGCTGTTGCGAATGGACAGCACGACGAACGAATACCTCGGGCATGAATTCTTCAGATCGGTCTGCGAAAAATAGGCGTCGCAATTAGGATGCGAATGGTAGACGGACTGGCTCTGGCCGCAGCGGAGTATAGCCCAAGTGGTGGCGGTGCGGCTTTTTGAGATGCCGGGCGCCGGGCCCAGGTGGACTCGGGATATCTCGGCAGCCTGGAGATGGACGGAGTGGAACGGAAGCTGTGGGGATTCACCTTCACACTCGGGCACAGCCGGGCGATGCGCGGGGCAGGACGTTCGTTCAAAAAGCGGCAATCTCTTACTCGCTGTTTCAACCCACGCGCCCCGCGCGGGGCGCGACAAAAGTGGACGGCTTCAACTTCCACCATGGGATGAGATTGAGTTGCGACGTTGGGGCCCGGAATCAGGACGGCCACTTCTCCCTTGCCGTAAGTTGCTGAGCGATGGAATCGAAGAGTGGCGGTAACTGGTTGATTCGGTGGGGAGGATTTTGCGAGGAAATTCGTAGTGATTGAGGTTTTAGAGCGGGTACGCGCCCGGCCTCAGTGCGTCATGGCGTAGGTGATGTAGTTGAGCACGATGCGAAAGGCGAGGCCTGAGAACTTCTCCGGATAATCGCCGGTGTCGGCCCACTCCCAGGCGTCGCCCAGGTGCATGTTGAAACAGATGGCGACGACGATGCGCCCGTCCTTGTCGCGAATGCAGCGCCAGCCGGGGATATAGCCGTCCTTC
>Ga0181520_10009539_pt1 | contig 13354 bp, 10 predicted proteins | sample PEATcosm2014_Bin_29_FD_132451 | JGI IMG/M metagenome (GOLD analysis project Ga0181520, IMG submission 132451) | Peatland microbial communities from MTU Mesocosm Facility, Houghton, MI, USA - PEATcosm2014_Bin02_30_metaG | ecosystem: Environmental > Terrestrial > Soil > Wetlands > Peat | place...
CATCGCTCACATCGCTCGGATACCCGATCCGATACTGCTTCTGCATGCGCCCATGCTGCCCGATGTGCGGCACCGTTCATAACTTTTTCATTCCACGGGAATAAAGTTTATAACAGGCTCTAGGGAACTCTGAATTTCCACGAACCTCAACCCGCTCTATTCCCTGTTCCCTATTCCCTGATCTCTGTACTTCACGCCCCTACATGCTAACCTGAGATTTCCAGCCTGTGGAGAGATCTTTTGCAATCCAGCGCCCTTGTCGTTGCCGTCATCGAGTTTGCCGTACTCCTGTTTTCGCTCAGCGTCCATGAGTCGGCCCACGCGTGGGTGGCCTCGCGGCTGGGCGACCAGACCGCCCGTATGCTGGGGCGCGTCTCGCTCAACCCCATCGACCACATCGACCCGGTCGGCACGCTGCTCATACCCGCGCTGATCATCTTCGGGCCGCTAATCGGATTTGGTTTTTTCAACGGCCTTCTCTTTGGGTGGGCCAAGCCCGTTCCCGTCATCAGCCGCAACCTCCGCGACTTCAAGCGCGACGATATGCTGGTCAGTTTGGCCGGCCCGGCCTCGAATCTGCTGCTGGCGCTAGTCGCCTTTCTTGGCCTCGCCGCCGTCCTCATCGCCGAGCGCCATCTGCCCGAGGGAGTCAACCCTTCCACCACTCAGCAGGCGTTGGAGTTGCTTTGCTCGGTCGGCCTGCAACTCAATCTTGTCCTCTGCATCTTCAACCTGATTCCGATTCCTCCGCTCGACGGCAGCCACGTCCTGCGCCAATTTCTGCCCTATGAAGCCGCGCAGGTCTACGACCGCATCACCGGCGCAACCAGCTATATTCTTCTCATCGCCGTAGCCTACTTCGTGCTGGGACCAGTGATGCATCCGATCCTGGCGCTGGTCTACTCCGCTCTGCCACGCATCTAACTCTTATCTGGCTGTTGCTCTCATCTCTCTCTGCAATGGCCCATTACAATAGAAGCAGCCGCTTGTCCGGAATTTCCGGCAGGACGGCTGCATTCTCCTGGCGTCACTCCGGAATCGATAAGCAAAATGCCTGAAATCGCACCTTCTTCTCTTCCACTCGCTTCGGATCATCCGCAGATTTCGAGCGCCGCAGGCGCAGTTGGCCCCACCGCTGGTGGCCGCCCGCGCGTACTGAGCGGCATGCGCCCTACCGGCAAGCTCCATCTAGGCAACTACATGGGCGCGCTGGCCAACTGGGTCAAGCTGCAAGACTCGGCCCAGTACGAGTGCTACTTCTTCATCGCCGATCTGCACGCGCTGACCACCGACTATGCAGACACCTCCAACATCGTGCCCAACACGCTGGAAGTGGCGCTGGACTTCCTGTCTGCTGGACTCGACCCGCAGAAATGTACCATCTTCGTGCAGAGCCAGGTCAAGCAGCATTACGAATTGCCTCTACTTTTGGGGATGATTACACCGCTTGGCTGGCTGGAGCGCGTCCCCAGCTACAAGGAGATGCAGGAGAACCTCGCCAGCAAGGATCTGACCACCTACGGATTCCTGGGCTATCCGGTGCTGATGGCGTCGGATATTCTGCTCTATCAGCCCGATTTTGTGCCCGTGGGGCAAGATCAGCAGGCGCACGTCGAGTTGACCCGCGAGGTGGCGCGGCGCTTCAACCAGTTCTACAAGATCGATGGGCAGGAGGTTCTGCCCGAGCCGAAGGTTCTGCTCACGCCCTCGCCCAAGCTGCCCGGAACCGATGGGCGCAAGATGAGCAAGAGCTACGGCAATACGATCATGCTGGCCGACCCGGAAGCCGAGGTTCGCCGGAAGCTGAAGACGATGGTCACTGATCCTGCGCGCATCCGCCGCACCGACGCGGGTGACCCGGACAAGTGCCCGGTGGGCGACCTGCACAAGGTTTTTTCAACGCCGGAGACGCTGACCAAGGTCTACGACGGCTGCCGTTCGGCGGGCATCGGCTGCATCGAGTGCAAAGGCTGGGCGGCGGACGGCCTGGTGCAGGTTTTGCAGCCGATTCAGGAGCGCCGGGCCAGCTTTACAATTCCCCAAGTCAAAGAAATTCTTGCCGAGGGTTCCAACCGCGCCCACGCCCGCGCCGCGCAGACGATGCAGCAGGTGCGCGCCGCCATGCAGATGACGCTGACCGGTGAAGCCGGCCAGTAAACCCAGGCCGGCGCGGCTTATATTTTGAAAGGGCGCGGATTTCGATGCGTCCTCTGAGCGCCAAGAGGGATGCGGCTTGAGCCGTCGAGAGAAGGCACGTGGAAGACAAGACAATCCCGTGGTGGCGAAAGGCGCTGAACTTTGCGATGGGCGGCATTCGCTCCGGTTTTGGCCTTTTTCCACGGTTCGCCAAGCCAGAAGCCGGCCCTGAACCGGACGTTCTAGACCCATTCAATGAAAATCCGGAAGAAGAAACAGCATTGACCGAACCGCTCCCCCAACCCGAAATTGTTGCCGTTGCGCCGGCCGAAGCTGTGATCGAAGCGGCCGTCGAACCTACGCCGTCCGTCGCGCCAGAGATATTGCCTCAGCCTGTCGGCGCGATCGAAGCTGCAATTGAACCCGAGCCAGTGGAAAGCCAAGAAACTGAAGTCGTGAGCGAGCCTCTTCCAGAGCCAGTTGAAACTCTGGAAATCGTCGCGGAAGCCGAGCCCGAGTCTGTGCCAGAGCCAGAGGAAGTCTTGCAAATCGAAATCGTGAGCGAGCCTCTTCCAGAGCCAGTTGAAACTCTGGAACTCGTTGTCGAAGCCGAGCCCGAGTCTGTGCCAGAGCCAGAGGAAGTCTTGCAAATCGAAGTCGTGAGCGAGCCTCTTCCAGAGCCAGTTGAAACTCTGGAAATCGTTGTCGAAGCCGAACCGGAAACTACTCAAGAATCAATCCCGGTTCCCGAACCTGTCGCCTCCGCCGAAGGCGCTCCCGCTGAACGCGAAGTTCCCGAAGATGCCTCCGCCGGACGCGAAGTTCCCGAAGGTGCTCTCGCCGAACGCGAAGTTCCGGCGCTGGTGCTCACCACGCCGCCCACTCCCGATGAAAAGGCGGAAGAAAAAGCCGACGAGAAGGCCGCCGCGAAGCTCGCCGCGCGACAGAAAATGCTCGATGAAGGCAGCGAGCAATCCCCCTTTTCGGTAATCGTGGGCCAGGTTTATGACGGCCCGCTCGACCTGCTGCTCGATCTGATTCGCAAGCAGGACATCGACATCTACGACATCCCCATCGCCACCATCACCGCCCAGTTTCTGGCCTATGTCAATCAGCTCAAGGCCAGCGACGTGGACGTGGCGGGCGAGTTCATCTACACCGCATCGCTGCTGATTCACATCAAGAGCAAGATGCTTCTGCCGCGCGCAGACGCTGGCCAGGAAGACGCCGCCGAGGACCCGCGCCGAGAGCTGGTCGAGCGGCTGCTCGAGCACGAGCGCTTCAAAAACGCCGCCCAGATGCTGCAACAGAAGCAGATGCTCGAGGCCGCCACCTGGTCCAACCCCGGCGCGCGGGAGTTCAAAGACGATGCCGCCGCCGAGCCGGAGATCGCCGCCGATACCGTCGATCTGGTCCGCATCTTCCGCGACATTCTGGAGCGCGCCCGCACCCGGCCCGTCTTCAATGTCGATGAGGACTCCGTTACCGTCGGCCAGATGATTCAGTTTCTTGCCCGCCGGCTGACGATGGAAGACAAGCCCGTGGCCCTGCGCCGCCTGTTGAGCCACACTCGCTCGGAGCGCGCCCTGATCGCTATGTTCCTGGCGTTGCTGGAGTTGGTTCGCTTGCAAGCGATTCTGCTTCGCCAAGACCTCGCCTTCAGCGAGATCTTCGTCAAAAAGCACACCGGCTTCGACGCCGTGATGAGCGAGGGAATGATGAACGCTCGCGACGATTGGCGGTAGGGCTATGTTATAACTTATGTTATAATTAACTACATCAAGGAGGCCCAAAATGGCCACGACCGCAAAGGTTATCGCGATTGGGAATTCCGCCGGCATTATTTTGCCAAAGGAGATGCTGGCGCGGCTGAAGATCGAGAAGGGCGATACGATCTGTTTTACTGAGAACTCGGCGGGCTTGCAGATCAGCCCCTACGACGATGAGTTCCTTGCCAAAATGGAAGTTGCAGATCGCGTCATTCGCCGCTATCGCGATGCGTTCAAAAGACTGGCGGAGTGAGTGAAAGAGCCTGTCTGGATTCGCGAAGTGGATGCACTGGCCTTTCATGACCAACAGATTTCCCTCTTTGGCGGCTCGTATGGAGTGCGGGACAGAGGGCTGCTGGATTCTGCCTTGGCTCGCCCGATGAACATCTTTGACTATGCGGAGAGGGCTTTAACCATGGCTGACCTGGCAGCGGCATACGCCGTGGGGATCTCCGGAAATTATCCCTTCGTGGATGGGAACAAGAGAACGGCGATGCAGGTCGCCTTTGTCTTCCTGGAGTTCAATGGATTTCCCGTAAATGCCAGCCAGGAAGAGGCTTGCCTCACCTTTCTGAGCCTAGCGACGGGAGAGATGACCGAGGCGGAATTGGCCCTCTGGTTTGCGGAACACACAGCCGCCGGGTAGTTCGAGGCGCTCGTTGCCGGCCCAGTTTTCCACCGCATCAACATACCCCTTATTCCAGCTCCCGCCAAGCCGGTGTAGAATTGTGAATGTCAGGTGAATCCCCGCTTGACTACGCAAACAACTGCGCGGAAATGCGGTTGTTGGGGTTTTATGGACGCCAACTTATCCGGCTCTGCTCTCTCTCGCCACAAGCGTTCCTTTGTATATTCGCTTTGTCATGCCGTTGTTCAGTCTCGACGTTGGAGGCCCAGGCGTGTCCGGAATTTCTCCGGCCGCATTGGTGAACTCTGATGGCCGATCTGGCAGCCACGGTGGAAGCATTGCCTAGACATAAATCCCTGCTCGACAGCAAGCGGACCACGACGCCTAGCCGCACGGGCATGGCGGCATTTCTGCTGGCCCTGGCTGGCGGCCTCTGCTATATCGTTTTTCACGTGGCCAGAGACATGAACTCGGTCGCCGTTCCTAGCATCTGGCCTTATCTGCTGCTCGGCCTCGCGTTGCTGATAGCTCTCGGCTTCGAGTTCGTCAACGGCTTCCATGATACCGCCAATGCAGTGGCCACGGTGATCTATACCCATTCGCTTGATCCTAATGTGGCCGTGGTCTGGTCGGGGATCTGCAATCTAGCCGGTGTGCTGGCCTCTAGCGGAACCGTGGCCTTCGCCATCGTCACGCTGCTGCCGGTCGAATTGATTCTTCAGGTCAGTTCCGGGGCGGGTTATGCCATGATCTTTGCCCTGCTGATCGCCGCCATCGTCTGGAACTTGAGCACATGGTGGTTCGGACTACCGGCCTCCAGCTCCCACACCATGGTCGGCTCCATCATCGGCGTGGGCATCGCCAACCAATTGATGAGCATCCATACCGGCACCTCCGGCGTGGACTGGGAGCAGGTGATCAAGGTCTTCAAGGTGCTGCTTATCTCGCCGCTGGTAGGCTTTGGCTGCGCCGCAGTATTGTTGATGATCCTGAAGCCGAAGATGCGAGTGCTCGGTTGCAGCCTGTTTGCGTTTTTGACGGCACTGATAGTTCATTTCTTTTTCGCGCTGGGGATTCTGCCTTCCGCACTGTTTGGAATAGGTATCAGCGCTTTGATCTGGCTCGCATTCCTCCTGATTCCGGTATCAGACGCGCTCTTTGAAGCGCCAAAGGGCAATACTCCACCACCGTGGCCGATTCGCGCCTTGCTGGTTCTGACCTGCAGTGGCGTCAGCTTTGCCCATGGCTCCAACGACGGACAGAAGGGCATGGGCCTGATCATGTTGATTCTGATCGGTACAGTTCCTACCGCCTACGCCCTCAATCATGCCGTCACCGCCAACGATATTCAGGCCTTCATTGCCTCCAGCGAGCAAGCCGGACACATCCTCGACCGCCATGTCGACAAGACGGCCGTTCTCGGAGGCAACGCCCGCACCGAAGTCACCAACTACATCCGCACCCGCCAGCTGCATCCGGACACCATGCTTGCCCTTCGAGCGCTGGTCGATGATGTAAACCGCGAAGTCGTTCTCTATAAGGCGTTCAAGTCTGTTCCGGCGCAGGACCAGACCAACGTCCGCAACGATATGTATGTGGCCAGCGAGGCCATTCGCCTGATCCAAAAAAACGACCTCGCGCTGGTCAATGAGAAAAAGCAGCCTACATTCGACAAGCAGGAGAGCGCCGCACTGGCCAATTACAAGAGCACGGTGGACAAGGCCACAAAGTTCATCCCTGACTGGGTGAAAGTGGCCGTTGCGCTCGCCCTGGGCCTGGGAACCATGGTGGGCTGGAAGCGAATTGTGGTGACCGTAGGCGAACGAATCGGCAAGGAGCACCTGACCTACGCGCAGGGCGCCACCGCCGAGCTGGTCGCTATGGTGACCATTTTTGCCGCCAATACCTGGGGTCTGCCGGTAAGCACGACACACGTCCTCAGTTCTGGTGTGGCCGGGACGATGACCGCCAACGGCAACGGTCTGCGCTTGTCCACGGTTCGCAACATTGCAGCAGGCTGGGTCTTCACGCTGCCCGCCGCCGCTGTGCTCTCAGGCACGCTTTACTGGCTCTTCCGCGCGATCTCCTAAGCCGCCGCGTCGAGTAACGGCCAGAAATAAGCACTCCACAAAAGCTGGGTGCCCCGTCCTTGCGACGTTCCTGTATTGTGCCACCGGAGTCCCCAACGACAGGTCTTAGTCGTTGGGGTGATACAAGGGTGGGAAACCACGAACCCCAACCAGCGCCGCTCTTCCGCAGCGGCCTTGCTGCTAAACTGAATTAGTTCTCCTTGGAATTTTGCTCATTTCTCTATGACCACGAATCCGCGCAGGCATACGTCAGATTCCCGTGGCCCGGCCGCCCCGCGTGATTCGAGCCCGGCCGGCTTCGCTCGCGCCGCCCAGTTGGCGCTTTGCCTGCTCTGCCTCCCATTGATCCTGCCCGCCCAGGCCCCGTCTCCTGTTTCAGCTCCCGCGGCCTCGCAGGCCAGCCAGCTTCCCTCCGGCAAAGACTCCGCGAATTCCGCGGTGCCCGCCGCAACCGCGATCCTCTTCGAGAACATCATCGCGCAATCGAAGATCAAATTCACCCTCAAAAACAGCGTCTCTCCCGAACGCTATTCCATCGAGACGATGATGGGCGGCGTCGCGGTCTTCGATTACAACAACGATGGATTGCTCGACATCTTCTTCACCAACGGGGCGGCCATCCCTTCTCTGGAAAAAACCGATCCCAGCTACTGGAATCGCCTCTATCGCAACAACGGCGACGGCACCTTCACCGATGTCACCGAGAGAGCGGGCCTGAAAGGCATCGGCTATTCGATGGGCGTGGCGGCGGGGGATTATGACAACGACGGATTTGTCGATCTCTACGTTACCGGCGTCAACCGAAACCAGCTCTTCCACAACAACGGCGACGGTACTTTTACCGATGTCACCGAGAAGGCGGGCGTCAGCGGAATCATCCCCAAGCTGGGCAAGCCCTGGTCCGTCTCCGCGGGCTGGTTCGATTACAACAACGATGGCCTCCTCGATCTGCTGGTCATCAACTATCTGGATTACGACCTCAAAACAGTCCGGCAATGCCCCGCCCGCGGCGTGCCCGCTTATTGCCCGCCGCAATGGTTTCACGGAACGCCCAACATTCTCTACCGCAACAATGGCGACGGAACCTTCACCGATGTTTCCGAGCAATCGCACATCTCGCAATACATCGGCAAAGGCATGGGTGTGGCCTTCGCCGACTATGACGACGACGGCTTTACCGATGTCTTCATCTCCAATGACGGCATACCGAATTTCCTGCTGCACAACAACGGCGACGGAACCTTCATCGATGTCGCGATGCAGTCCGGCGTTCAATACAACACCCGCGGCAAAACCGTCGCCGGCATGGGCGCGGATTTCCGCGACATCGACAACGACGGCAGGCCGGATATTATCCAGACCGCAATGTTCGGAGACAGTTTTCAGCTCTTTCACAATACCGGCGACGGCCAATTCCAGGATGTATCCGGCGAATCCGGACTGATGCGAATGACCAATCGCCTCACCGCTTGGAGCACCGGTATCTATGATTTTGACAACGACGGCTACAAGGACATCTTCACCGCCGGCGCGGAGATTCTCGATACATCAATGGAGATCTTTCATCGCCCCTTTCCTCTATCCAACGGATTGTTTCGCAACAAAGGTAACTTGACCTTTGAAGATCTGAGCGCCAAGGCCGGAGCTGACTTTTCCTTCCCTGCCGCCCATCGCGGCGCAGCCTTCGGCGACTTGAACAACGACGGCAAGATCGATGTCGTTGTCAGCGTTCTCAACGGCCCTCCGCAGGTGCTGATGAATCGCACCAATACGCAGAACCACTGGATCATCCTGAAACTGATCGGCACAAAGTCGAACCGCGACGGCCTGGGCACAAAGGTCAAAATCACTACCTCGCATGGCTGCCAATACAACTACGCCACCACCGCCGTGGGCTATAACTCTTCCAGCGACAAGCGGGTTCACTTCGGCCTGGGCGACTCCACTCAAATCGACAAGATCGAACTCGCATGGCCGAGCGGCATCAGACAGCTTCTGACCAACGTCAAAGCCGACCAGATTCTGACCGTGACCGAGACCCGGCAGTAACCGTCATCCCAAGGAACCGGACAAAATCCCACTTGACGACGGCGCTTAAGGGGTGGAATACTCGCCAACTGTACCCGGTCTGGAGGAATTCTCTCGCCTGCCAGCGGGGAGTTGGCCTTTTTATGGACCTGATCGTGCTTCGTTTTCTTTTTGTGGCTCTTCTTGCCGGAGTCTGTTTTTTCCTTCATCCATTCGGCATGACAGAATGGGTGAGTGCGGGCGCGGGCGCTACGGCCGCCTGCGCGGTTATTGTCTTTGAGGTGCGCGTGCGGTCGCTCAGCCTGCGGCGGCTGATCGGCGCTGTCTCCGGCAGTGTGCTGGGCATCTTTGGCGCAGCCCTGTTTTGCCTGGTGCTCCGCGGCGCTCTCAATCCTGGACCCACATCTTCCGTCATCCAGATCTTCGACCTGCTGCTGATGACATACGTGGGGCTGCTGGTGGGCGCCAGCAAGGGCGACCTGCTGAACCCGGCTGCCCTGGGCACCGTCTTCGCTGCCGACCGGCCTACCCGCCGCTCGGCCAAGGTGCTCGATACCAGCGTCATCATCGACGGACGCATCGCCGACATCGCCGAAGCCGGCTTCATCGACGGCATGATGGTCGTGCCGGAGTTCGTGCTCCGCGAGCTGCAAACCGTGGCCGACTCCACCGACGGGTCAAAGAGGCAAAGAGGCCGCCGCGGCCTCGATATGTTGCAACGTATGCAATCCAATACCGCCATCCAGGTGCAGATCGTCTCCGACGACTTCCCCTCCATCCGCGAGGTAGATCTCAAGCTGCTCGAGCTGGCCAAGAAGTGGGAGGCCAAGGTCGTCACCAACGACTTCAACCTGAACAAGGTTGCCCACCTTCACCATGTCGAAGTGCTCAACATCAACGACCTGGCCAACGCCCTAAAGCCCGTGGTGCTCCCCGGCGAAAAAATGAATGTGTTGATTCTCAAAGAGGGCAAGGAGTTCAATCAGGGAGTAGGCTACCTGGACGACGGCACCATGGTGGTCGTCGATCACGCCCGCAAGATGATCGGACGCGCGGTCGAGATTTCAGTGACGAGCGTCCTGCAAACTGCCAGTGGAAAGATGATCTTTGGCAAGATGGAAGAGAACGGCAAGGGCGGCGAGGTAGGAAAAACGGGGCCGGTCGAGATCTCATACTGAAGTATTTCTACGTCCCAGATTCCCGGTCTTCAACGTCGGGCTTGGTGCGCCCCCAGCCTTGGAGGTTTACGCGATGAACGAACAGCCTATCGTTTGCAGTTGTCCCAAGCGAAAGTGTTCAAGGTATGGCGATTGTGTCGCCTGCCGCGCATTCCACTCGAATGCCAAGCGTCCGAGACCGCCGCGCTGCGAAAGAAGGCCCGATTGGTTGCGAAGACTTTTTGGCGCCGGCTCAACAGTCGCAAAATGATTCGCTTTCGATTTGTTACATTGGAGATAAGGAGTCGTCCAACTGCCATGCCTCACTTATCTTCTCTTGTGCGCACCTGCCCTGCCAGCTCGTTTCATTTAGCGTCCGCCGCGATTTTCTTCGCCCTCGCCGCCAGCGCTCATGCACAGTTCAGCGTTCCGCAGGCCGGAACCAAGGTGCTGGACACCTCCGCGCTTCACCCTCCCGCCGGCGCTCGTGTAGCTATTGTCGAGTTCGCTGACATGGAGTGCCCTGCCTGCGCGAAGGCCAATCCGATCCTCAAAGCCGCCGTGGCGCAGTACAAAATTCCCTGGGTGCGGCACGATTTTCTGATTCCCTACCACCAGTGGAGTCCGCGAGCTGCCGTCTACGCCCGCTGGTTCGACAGCCAGAGCAGGACTCTGGGCGGCGACTACCGTGACCAGGTCTTCGCCAATCAGGCATCGATTTACAACTTCCAAATGCTCCAGCAGTTTACTGATAACTTTGCCCGCGACCATCACGTCAAGCTGCCCTTCGCGATTGACCCGGAAGGCAAGTTAGCCGCCGCTGTCAAGGCTGACACTGACCTGGGCAAGCGCACCGGAATCACTCAGACCCCGACTGTCTGGATAGTTACCGATCACAGCAAAAGAGCGCCCTATTTCGAGGTCGCCCAAGGCATGACCAACCTTTATCAACTGATCGACCAGGCCCTGGCTGACACCGCCGCCCCCAAGGCTGCGCCTGTAAAGAAGCCTGCCAGCAAGTAGCGCTTCCTTCCAGCTCCACGCTCCCCACGGACGATGACCTGTCCGTGGGGACTTCGAAGCATGGCGCGAAGCGTGCCTGCCGCATTGCGGATGGTTACAGATTGTTTTGAATGATGGTCAGTAGTGAATTGGGCGGCGCCGCATCCTGCGAAAGCTCCCAGATCATGATGCCGCCGTATTGCAGACTGAACACCGTCTCCTGAGCCATCTCCGAATCACCTACATACGAGATGGTGTTTCCATTGTCGAGCGCGCCGTTGCCGCTAACCGAGTTCGACGATCCGGCATTGGGATAGGCGGCGATGATCTGCCCGTATGTAAACGCTCCGTCGGAGCTTTGGCCATAGAAAGGCACGCCAACAGTCATCTTGTTGGCCGGTTCTCCCAGCGAAGCAAAATACGACATATTCGACTCGCAATCGGAGAGGTTCGAGTAAACCATTACGTTGATAAAGTCATACGATTGAAGCGTGGCGTTGGACATGACGTTCTGCGTCTGTAGCCATTCCGCTACAGCAGCCGAGACAACCCGTCCTGCCCCATGTTCCTTTGCTATCAGGTCGCTGACAAAAGTGGCGTAGGGGGCGCCCATGTTGCCTGGATCCTCAAAGTCCACATCCACTCCGTCGAGATTATGGGAAGTCACGTAGCTGTCGAGCGAGTTAACAAGCTGGGACGAGAGTCCGACATTGTAGAACGCGGAGATTAGATCATCGGACGAGTTCTCGCCGCCACCAATCGTCACCATCACTTTTACTCCAGCGGCGTGCGCGGCATTGACCAGCGTGGCGATTGCCGCGTCGGTCTGACCCATTGAAAAGGCCATATTGCTCGATGCCGTGCAAGTACCGTTGCACGCAGGCGGCAATGCGAATCCAATCATCAGATGCGTCATCTTGTTGAAGTTCAACGTGGTCGCGAATGTCGCATAGCTGCCGTCGTAATCGGGCAGATAGCCGACCAGGCGAGGACCAGAGGTCGACACCGTCCCAATCGAGAAGTAGTTGATATTCCAGCCGGCGTTGTCTTGGTTGAGAGTCAGAGTTTGCTGACCAGCGGGCAGTGTTACCGTGGCCGTTACGTTGGCCCATGTCTGCCAGCCGCCGGTATCAGGCACCGCTACCGAGCCGCTTAGGTTGGTTCCCGACGAGTTGGAGATATGTAAGGCATCGGAGATCGCGCTCTCCGAGGCCACGCGGAATGCGACCGTGTATGTTCCAGCCGTGGCCACGTTGACCGTGTATTTGAACCACTGTCCAGCCGCCGACCAGCCCAGGTCGTACCCGCCGCCGGTATCTGTCGTTGCTTCCAGGTCGACGCCGTCGCTGCGGTAGGTGTTCGCCGAGCCGTTCGTCGAAGTGACGCTGTAGCCAACTCCCTGGCCGCCGGTGTCGTAGTTCTCCGCCTGCACCGTGCCGGGAATCGCCACGGGAACCCCGCCGTAAGGCGCTTCGCCGCTGGCAGCAGACGCAAACAGTATCCAGTTCAAATTCCAACCAGCCCCATCCTGATTGATGGTTAGCGTCTGCTGGCCTGCCGGCAGTGTTACCGTGGCCGTCACATTGGCCCACGTCTGCCAGCCGCCGGTATCGGGAACATTGACCGACCCGCTTAAGTTCGTTCCCGACGAGTTGGAGATATGTAAGGCATCGGAGATCGCGCTCTCCGAAGCCACGCGGAAGGTGACCGTATAACTTCCCGCCTTGGCCACATTGACCGTATATTTGAACCACTGCCCAGCGGCCGACCAGCCCAGATCGTAGCCGCCGCCGGTATCAGTCGTCGCCTCCAGATCGACGCCATCGGAGCGGTAGCTGTTCGCCGTTCCGTTGGTCGAAGATACCTCGTAGCCAACGCCCGAGCCGCCCGTGTCATAGTTCTCGGCTTGCACCGTGCCGGGGATCGCCGCGGCGACTCCGCCGTAAGGCGCTTCGCCGCTGGACGCCGCCGCAAACAAGACCCAGTTCAGATTCCAGCCTGCCCCATCCTGATTGATGGTCAACGTTTGCTGACCTGCCGGTAGAGTGACCTTGGCCGTCACATTGGCCCACGTCTGCCAGCCGCCGGTATCAGGCACGGCGACGCTTCCGCTCAGATTCGTCCCCGCGGAGTTTGCGATATGGAAAGCATCGGCGATTGCGCTCTCCGAAGCCACGCGGAAGGTGACCGTGTAGCTTCCCGCCGTGGCCACATTGACCGTATATTTGAACCACTGTCCGGTCGTAGTCCAGCCCAGATCGTAGCCCCCGCCGGTATCCGTGGTGACTTCCAGATCAACACCGTCGGTGCGGTAACTATTCCCCGAGCCGTTGGTCGAAGTGACGTTATAGGCGGTTCCTTGCCCGCCGGTGTCGTAGTTTTCCGCCTGCACCGTGCCCGGAATCGCCGCGGCTATTCCGCCATAAGGGGCTTCGGCCGCATAAGCAACGCTCGCCAGACAGAACAACAAAGTGGCGCACATTGCAGGTAAGATCAAGCTCGCTTTTGTCCTCATCGATCTCCTCATTTCTCTGATACTGCGGG
>Ga0181520_10009543_pt1 | contig 13351 bp, 13 predicted proteins | sample PEATcosm2014_Bin_29_FD_132451 | JGI IMG/M metagenome (GOLD analysis project Ga0181520, IMG submission 132451) | Peatland microbial communities from MTU Mesocosm Facility, Houghton, MI, USA - PEATcosm2014_Bin02_30_metaG | ecosystem: Environmental > Terrestrial > Soil > Wetlands > Peat | place...
CTTTGCTGAAGGTTCCGATATAGATAACGCGATCGCAGGGGTCGAGTCCCTGGAGGGAGGGGATGGGCATCGAGTCGAAGCGGTATTCGCTGTCGTAGTCGTCCTCGACGATCCAGGCGGAGGCCTGGCGGGACCACTCGAGGAGCTGGAAGCGGCGGGAGGCGCTCATGGTGACGCCGAGGGCGTAGTGGTGCGATGGGGTGACGAAGGCGACGCGGGCGCCAGGGGCGAGGCGGATGCCCGCATCGACGTCGAGGCCTTCGTCATCGACGGGAACGGGGACGGGACTGACGCCGGAGCCGAGCAGGAGGGAGCGCACCAGCGGGTAGCAGGGCTCTTCGATCCATGCTTCGTCGCCGGGGTCGAGGAGAACGCGGGCGGTGATGTCGAGGGCTTGCTGAGAGCCGGAGACGATCATGATCTGCCCGGGATCGCAGCGGACGGAGCGGGCGGTGCGCAGGTAGGAGCATACGGCGTCGCGGAAGACTTCAAGGCCGAGGGGATGGAGGTTGCTGGCGGAGTGGATGCGGAGGGATCGGCTGTGGCGGGTGACAAGCTTCGACCAGATGTCGAAGGGGAACTGGTCGAGGGCGGGCTGATGGACGCCAAAGGCACCCCAGCCGTGACGCCAGGGAAGGCGATCGTAGGGCGGGTAGAGCATGGATCGGTGGGAGGTTTGGCGGGCGACGTCGGAGGCAGGGGTGGCGTGGCGGGCGTGACCGGGGCGGTGGGGCAAGGATGCGGAGACGTAGGTTCCGGAGCCGACGCGGCTTTGAAAGTAGCCCTCGGCCAGGAGCTGGGCGTAGGCGTCGAGGACGGGGAAGCGGGAGATCTCAAGCTCGGAGGCGAGTGCGCGGCTGGAGGGGACCTGCTGGCCTGCGGCGAGGTCGCCGCGGAGGATGGCGTCGCGAAAGCCGGCGTAGACCTGGCGATGGAGGGGGGTCGCCGCATCGCGGTCGAGGGGAATAACGGGAAGGAGGCCTGCCGAGACGTCGGGCATTTGCAGGGCATAGTAGTGGTTATGCTGGATTTCTGGCAAGTTGTTATGAATGGTTACCACTTTTTGAGCGGAAGTGGTCGGTGGCGGAGGGCGAACAACGAGCTAAGAAGCAGCCAGCTAAAGAAGCTGTCAGCGAGAAGACTGCCAGCAAAAGACGATTGGCAAAAGACGGTTAGCGAAAGACGATTTTGCTAATGACGATTAGCCAAAGATGGTCAGCGAAGATTCGGTTAGCAAAGAAGCGGTCGGCGAAAATGCGAGGAGCGGCATGGTCCCCCAGGATTACTTCTTCGCGTAGCTGACCTCGCCCATGAGTTCGGCAAAGTCGGCGGTATCGCGGAGGCTGGCAAAGGCTGGATCCTGAGCAAGGCGCCGGCGATCCTTAAAGCCTTCATTGAAGGCTCTGTGGAGAAACTGAAGGGCACGATCCGGGGCGTTCATTTGGGCGAAGAGTTCGGCGAGGCAATAGTTTTGCTCGGCGCGATCCCGGTCGCTGACGGGACCGCCGATGATCTGGAGGGAATCCAGATCGAATACAGACGGGTCCATTGAAATGGCGGAGCGGTATTCCTCGATGCCGGGGCCCGGCTTGCCTTCGGCAAAAAAGGCGGTGCCGAGGTTGGCGGTGATGACAGCAGAGTCCGGGCTGAGCTTAAGGGCGCGGCGGTAGAGTCGGATGGCCTGGCCGTATTTCTTCTGGGTAAAGAGGGCAGCGCCGAGGTTGTTGAGGGCTTCAGGAAAGTTGGGACGGAGCAAGAGGGCTTGCTCGTAGTTTCTCTTTGCTTCGTCGACGGCGGAGAGGTGATGCCAGGAGACACCTAATTTGTTGAGGGTGACAGGGTCGGCGGGAGCGTGACTATAGGCGTCGATGGCCTCGATGAATTCGCCACGGGCGAAGAGCAGGTCGCCGGCTGCCTCCGGGGAAAGGGCGTGCCGTGGAGGAGGCGGGTCATGCGTTTGCGCAGCGGCGTGAAGAGCGGTTGTGAAGAGGAGCGCAACGATCGCGAACGCAAGCGCCAGGCGGAAGGTAGCAACGGGTGAGGGCAGGGTTGCTGCCAGGGATCGATGGTTCACGGTGAAGACCTCCCGCGAATCGAGCCGATTGTGAGTTTGATGATGCCACAGACTTGGGAAGGGTGGCCAGGGTGCGGAGCAACGCCGCTCAAGCCCGAACAACCGCAAGGCGTGACGGTAGAGATGGCGCAGAAGCTACCGACCGGCTGCCAACGGCAGAACTACTTGCTGACAAGGGGGGTAGCGGAAACGTGCGAGGAAGGCCACCGGGGCTCGCGTTTTTCGAGGAAGGCGCTAACGCCTTCATGGAAGTCGGCGTTGGAACGGGCGTCAACGCTGGCGCGAATGGCGGCTTCGATATCGTGAGGCAGGTGATGATCGGAGAATTTGCCGAGGAGGCGCTTGGTGGCTTCCATGGCGGCAGGGCTGTTGCGTAGGAGGCGCGTGGCGAGAGCGCGGGCTTCGCGCAGGAGGTCGGGCTCGGCAACGATACGAGTAACGAGGCCGAGGGATCGGGCCTCTTCGGCGGACAACAGTCGTCCGGTGAGGAGCAGATCGCGGGAGGATTTTTCGCCGAGCTGGGTGTGAAGAAAGGCGGAGACGATGGCGGGCACGAAGCCGATACGGACTTCGGTATAGCCAAATTTCGCTTCGGGGACGGCAAGGGTGAAGTCGCAGAGCGTGGCGATGCCCATGCCTCCGGCGATGGCGGGACCATTGACGGCGGCGATGCTGGGTTTGGAGAGCGAGTAGAGCGTGGTGAGGAGAGTGGCGATGCGCTGGGCGTCGGCGTGGTAATCCTCGGTGGCGGAGAGCTGGCCGGGAGAGACAGCCATGGCCTGGAGGTGCTCGATGTCGAGACCGGCGCAAAAGGAGGAACCGGCGCCGGTGATGATGACGACGCGGCAGGTTTGGCTGGCGGCGAAGGCTTCGAGAGCCTGGGTGAGGTCCTCCATCAGCTGGTGGTTGAGGGCGTTCCGCTTCTCAGGACGGTTCAGGAGGATGGTGTGGATGCCCGACTCAGTGTGGGTGTGGAGCGTGGAGTAGTGCGTCATGGCAGGTTTGACAGGAACCAAAATCTTAGAGCATATGGGAGCAAAAGGCGAGCGGCGAGGTTCAGCTCAGAAGCGGTCAGCAAGAAAGCGGGCGGCGAAAAAGCGGCTGACGTGGACGGGTAGCGAGAGCCGAGGAGAGCGCCTTAAAAAACATTCAACTATTCGGTTGACAAGGGGGAATGCTCCGCGATACATTCAACCACATGGTTAAGTCTGGTACCGCACGGCTGGACTCGGTCTTCCACGCACTGTCCGATACGACGCGGCGCTCCATCCTGCGCGATATCGCCGCGAAGGAAAAGACAGTGGGGGAAGTGGCGAAGCCGTATCGAATGACGCTTGCGGCGGTATCGAAGCACCTGAACGTGCTCGAGGCCGCCGAGTTAATCTCGCGTGAGCGGCGGGGGAGTTTTCAGATCGTGAAACTGCAAGCGCAAAGCCTGAGGCCCGCCGAAGACTGGCTGGCCTTCTACGAAAAATTCTGGAATCGGCAGATCGACGCCCTCCAGAACTACCTCGAAGGAGAGAAAGATGAGCACAGTGGCAGTTCCCGTGAAAGCAAGCGGCGTTCTGAAGGTTGAGGTTCGCCGAGTGATCCGCGCCAGCCGGCAAAGGGTCTTTGACGCATGGACGAAGCCGGAGGAGATGCGGCGCTGGTTTGCCCCCGGACCGATGACTGTCGCCGCGGTGGAAACCGAGCCGCGGGAAGGGGGCGCCTACCGGATCGAGATGAAGGGTTCGATGGACAACTTGCCGGAGAATGCCGATCGCCGCTCGATTGCATCTGGCGAATACACCGAAATTGTTCCCAACGAGAGGCTGCGCTTTACCTGGCGGGCGAACTGGAATCCGGAAAGTGAATCGGTCGTCACGATTCATCTGCGCGATGTGGAAGGCGGTACCGAGCTGCTTCTCATCCACGACCGGATCGATCTGGAATCCGCCAGCAGCGGATACAAACAGGGCTGGACGAGCTGCGTGGCCAAGCTGGACGCTTACCTTGGCGGTTAAGCGCGCCAGGCGCGGGAAAGAAGTGGAGCGCGGATATATTTCCGCGCTCTGCGCCGCTTTGAAAGCGTGGCCGGAGGTAGCCATCCGACGGAATGTGCGCGGCGCCTCGTTTGTGGTGGGAAGGAAATTCTTCGCGTTCACCCGGCCGGAAGGCCTGGCCATGAAGCTGCCTGAGAATCGGATTCGCGCTCTGGTGGAGGCGGGGGAAGCGCAGTTTTTGAAAATGGGGAAAAGGACCATGCGAGAGTGGGCTCTCTTGAGGCTGGAGCCGACGGCTCAGGTCCGGGACGAGGATATACGGTTGTTGCGGGAGGCGATGAGGTTTACGTCTTCCTGGCGCCCCCGGTAATCTGATGCACACCCGCTGGCGACTGCCGCTTCCTTCCAGACCTGCCGGCTTGACTGGATTGCGTCGCGCAGAACCCGCCAGACGGTGGAGTTTGGGACCCCGGCAAGTGTCGGATGTGAACCGGCAGAACGCGTAGGTTCTGGTGGATCAATCGTAGCTCTCGCGGCCCGGCGAGTGAGGCAACAAATCATCCTCGCCCCACCGGGCCGGTGCGGAGCGCACCCGCTATCCGCGCCAGTGACCTTCGACCCAGTACCAGCCGCCGGCTTCATGGCGCCAATGGCCGGGAACCCAGACGGCGTGCTCGCGAGGCGGAGAGACCCAGTGGCCCGGGACCCAGACATAACCGTGACCATCCCAGCGGTGGTATCCATCCACCCAGACCCAGCCTTCGTGCGGACGGGGGCCAGGATGTTCAACGAGGGGCGCCGGAGGACCGACCTGGACGTAAATGTGCTGGGCAAGCGCGGAGGGGATCGCCGGGATGCTGAGGATTGCAGCCGTTGCGACGAGAAGGAGTTTCTTCATAGGAGTGGGTCTTCCTTTCTGGAGAAATGTTGGTGCCGTGGCGGCTGAATTCTGTCTAACCGCCGCACAGCCAATGGAACCCGCGCGGGGGCCGGCGGGTTGCGCAGAAAATCTTCTCACAAAAAGCAGTGCTCATGGTTTTCGCGGGATGAAGAGCGCCGCTGGTGGCGTGACGCGATAGCTCTGAGAGAAGTTGCCCTGGTTAATGGCCAGCGAGAGCCGGCCGCGCGAATCGATGTAGAAGAGTGGCTTGCCGACGGGGACGTCGCTGAAGGTTTTGTGGAAGGGGATAGTGAGGGTCTTGCCGTTGAGTGTGACGGGCACGTTGTCGCCTAACTGATAGCCGAGCTGCGCAAAGACAGGCTGCGGGATATCGAGGATGAGATTGCCGAAGGGACCGTCGGTACCGATGACATCGCCGTGGAGGCCTTTGGCGTCGACGGCGGCGGTATGGATGTCGATGCGCACGAGCTGGGCGACGTCGAGGGCGGGGCCGGCCTGGGTCCAGTCGTCTCCACGGGCGAGATGCGCGCCGGCGGGAGAGAAGATGTCGCGGCCGTGGAAGGTGGAGGACAATTTGGAGCCGATCATCCAGTCGGGATTGGTAATTTCGCGGGCAGCTTCGATGCCGTCGCGATCCTGGACCAGGGTGAGGAGACCGTTGTCGGGGACGACGAAGAACTGGCCGACTTTGGATTTAGCGATGATGGGTTTGCGGGTGGAGCCGACGCCGGGGTCGACAACGCCGACGAAGACGGCGTCCCTGGCGAAATAAGGCGCTGAACCGGCGAGGAAACGCGCGCCTTCGGCGATGTTATAGGGCGTGACCTGGTGAGTGATGTCGATCACCTTCACGCCCGGCGCGACGCCCTCCATGACGGCTTTGCAGATGCCGATGGCGTCGTCTTTAACGTCGAAGTCGGAAAGGAAGCCGATAACTTTGATGGGTTGGGGGGCGGGGGCGGGTGCGGATTGGCAGGCGGTGAGGCTGAGGGCGAGAAGGGCTGCGATGAAAGAGAAGGATGGGCGGCGACGTTGAAGCATGGTCCAGGATACCGCGAATGGGCACGAGAACGGCCTGAATTGGCGGAGAAAAAACGGATCGAATGGGTGAGTTGCGGCGGCCCGTCTGCGTTATACTCAGTCACCGCCCGGTCACCCTGGTCAAGCAGAAGCAGCACGGTTCGAGATGCGTCACCAAGGGAGAGTTCGTCGCTGGGGTCCTGTTGCTCTGATGAGCTTGATGGTGGTGTGTGCGTTTGCGGGCTGTCGATCTGTAACGCCTTCAGCGACGAGCCCCCGGCCGACTCCGACGGCGACGGTTGTCGTTACTCCTGCGAAGATTGCCAAGGGCGAGAAGGCCATTCTGGGATGGCGGACGGCGAACGCGACGAGCGTGTCGATTGCGGGAATTGGCGAGGTTGCGTCTTCCGGTAGCCGAGAAATCGAACCGGCGGCTACGACGAACTATATTCTGACTGCGTTGGGTGGTGGAGGCTCGACCAATGCCACAGCGACGTTGGAAGTGGCAGCGGCTATCGCGCCACCAGCGCCGCCTCCGGTTTCGGCCACCGCGCCACCGGCGCCTATTGTTACGACCGCGCCACGACTGCGTGGTTTGCCCGTGCATCCGCCGAATCGCGGTCTGCCCGCGGTTCGTGTCTATTCTTCGCCGGTGGGAGGGACGGACGGAGGAGCCGTGACGCCGGCGCACCAGGGTGGTAATCCGGCAACGCCGCCCGCCGCGCCAAGCCAGCCGCCGCAAGCCGCAGCGCCTGCGCCGGAGACGGGAACGATCACGAACGATACGCCGCCGGTGATGACGGTGCAGGTTCCAGTAACGGTGGACGTGGCGGTACAGCGGCCGGGCGCCAACGGGGAGACGTCACCTCCAGGCGCTGCCCAGGCGCAGAACCTGGGGCTCAACGGCAACGAACCCCTGAGCAGCCAGACTTTGCCGGTGTCTGACGAGATGGTGATTACGCTGCGGTCCGAGGAGACGGATGCTTTTACGGTCACCCCACCGGATACAGATATCAAGGGGGCGGTCAGGGGTCTGGAGCCGGGCGATCACGCAGAGTGGCACTGGACTGTCACGCCCAACGCGTCTGGAAAGAAGCACCTGTTGCTGCACTCGATGTTTATCGCGCACATGCCGGATGGCTCAAACGCGCCCACCGATCAGGGGACGTTTGAAACGACGATTACGGTGCAGGTGCTGCCCTGGTACAACAGAGCCGGAGGTTTTTTAGTTTCCGCTCTGGAAGCCCACTGGGCCGGCCTTCTCGGCTGGCTGGTGCCTGCGAGCGCCGGTTCCGCCATCTGGCAGTGGTGGCGGACGAGGCGGAAGCGTCGCGGGCGGACGGGCCCCGCTGTTTCGCCCGGAAGCGATTAGCGGGCCAGAGCAAAGGCGACGATGGTGTTGCCGGAGAGCCTGACGGCTTGTTCGGCTTCCTGGATGAGGGAGGGTTCGAGCGCGGTGGTTGGGTCGAGATGGACTTCGCAGGCGGCGATTTCTTCGCTGCCGGCGCCGTGGAAGCAGAGTTCGCAGACTCCGAGGGCGGGACTGTCGGAATCCCGGCCGGAAGCATCCGTTCGCAGAGGCGGTCCGAAGGTGCGGCAGGTGATGGGCCGAGCGGCGTAGAGGTCGCAGAGTCCGGTGGCGGGATCGAGGGCGGGGCAGGGTTCTTGATTGGCGAAGTTCTCGAAGTCGTCGGCTCGGTCTTCGTCGAGGATGCCGGTGCTCGGGTCGCCGGGGAAATCAGGTGCGAGACGCATGATGGATTGCTGAGTGCGGGCTCGCAGGGCAGCGGCTCGTTGCGGATCGGCGCAGTCGAGGCTCTGCAGGCCCTGGCGCATTCGGGCGGCGTCCAGTTGCGAGATGGGGAAGACGCCGATGCAGCACTGTGTGCATCCGGGCGCGCAGAGAAGCCAGGAGCCGGAGCGGCGGGCGGCGTCGGCAACGGCGGCGTCGACGATCTGGATGAGTTGCGCGTCGCCGTGCGGCAGGGGCATGGAGTCAGAGTACAGCGATCAGGGAACGGCGATCTGTGTTCAGAAAGCCAAACAGCGCTCCGCGAGCGAAGGCGAGCAACAAGCGTTTAGCGAAAATCGGACAGTGAAATGCCAGCTAAACGCATGATGAAAATCTCTTTATCTGAAGAAAGTATGCTGCCGATGGGACGGCTGGTCATCTTGAGAATGGGACCTGTTGGGGGAGGCGCCGGAAGGTTGCGTTTCGATCGAGCAAAGAAGACGGCGCCGAAGATGGCGCCGAGAGTTCTGTTGGGGCTGGCGTGCTGGGCATGTTTATCGGCGGCTAGCGCGGCGGGGCAGAACAACTACGAGATTCAGGTTTATGGATCGGACACGGTTGCGCCGCAGTCGACGATGGTGGAGCTTCACAGCAACTTCACGGTGGAGGGAACGAAGCCCTTGCCGGGATCGGTTTATGCGGCGGATCGGATGTTCCCGACGAACCATGCCGAGCATGAGACGGCGGAGATCACGACCGGGATCAACAGCTGGTCGGAGGTGGGGTTCTACATTTTTACGGCGGAGCGCAGCGGGCAGGGTGTGCAGTGGGTGGGGGATCATATTCGTCCGCGGGTGCGAGCGCCGGATAGCTGGCACTGGCCGGTGGGCGCGAGCCTGTCGCTGGAGTTTGGTTATCAGCGGCGGGTGTTTTCGACGGACACGTGGACGCTGGAGATACGGCCGATTATCGACAAGCAATCGGGGCGGTGGTATCTGGCGTTCAATCCGGCCCTGGACCGGTCGTTTCATGGGGAGAGCGTGAACCAGGGGGTCACGTTCGCGCCGGCGGCGAAGGTAAGTTACGACTTCAATCGGGCGGTCAGTGGGGGACTGGAGTATTACGCGGATTATGGGACGATCTTCAATCCGGATACGCTGCACAATCAGCAGCAGCAGTTTTTTCCGGCGATCGATCTGAACGTGTCGCCGCAGTGGGAGATTAATTTTGGCGCGGGGATAGGGCCGACGGCTGGGACGGACCGTTGGATTGTGAAGGGGATCCTGGGACGGCATTTCGACTGGAAGCATCGGCGAGCGGGAAGCTCGGACAGTACGCAGTAGCGCTAAGAAGGGGTCAGCTAGAGGTGGTCAGCGAAAGGCTGTCAGCCAAGGACTGTTAGCGGAAAGCGACCAGCGAAAGGCTGTTAGCAAAGGATGGTTGGCGAAGTGCAACTCGGGGAAAGTCTGCGATAAGGATGCGACGGATGAATCGCAGGGAATTTGTAACGGGGACTGCGACGATTGTTGCGGGGACGGCGCTTCCGAGCGTGTTGCGGAGTGCTGCGCGAGAGCGCGGGCAGGGTGGGTTGGGTCCAGCGGACGTGAAGCTGGAGATTGCGCCGCTAAAGCTGGAGATCGGAGCGAAGAAAGTCGTCGACACGGTTGCTTATGGCGGGGCCGTTCCGGGGCCGTTGATTCGGTGGCCGGAGGGGAAGCCGATTGCGATCGATGTGTCGAACCGCAGCAAGCTGCCGGAGATTGTTCACTGGCATGGGCAGTGGATTCCGTCTGTGGAAGACGGCGCAATGGAAGAGGGTTCGCCGACGATTGCGCCGGGGGCGACGCTGCGCTACAGCTTTGAGCCGCGGCCGGCGGGGTTCCGGTGGTATCACACGCACAGCTTTGCGGGACATCATCTGGACCGGGGGCTGTATACGGGGCAGTTCGGGTGTTTTTATGTGGAGCCGCGGGAGAATCGGGGAGCGTTCGACCAGGAAATTTTCCTGACGCTGCATGACTGGAATGCGTATAAGGGCGGTGGAGGGGACGCGTCGATGGACGCGCTTTATGACTGTGCGACGATCAACGGAAAAATGCTGGGGTTCGGCGAACCGCTGCGGGTTCGCGAGGGGCAGCGGGTGCTCCTGCATGTGCTGAACGCGAGCGCGACGCTGATGCACTGGGTGGCGCTGGCAGGGCACGAGATGACGGTGGTGGCGATGGACGGGAATGATGTGCCGCAGCCGGGAAAGATGCGGGCATTGCGATTGGCTCCGGCGGAGCGGGTGGATTTGCTGGTGGAGATGCGGAATCCTGGTGTCTGGGTATTGGGGGAGACGCGCAGGGATTTGCGCGATGCGGGAATGGGAATCGTGGTGGAGTACGCGAGCCAAATGGGCGAGGCGAGGTGGGTTGAGCCGCCGGAGACCGAGTGGGATTACCGCGTTTTTGCGAATCAAGGTGCGGCGGCGGCTGCGCCGGACGAGGTAATTCCGCTGTTGTTTGAATCGAAATTTGAGGGGCATGGGGAGTTCGACTACTGGACGATCAATGGGAAGTCGTATCCAAAGACGGACACGGTCACGCTGCACGAGAGGAAGCGGTATCGGTTGGCCATGACGAACAAGAGCATGGACGATCATCCGATCCATCTGCACAGGCATACGTTTGAGGTGACGGAACTCGACGGGCGCTCTCTCTCGGGATTGATGAAGGATGTGGTGGTGGTGAAGGCGGGGACGATGGCGGCGGTGGATTTCACAGCGAGGAATCCTGGGCTGACGTTATTTCATTGCCATCAGCAGACGCATATGGATTTCGGATTCATGATGCTGTTTCGTTATGCGTGACGAGAAGATTTTGGTGGGTCCAGAGGATCGCGTCTTTGTGCTGACCGGCGCGGGCGTGAGCGCAGAGAGTGGGCTGAAGACGTTTCGCGATCAGGGCGGGTTGTGGGAAGGGCATCGCGTGGAGGATGTGGCTACTCCTGAGGCCTGGGAAGAGGACGCGACGCGGGTGTGGCGCTTCTACAGCGAGCGGCGGAAAGGCGCGGGCAAGGTCGAGCCCAATGCGGCGCATCGGGCGCTGGCGGAGCTGGAGGCGGCGATCGGAGATCGCTTCTTTCTCTGCACGCAGAATGTGGACGATCTGCACGAGCGGGCGGGAACGCGGCGGCTGGTTCACATGCACGGGGAGCTGTTCGTGTCACGGTGCGAGGATGGTTGCAGCGCGCCGTTTGCGGACCGGGCGCTGTATGAGACCGAAGATGCGATTGCGCGGTGCGGTTGCGGTGCGCGGATTCGGCCGCACATTGTATGGTTTGGGGAGATTCCGCTGGAGATGGAGCGGATTCAGCGGGAGATTGCGCGGTCGACGGTGATGCTGGTGGTGGGGACTTCGGGAGCAGTGTATCCGGCGGCAAATTTTGTGCGCTGGGCGGGGGAGCGGGTGCGAAAGTACTACATCGGGCCGGAGGAGCCGTTGAACGCGCACGCGTTCACGCGGCTGGCGCTGGGGAATGCAGGAGAGGTGCTGCCGGGGTTGGTACAGGCAACAAGGAATAGGCAGTGGCAGTAGGAAGCGACGGAGACGGTGCTCGATTCCTCAGCGGACGGCGTTAGTCGGGCGTGGATTCATCGCGGTGATCGAGGGGCGGTGTTTCTCTGAGAGCCGAGCGCATGCGGGCTATTTCGCGGCCGATGAAGCGGGTGGCGAGCAGACAGAGACGAGGGTTGCACTCGAGCAAATCCATCACACGATCGGCAGGAATGAAACCAAGTTCCGCCGGCTCGACGACCTCGGCGGAGAGACTGTAGGTGCCGGTCAGGGTTGCGGGCAGGCCGGCGATTTCACCGGGACCGAGGGTAACGGGAGGAAAGAGCTGAGCGGCGGAGTTGTCAAGAGACATGCGCACGGCGCCTTTGCGGATGATGAAGACACCGGAGACGGGATCGCCGCGGCGGAACAACGGGGTACCTTCGCGGAGGGAAACCTTCGATGCTGCGCGGTCGAGCTCGGCAGCCAGTTCGACTAGATCCTTCGACATACTCCTCGCAGGGCCGTCAACTTTTGGAGCGGGTCAGACCCAGCATGCATTCTGCGTGGAGTGGGTTTGGCAGCGATGTGATGGCGATCACAAAACCAGCAAACCTGGCGCGATATGGCGCGACGAAGCTCAGGAGTGCGGAGTGTGTCCGACGGGAGGGCGGGTGACGATGACCCGAGTGCGCTCACGGGTCATGCGGATGCGGCAGGGGAGGGGATTAATGCCGATGCAGGTGCGGTCGCGGATGGCGATCCAGGCGATCTGGTCTTCGCCCGGGATCATCCACGCGGTTGCGTTGGTGGCGTAGTTGACCTGCTCAAGGTAGTAGGCGGCATTCATGTCGATTTCGGCGGCGTCGGCGTCCATCTGGGCGCATTCATCGGGCGCGGGGGGTACGGCATTGGGGTCGGGGCCGGGGGCGCAGTAGTCCTCGGTGTGCTCGAGGAGGATGCGTTTGTCATTGCCGGTGAGGAAATAACGAGTGGTTATGGGGGCGACTCCCGACTGCGTTGACCATTGGATGAGGTCGTCCTGAAAAGCGGGCGGGAGCTGGCTCATGGCGATGGCGTGGTCTTTGGTTTTGACCTGACGCGAAAAAGCGGCGAGGGTCGGTGTGGGTTCACCGTTCGTGGGGCGGAAGAAGAAACCGCCGAGGACGATGCCATCCTGCGTATCAATCCAGATGAAACCGCGGCCTCCGAGGTAGGGACCGTGACTGCCGGAGACGAGTACGTAGCGGTTATCGCGAATCTGGACGGGCACGCTGGAGCCGGGAAGCACTTTGCCGAGGGCGTCGGCGAGGGGCATATCGCGTCCGTAATGGAACATGCAGTCAGGGACAGTGGCGTTGAGGAGCTTGCGGAACTGATGTTCGCGGTAGAGGGCGCCGGAGGGCGCGCCGTCAAATTGTGCCAAGAAGGCGAGGGCTGGCGCGGGGACTCGATTCTCGAAGAGGTTGATGTCGTAGGGCGGCGGAGGGGGCAGCGGAATGGGTGGTTGCTGGGCTTGCGAGGTTGGCGCGTCGTTGTTCCGGGAGTCCGACGGTGGGGGCGGGGGTGCCTCCTGGGCGGGGGGCGTGTCGGCAGAGGGAATGGTTTGAGCGGCGGCGCTGCGCGGCAGGGTCGAGGCGAAGAGAAGGGCTGGCAGAAGGATTGCAAATCGACGAAGGGGCGCGTGAAGGGACATCGTGGGTCTCCTCAGACAGCACGGGTTCGACGGAAAGGAATTGTAGTTCAACGACTCGAACGCAGGTCTTGAGGGGAAGTTGCGCGAGCGTGAAAATTGGACAGCAGCAGGCGCGTGTCATGAGACGAATGGTTGCGGCCAGGGAGACTCAGTGCATGGAGTCGTTCAGCGTCCTGAAGAATTTGTCGTAGGCGGCCTGGCCTTTTTCGGCGATGGAGCGCATAGGCAGGACGCGTTCGACACAAATCTCTTTGGCGTCGGGCTGGGTGCGGAGGATCTCCACGACTTCGGCGATGAAGTCGGCGAGGGGCATGGCGCGTGGATCCTGGGTCTGATGCGGTCCCATGAGCTCGGTCTGAACGTACGGCGGAATGAGTTCGAGGACATCGACTTTGGTGTCGCGGAGC
>Ga0181520_10009545_pt1 | contig 13350 bp, 8 predicted proteins | sample PEATcosm2014_Bin_29_FD_132451 | JGI IMG/M metagenome (GOLD analysis project Ga0181520, IMG submission 132451) | Peatland microbial communities from MTU Mesocosm Facility, Houghton, MI, USA - PEATcosm2014_Bin02_30_metaG | ecosystem: Environmental > Terrestrial > Soil > Wetlands > Peat | place...
AAGTATCCGGCCCCCGCTGCCGCTTAGGCGGCCTGGGGCCGGATACAGTTGGCGGCCTACGGCCGCCCAGACCGCCGATACGACCGGCGGTCTCGTAGGTCCGGCCCCTCCTGAACGGCAATTGACCCTACCTTCGCGCCTATATTCCCCCCTGCGTAAAAACGATGCTCCTGGCCAGCCGATTAGGCCAGCCGGGGGTGCGACGGGAAAAGGCGGTGTCGTGATGCAGAACGCCCTCCCCCGTTGCCGAGGGAGGGCGCTGATGGTTTCTCCACGTGCCGAACAAGCGGATCGGTGCTACTGAGGCGGATTCCAGACGTTCTGGTCCCAGAAAGCAGGGAGGGTGCTTTGTCCCGCGACGCCCACCGCGCCCGAGCCTTCCCACTTGACATGCCCATCTACAAATCCGACATTCATGCCGCCGTTGTGCCGAGTGAGCGCGAGCCGGCCGTTGTTGCACGTGTTAAAGGCCTGTGCGGGTAGACCCGCTGTCGGGTTGACCCAGTGGCAATTGGAGTCAAAGATCATAGGGGCCTGAGAGGGCGCCGTGAAAGTCGCTAGCTTCCACTGCACCACCTGGCAACTGAACGCAATGGATCCATGTCCCATGCGTCCAATACCGTCGCTTGATGGACAAACAGTGAGCTGCATGTTCTTGACGTAGGGGTAGACGGCCACCAATGCGCACTCATAGCATGCGCCGGTGTACCCGAACTGCTCCCAGAAGAGCGAGTTCGCCGTGCCGGTGTAGTTGTACTTGGGCATGTACTCGTCGTAATCCTGGGCGTACATCATGACTGCCGTCGCGATCTGCCTCTGGTTAGACATGCAACTCGTCTGCCGCGCCTTTTCTCGTGCGCGTGCGAATACCGGAAACAGAATCGCCGCGAGGATCGCGATGATCGCGATCACGACCAACAGCTCAATCAGTGTGAAGCCGCTGCGTTTCATGGGTGGAGCCTCCTTCCGGATTGACGACTGTGCGATCTAATCTTCGATTCGCCATCCGCCCGGCGCTTCCTTCTCATGGCTCCTTTTCGACGCATAACATGGCCTGGCGGCGCCGACGCAGCCCGCCGCGCCCCCTCTCACTCCGCCGTCCCGAACACCCCGGGAATCGGGCAGCAGCGGCGCAGGCTTTCGTCGGCTGGCTCGGTGAGGTAGAGATGAAGCTCGGCGGGCTGTCCGGCGCGTGCGGTGAGAACGATAGTCATGCGCAGCGCCTCCGGCAGTTCATCCATCGCGTAGGCCGTTCCCGGCCCGGAGCGGTGGGGGGCCGGCACGAAGGGCGTGGGGTCAGCTTTGCGGATGATCTCCTCGCCGTCGAGGTACACGACCTGTCGCTCTTGCGTGGCGCAGATGATGCGGCCGGGCCTGGGGGCCGGGTTGTGCAGTGTGGCCTCGACGAGGTAGACGCGGTCTGTATTGTCGTCCACGTCCAGGATGAGTGCGTGCCCGTCGGTGTAGACGGTGCGCCAGTGAGCGGACGCGGCCTCCTGCGCGATGTCAACGAGGTCCGCCGGGCCCAAGTCGGGGGCCGGGAAAGGCCCGGCGATGCGCCAGGAGTTTTTCGCGACCAGCGGCACGCTCTCGGCGGCGAGTTGCTGCCCGCCCAGAGACAGGCTTGCCGCCACGTGGTAGCCCGCGCGCGCTTCCTCGCCCGCCGGCTGCTCGATACGGAAGCCTCGTCGCAAGAGATCGGCTTCCCGGTGGGAGGCTCCCGGACGGACGATCCAGCCCGCCGGGGCCTGCACCGCGAAGGTGGCGCCATCCGGGATGGCCCCGGCCGCCGTGAACGTTAGGGTGATGCTTTCGCCCGGCGCGATGGTGGGCTCGCCGCCGTAGTCCGTGACGAGCTTGATGCCGCCCTGGCTCCGCGCGATCTTCCCGTCCAGGTTCTCCAGCTTCGCCTGTACGCGGCCCTGGCCGGCGAGATCGGCCAGCGTCAGGCCGGCGAGGTCGTCGGCATCCCCCAGACGCACCGGGGCGTCGTGGAAGTCGAGCATCTTCCGCGCTTCCTCGACCGTCCAGGCCGTCAACTCATCCAGAGTTTTGGGCACCTCGCAGTCGATGACCCCGTAGCCGGTCTTCACCTCGTCGCCAACCGGGTCGATCCACTCGGCTGCGAAACACTCCGGGCCGCCGAGGATGCCCAGAATCGCCCCGAGAGTCGCCCCCGTGCAGTCCGTATCGCAGCCGCAGTTGACCGCCTTGCACATCGCGTCCCCTGCGTCCTCGCCATAGAGCCAGCCGAGAACCGTGAAGGCGATGTTCTGCGGGGCATCGGTGAAGTTCACGTGCCCGACGGCGTCGAGGATTGCCTGCCTGCACTGCAGCCAGTCCGCGCCCGAGGCGTGGGCCTCGCGGCAAGCGGCGACCCCACTGGCAGTGCGGCAGTCCGGCGGCAGGAAACTGAGGCCCAGGTCCAGCAGGGCCTCGCGGTCGTCGATCACGAATGCCGCGCTCTCGAGGGCGGCGAAGAAGATTTCGCCGAAGAGGCCCTCGCCGCCGTGATCCACGCAGCCGTCCTGGTAGGCCAGCGCCGCCGCAAGATCGGGGCATCCCGGCGCGACGCACGCCCAGATCTCGCTGCGGATCGGCGCGCCCATGCTGTCGGTGAACCAGTTGTTATGCTGGCCCGAGACAGGCGGGAGCAGTCCCCGGAACAGGTTGGCCTTGCAGATGCCGTACTCGTCCCAGGGGTAGGTGAGGTTCGCCATCCACGCGTCGCCGAGATTGCGTTCGGTGATCCCGGGGCCGACCTCGCGCAGCTTCGCGAGCCACACGAGTTGCAGTTCCAGGTCGTCGTTCGCGAGCGCCCCGTCGGGCACGGGGTCGTAGAAGGTGAGCGTCAATGGGCCGACCGCGCCCTCGTGGGGTTGGCCGAGCGTGCCGCCGATGTTCTTGCCCATCCAGCAGCCCAGGACTTTGCGGCGATAGGTGTCCACGGCAAGGGTAAATACAGACATGGTGATCTCCTTGGTCTTGGGAACGCGGGGTCTGGGGGACGCAGTCCCCCAGGATGTAAAGGCCGTTGTGTTGTGTGGCCTTATAGGCCCCTCTCAAAACATTGACAACTGACCAAGCACTAGCGATGGACCAGTGTGACGGTTTCCTCGGCCATCTGCGTCAGCGACACCTTGTGGTAGCCGGCAACCCCGGTCAGCAGTGTGTCATTCAGCGGGGCGATCCACTTCGCCGGCAGTGCTTCCGCGCCGAGGATCAGGCCGAGGACGCTGCCGGCGGTCGCGCCGTTGCAGTCGGTGTCGAAGCCGGGCATGACGCTATAGCAGATCGTCTTCTCGAAGTCCCTCGCGCCCCACAGAAGCGCTATGGCGACGATCTCCGCGTTGCTGATCGTATGGCACCAGTCGTGGGCGCTGTTCTCGTCCCAGCGGGAGTGCAGGTTCTCCAGCGCCTGCCAGTAATCGACGCCGGAGTGACGGAGGTTAATGATGTACTCCAGGCCCTGCGTCAGGCGGCTGGTCTGCGGTATCTCGGCCAGGCCGGCGCGAATGACGGCCTCGACATCGTCCAGCACATACCCCGCCGCGAGCATTGCCGCGACCCACATCTCGCCGTAAATCCCGTTCTTGATGTGGCTGATCGAGGCGTCTCGCCAGGCGAAGTCGGCGGCGCGCTCGGGGTCGCCCGGCTTCACATACCCGAAGAAGTCGGCTCTGATTTGCGCGCCGATCCACTCGCGATAGACATTGCGGAAAGCCGCGGATTGCGGCGGGGCGATGCCATCCACCAGGTTCTTGTAAGCGATGCGCTCGGCGGTGCACACGTGGAAGATGGGGATGTTCGACAGCCAGAAGCGGGCGACATCGTCGGGCGTAAACTCCTTGCCGAACTGCTTCACGATGGCGAGGCCGGTGGCGGTGTAGTTCGTGTCGTCGTCCTCGGGCATATAGGTGATGCCCTCTTCATATAGGCCCGCCCAGTCGAGGTTGAAGCCACACTCCTGCGCCACCTCCGCTGAGGCTCTCAGCGAGAAATAGCGGTCGAGCGGCCAGCGGTCCTGGCTCTTGAGGTACTTCTCGATCTGCCAGCGGCGCTTGCCCTCGACCGGCTTGCCCAGCAGACAGCCCGCGGCGCGACCGTTCCAGGCTCCGAGGGCCTTGTCGTGGAGTTGCGCGTCGCTGGGAAGAATCTCCGGCAGCCTGGGCCGCTCCGGTCGCTCGGCCTGGATTCCGAGCAGGTCGGAGGGCTCGATATGCGGGTATCCATCGACGGCCGGTAACTCCTGAACGCGGTCCAACAGCGCTTCGGCGCGCTGCAGGTTCGCTTCCTCGGTCAGGTCAAGGCCGCGGAGCGCCTCGAACTCCGCCTCTACTGAGCTGATGTCCAGGCCCTCGTCCACGGCCTGCCGGCGCTCGATGTCCAGGTCGCCGTTGGTGATGAGCAGCCACGGCTGGCCGCTCCAGTTCTTGCGTGCTATAGGTGCCACGATGGTTCCTCCCTGTGCTCGATGGAGCCCGCGACAGTTCCCGTCGATGGCAGCCGATTCCTTTCGGGGAGGGCCTGTGGGCAGCTTGACAGTGCCGCCTCCGATACCTATCGACGCAAAGCTCGCATCCGTCGTTTACATATTGTGCGGCAAGTGGTACATTGAACGTGAAGTTATGGCTTAAATATGGCTATTGATGCACGTATCGCGGCTCGCAAGCTGCGTGATCTCCACAATCACGCCGAGACGCATTCGGCAAAGAAGGGGGCGAACCCCATGAAGTACGTTGTCCTACTTGGGCGCATCTTGTTCGCAGCCATATTCCTGATGGCCGGTCCGAAGCATTTCACCGCTGGGACGATTGGGTATGCGGCCGCCGCCGGAGTCCCGGTGGCCAACATTCTCGTTCCGATTTCAGGATTGTTCGCGATCCTCGGCGGGCTGAGCATCCTGCTGGGCTTCCACGCCCGGTACGGCGCATGGCTCATCGTCCTGTTCCTGGTGCCGGTCAGCTTCTCGATGCACGCGTTCTGGGCCGACGCGGACCCGAAGACGGCCGCCATGAACCAGGTCATGTTCATGAAGAACATGTCGATGCTAGGCGGCGCGCTGCTGATCGCCCACTTTGGCTCGGGGCCGCTGAGCTTGGATAGCGTACTGTGCAAGAAGCGGACGGAGTGAAAGCTGGGACGGCACCTCACCACCCCTCCCGTGCCGGGAGGGGGACGGCTGACGGCACCTCACCCCCGGCCCCTCTCCGCAAGCGGAGAGGGGAGAACGTCAACGTCAACGACAACGTCAACGACAACGACAACGACAACGACAACGACAACGACAACGACAACGACAACGACAACGACAACGACGAACGGCCAGCGGGCGAGACGCCCGCTCCACGCGACCTCTCCGCTGCCGGGGTATTCGGGCCTTTCGTGCAGGGCGGTTTGCGGCTACAATGGGTGCGGTGCGATGATCCGTTGCCGAGGTTACAGCCCATGAAAGCCGCCCGCCTGTACGGTCCGCGTGAGGTTCATATCGAGGACGTGCCACAGCCGCTTCCCGGGCCGGGTGAAGTGCTCATCCGCGTGCGCGCTTGTGCCATTTGCGCGTCGGATGTGCGCCTGTATCTCGACGGCCACGCCGGGGGCGTCGTGCCCGATCACCCGATGATCCAGGGGCACGAGTTTTCGGGCGACATCGTCGAATTGGGCGAGAGCGTGACAGGGCCGCCGGTCGGCACGCGGGTCGCCGTGGAGCCGAGCTGGCATTGCGGACATTGCGACCTTTGCCTGCAGGGTCTCCACAATCTCTGCCGCAACGTCATCTTCCCCAGCTTCCCTCAGCGTGACGGCGCGTTGGCCGAGTACATCGCCTGTCCCGTTCATGCGGTCTGCCCCATCCCCAGCCATGTCGGATACACCTCCGGCGCGCTCACCGAGCCGCTGGGGGTGGCGCTTCATGCCACGCGCATCGCCAACCTGAAGCCGGACAGCCGGGTCGTGATCCAGGGGGCCGGGATGATCGGCATCTGCACTGAACTGGTACTCCTCGGCCAGGGGCGTAGCGACATCGCCGTAGTCGAGCCGGTCGACGGACGGCGCGCGCTGGCCTCGCGTCTGGGGGCGAGCCGGGTCGCGGCATCCGCGCAGGGCCTGCACGAAGCCGGCGTCGAGGGGGAGGTCGTGTTCGAGTGCTCGGGCAGCCCGGACGCGGTCATGGAGGGCATCGGTCTCACGCGCCCGGCAGGGCAGTTCGTGGTCGTTGGCATCCCCCGCCCCGAGCACGTCACCATCGACTTCGCCGTGCCGCGCCGCAAGCAGCTCGACATGCTTTTCTCGCGCCGGTCGCTGGACACGCTGAACGAGGCCGTGGAGCTTGTGGCAAGTGGCCGCGTCAACCTCGGCGCGGTCCCGACGCGCCATTTTGCGCTTGAGCAGGCCGTCGAAGCCATCGAAGCGACAGCGGCCGCCCCCGGTGATATGCTTCGGGCTGTGGTGATCCCGTAGGGGAAGAGAGGAACGGCGGAGGAACCACGAGGACACCAAAACACTACACGGCCAACGGCTGCCGTATGTCGTTTCGTGCTTTGGTGCTTTAGTGGTTCAAAGCCGTTTTTGCAGGTTCCGTTCGTCCTTTGGGCGAATTCCCCATCCCGCCATTATCCTTCCTCATTGGGTGATACCATGCGTCTGGTCACGGTCGTTGCCGTCATCGCTCTGCTCATCCCTCTATCCGCTTTCTGCCAGTCCGCAAACCTCGTCCGCAACCCTGGCTTTGAAGACGGGACCAATACCCCGTCGGATTGGGACCTCGGCATGGAGGGCCGGGGAGCCGGATCGGCCACCTGGGTCACAGACGATCCGCACTCCGGGAAGCGCTGCGTGCGCATCGAGATGCTCGAATCAGGCGATTACTGGATGGCCCGGCAGTCGTATGGCCCGGGCACCGCCCTACCCGAGCACCGCTACCTTATCAGCGGCTGGTACAAGGCGGATGAGGGTGTCTGCCACCCGACGGTCTACTCTCGCGGCAAGGACAATGGCTTCCTGGGCGCGTGGGAGCTGACCCTCCCGCCTGCCGCGGATTGGCAGCCGTTCAGCTTCGTGTTCACGACCAAGCCCGGTGCGGATCGGCTGGAGCTGCAGCTTCGGTGCCAGGGACAGAAGGGCGTGTGCTGGTATGATGACATCGCCATCCGGGACGCCGAGGCGCTGGTGAAGGAGGGGCAGCAGCGCGTTGCGCCTCTCCTGAAGCTTGCCGCCGACAATCCCGGCTACCTGTGGGCGCTGGTGGCCGACGGCGGAAACGCCTCCTGGCAGTTCGTCGGGCGACCGGCGGTCGAGGTTGCCTGGGCCGTCGGCACGGCCGCAGGGGTTCAGCCCCTGGGCAATTGCCGGATCGACGCCACCACCATCGCCACCGGCGGGCAGACCAAACGCGAGCAAGTCGCCCTCAACCCCGCGAATCCCGAGCTGCAGTCGAAGCGCGTCATTTTCTCGGCAGCCGGCATCGGCCCGGCGAAGACCGTCTTTGCAGCCCGCAACGAATCATCGGGCTCCGAGCGCATTCTCCTCGTCGGCGTGAAGGTTGACCAGCCGGTGTCGTCGTCATTGGCAAGCTTCGAGGCGCTGCCTTTGCCCGGCTCCGATGCCGGCCTCGACCTGCCCTGGACGACCCGCCCGCTGCCCGATTCGGTCACCAGGTTCGCCGCCATCAAGGCTGCGAATCGCAACGATCTCCTGCGCCGGGCGCTCGCAGTTCCCGAGGGCCAGGCCGGGGTGCGCGTCTGCGACGGTTGGGCGAACTACACGGACGAACAGTGGCTCGACTGGGCGCTGAGCCGGGCCGCGCAGCGCAAGCGCGATGTCGTGACCTCCGGCGCGCGCAACGAGTATGTCACGGTCCAGGCGCTCTTCGCTCCGCCCGGACAGCCGCAGAAGGTGTCCGCCTCGGTGTCGGCGCTGGCTGGCGGCGGCGCGACGATCCCCGCCTCGGCTTGCCAGGTGCGCATGTTGGAATATGTGCCCTTCAACGGGCACTGGCTCCCGGACCCGCTTTTCGAGGACCAGCCGTTCACCCCGTCCGCCCACGGGCCGGTCGTCTTCTGGGTCACGATCCACATCCCCGAGGGCGTGCGTCCCGGCATCTATCGTGGCACGTTGTCCATGAGCGCGGATGACGGTCGACCGATCGCGCAGGACTTCGCGATCCGCGTGTGGGATTTCACGCTCCCGCAGCAGACCCACCTGCAGACAAGTTTTTGGCTGTTCCGGGGGCAGATCAAGCTGTACTTCGACCTCAAAGGCGAGACCCCGATGGAGATGTACTACCCCTACATCGATCTTGCCACCTCGCACCGCCTCTCGCCGATTGACGTGCTTGAAGGCCCCTGTCAGCCGCTGGTGAAGGTCTACCGCGAGGCCGACGGCAAGCTTAGCTATGACTTCACGGAGTGGGACAAGTACCTCGACCGGATGAAGCTGGGCGGGGCGAACACGATCCACCTCGCCGCAACACACTGGATCGGCAACTTCTTCTGCACCGGGAAGGACGTGATCGACCGCCAGACCGGCCAGGCGGTGTCGCTCGGATACACTTTCGGAAGCAAAGAGCACCTCGATGCCCTCGGTGACTACTTGCGCGCCTGCGGCGACCATCTCAAGCAGCGTGGCGAGTTCGGCAAGTGCTATGTCCAGCCGTGGGACGAGCCGAACGGCGAGGGCCTCCAGAAGTCGCACGACATTCTGCAGGGCATCAAGGAGCGCGTGCCGGATGTGCCGCGTCTCATGGATGCCATCGGCCCGAACGCGCTAGATGGGAAGATGAGGGACGTGGTCAACCTGTGGTGTCCGCTATCGCCTGGGGCCGAAGGCGGCGCCTACGACGCGATGCGCCAACGCGGCGACACCCTGTGGTGGTATGTGTGCTGCGGCCCGCAAGCGCCCTATGCGAACCTGTTCACCAACTGGAAGGTGGCGGAGATGCGGTCGCTGTTCTGGCAGACCTGGCAGTATCACTGCACCGGGGTGCTGTACTGGGGGCTGAACTACTGGAACTCCATGGACGGTCCGACGCCCCCCGAAAAGCGCCGCTTCCCGAACGGGCCGTGGTCGTCTGCCACGACCGGGTCCAACTACATGGGCGACGGGTACTTCATCTACCCCGGCAAAGCGCCGGACAAGCCGCTCAGTTCGCTTCGACTGGAGACGATCCGCGACGGGATCGAGGACTACGAGATGCTGTACCTGCTCAACTCGCTTGTCGCGAAGAACCCCAAAGCCGATGCGGCCACGCTGGACCTCGCTCGCGAGGTGCTAGCCGTGCGGCCCCAGGTATCGAAGAACTTGACGAACTTCGACCGCACCGGGGAGGAAATGGAAGCCGAGCGCGCCGTCATTGCGCGGCTCATCGAGAAGTTGCAGTAGGGGGACATGCCTGTCCCCGCTTGCCGGGACGGCCCTGCCTTTCCCGCCCCCGACCTGCCGCTCAGAGTCATCTCATGGTCGGCGATGATGGGGTGACCAGTGCGAGCGCACGTTGAGGGTAACTGACGCAAGTACGCGACACCCGAGGGTGAACCGAGCGGGAGGCACTCATCCGTCGCCTCCACAAGGGAAGTGAGCCGAGCATGTTAAAGTCAGCCCTGATCGCGCTGCTGCTCATGGCGTCGGGCCTCGCCGCAATGGCGCAGACGCAGCCCACCCTCAAGATCAGCTTCGATGACGGCTTCGACGCCGTCGGCCCGAACGGACCTGTTGTCGGGACGCCGGTCGGCAAGCCGGAGCTCGCGCCGGGCAAATTCGGTCGGGCGCTGAAATCCGGGCCGGAGACCGGCTTCGTGGACTATCCGACCGCCGGCATCCTCAACCCCGCCGGCGGCACCGTCGAGATGTGGGTCTGCCCGTTGGACTGGATCGCTGCGGACGAGGAGTTCCACGTGTTCTTTGACGCGCGCGGCGAGGGGGCGCTGTATTTGTACAAGTATTACCAGGGCACGAACCTGCTGATGCTGTCGTGCGACAACGTGAACGGGCCGTACACCTCCTGCGTGGACAACATCGCCGCCTGGAAGCCTGGTGAGTGGCACCACATCGCAGGAACGTGGTCGGCCAGCGGCATCATGGCCTATGTGGACGGGAAGCCTGCGATGGCCGCGCCGCTGGCGGCTCCCCTGCCCAAAAGCCTCGGCAAGTTCTTCCGCATCGGCGACGATCCGTGGCACATCAAGCGCAAGTCGTCATCTTTGGTGGATGAGGTGCGCATCTACGACCGGGCACTCAGCTCGGCTCACATCGCCGCGCATTTCAAGGGCGACTACGGCTTCGTGGCTCCGCTCAGCCGCGACATCGCGGTGCTGAAGTACGAACTGGACCCGCTCGCCAACACGCTGCAGGCGAGCGTCCTGACCGGCGGTGCGGATGTCGAGGACGCGCGTCTGAGCGCCCGGCTGGCCCTAGTCGCCAAGGGCCAGCCGCTGCCTGCCGATGCGGCGCGGGCCGGGTTCACCGGCGGCACGGCGACGGTCGCCCTGCCGATGTTGTCACGCAAGGCGGGCGATTACGAGGTCGTCGCCGCTGTCTCGCAGGACGACAAGCCAGCATTCGAGTTACGCCGGGATTTTGTCATCCCCTCGATGGCGTGGATAGGGAACAAGCTCGGGCTGGAGGACAAGGTTCTCCCCCCGTGGACGCCACTGCGCGCCGCCGGGACCACCCTGAGTTGCTGGGGGCGTGACTACGCCTTCGGCCAAGCTGCCCTGCCGACGCAGATCACCTCGGCCGGCTCCCCGCTCCTCTCTCGCCCGATCTCAGTCACCGCCTCCGCGGGCGGGCCGGTGGCATGGCGTCAGACAGTTCGTCCCGGTCGCCACTCCGACACACGAGCCGAACTCACCGGCGAGATCACCGGCAAGGCAGGCGGCGCGCCGGTGACATTGCGGACGAAGATCACCGCCGAGTACGATGGCGTCGTGCTGGTGGAGATGAGCGCCGACAACCCGGACAAGCTGCCCCTCGACACCCTGAGCGTCGATATCCCGGTGAAGTCCGCGCACGCCATCTACCGGCACCGTTGGGCCCCCACGTGGGAGGGCTTGACCGGCAACTTGCCTGAGGGCAATGGCGTCGTCGATAAGGACAAGTTCATCCCCTACTACTGGCTGGGCGACAATGACCGCGGGCTTTTCTGGTTTTGCGAGTCGGATGAGTTCTGGCCGAACGGGGACAGCCCGAACGCGATCGAGGTCGTGCGTTCAGGCGATGAGACCGTCCTGCGGCTAAACCTGCTCGCGAAGGGCCAGAAACTTGCGCCGAACTGGAAGTTCGCCTTCGGCCTGCAGGCCACGCCGGTAAAGCCGATCCCCAGGGACTGGCGCAAGTGGCGGCTGCAGCCCGCGACCCGAGCGAACGTGGCCATCATGTGGCCGACGCCCGCGCCCAACTCCCTGCGCTACTACGGCTACCCCGAGGCGACCGATCCGAAGCTGTTCGCCGGCGAAGTGGATAAGCTGCACGCGCAGAAGACCCTCGCCGTCCCGTACCTGTGCTTGAGCTTCATCTCGGCGGCCTGCCCCGAGTGGCCGTATTTCAGCAAAGTGTGGGGGATGGGCGGGGGCGACAGCGGGTCGTCGGACGTGGCCGCCTACGGGGCCATGTTCGCGATGGCGTCTCCGGTGGGCAAGGGCTACGCCGATTTCATCGTGTGGAAGAACAAGCAGTTCATCGACACGTACAAGATCGACGGCCTGTACCACGACAACAGCCACCCATACCCGTCCACGAACATGGACGCGGGCTGCGGGTACATGCGCGACGGCCAGGTGCGCCAAACCTTCCCCATCCTCGGCTTCCGCAGCCTATATCGGCGGATGTATGCGGTCATGAAGTCTGAGAACAAGCCTACCTTCACGATGGCGCACATGTCGGGCAAGGTCACGATCCCGATCCTCGGCTACGACGACTCCTACCTGGATGGAGAGCATTTCAGCGGGCGGATGAAGGACAGCTACCTCGACCTGATCGGCCTGGACACCTTCCGCGCCGAGTTCATGGGTCGCCAGTGGGGCATCATGCCCTTCTTCATCCCGGAACTCAGAGCGCCGTACGACCAGCAGGTGGAGCCCACGCGCGGGATGATGGCCTTGCTCATGATCCATGACGTCAGCCCGTGGGCGATCTGGTGCAATGTGAAAGTGCTCGATGAAGCCTGGGATGCGCTGGACAAGTTCGGATACGTGAACGCAAGCTTCATCCCCTACTTCGACCCACAGCCGCCGGCCAGCACCGATATGAAGGATACCTACGTCAGTGCGTACAAACGCGCCGACGGCGCAACACTGCTGATTGTGGCGAACCTCGGCAAGGAGGATCGCTCCGGCACGGTCCGCATCAACGCGAAACGCCTGGGCCTGTCGGCGAAGAGGGTCGTAGACTGGCCGAGCGCGAAGCCGGTCGAGACGAAGGACGGAAGCGTGGCCCTGGATGTTCCGCGCCTGGGCTACCGTATGTTGATGGTCGAGAAGTAGGTACAGCCCACCGCCCGCCGTCGTCGCAGTTCTCGTCTCTCCACCCCGTGGAGAGGAGGCGGGGGTGAGGTGCCGTACGCCGTTTCCCTCTCCCTGCGAGGGAGGGGGGTAGGAAGCCGTCGCCGTCCCGATTCGCACAAACTGGAGCAGCCTGGATGATTACCCACATCGGACACACCGCATACATCGTATCGGACATCGACGCCGCGCTCGACTTCTACTGTGGCAAGCTCGGCCTCAAAGAGGCCTTCCGGCTGTACAATGACGCCGGCGAGCTTTGGATCGTGTACATCCTTGTCGGCGACGGTGGCTTTGTGGAGCTATTCCCCGGCCAGCCGGCGAAGGCGACCGGCAGCTACTCGCACCTGTGCCTCGCGGTGGATGACATGGATGCCACGCTGCAGGAGATCGCCGCTCGGGGGCTGCCTATCGAGGGCAGCCCGACGTCAGGCAAGGATGGCAACACGCAATACTGGCTCGCCGACCCGGACGGCAACCGCATCGAACTGATGCAAATCGCGCCGGACTCGCTCCAGGCGAAGGCGATTGCGGGGGAATAGGGGGCAGCGTCTGGTCCAGGCCAATGCGAGTGCAAGGCGCGAAAGCGGGAGCGGCAAGCCTGCCGCTGCTCACCTCCCTTCGCCGTTAGCCGTGTCTGCCGTCTGCCGTCATTGCCGCTGATTCCGTGTTCTGCGTTCAGCATTTGGGCTCTTCCTCAATATATGTGGGCAACCTGACAGTGTCTGAACAGACCACCTCGGCACGTGGTCGTTATCCGTGCCGTCGCGTCCGCAGGACGCCCGGCCCCGCCGCAGGCGGGGTCCCTCAGCCGGATGCTTCAGCGTCCGGGATTCCCGCCGCATAAAAACCTCCC
>Ga0181520_10009546_pt1 | contig 13349 bp, 9 predicted proteins | sample PEATcosm2014_Bin_29_FD_132451 | JGI IMG/M metagenome (GOLD analysis project Ga0181520, IMG submission 132451) | Peatland microbial communities from MTU Mesocosm Facility, Houghton, MI, USA - PEATcosm2014_Bin02_30_metaG | ecosystem: Environmental > Terrestrial > Soil > Wetlands > Peat | place...
CCCCTGACCCCTGACCCCTGGCCCCTCACCGCGGTTTTCTAGTCCCTGTTCCCTATTCCCTATTCCCTGCTTCTTCCCCATCCCCCGATCCATGGCCTCGTTGGCCAGCCGGTCGGCGACCTTATTGCCGCCGCGCAGGGTATGGCGCATCTCGAAGCTAGGAATGCGGCGCGCCATCTTCTTGGCTTCGTCGAAGAGCGGCTTCAGCACCGGGCTTTTCACCGCGTACTTGCCCTGCATCTGCTTGACCATCAGTTCGGAGTCGGAGACCACCCGCAGGTGCTTCGTGCCGTTCTCGATGGCCCATTTCAGAACCGCCAGCAGGCCGGAGTATTCGGCGTAGTTGTTGGTCTGGATGCCCAGGAACTCGCTCAGTTCGGCCAGCGTGCGGCCCTTGCTGTCTTCAATTACCGCGCCAAAGCCGGAAGGGCCGGGATTGCCGCGCGAGCCGCCGTCGCAGTGAGCAATGAGCACTTCGGCGGTGTCGGCGGAGCCGGGGTCGTCAAAAAGGTTTCCATTCATCGCTTTCCAGTGTACCGGGCGGTGGGCGATCTGGAAAAAGCGTTCCTCCAGTAACAAGGCCAGTTGAGGGTGGAGGTTTCCCACCCATTCGACAAAAATCGTCGAATGGATGGGGCACGGAGCGACTGTGCCGCTGCCAGCCGATCCGCGCACTGGCTCACGAAACTCGGGTTTCCCCGTCTCTAGGGATGCAGGCACTCTCTTTTCCGGAGCAGAGATTCGATGGCAGCGAATGCGGCGACCTACCCGGTTTCTCCGGTTGCAAACCCGGCTGGATTGCCGTGGCCGATCGCGGGAGGGGTACAATCCTCTCCAGGGATGGCTACCACCACCGCACCGAACGGAGTGAAGAGCGCTGAGGAGCGCATGGCTGCCCGTGCACCGGAGATGGAACTGATCCGTGAGGCGCAGGCTGGCTCGCGCGCGGCCTTCGATGCCCTGGTGCGGCAGTACGAACATCAGGTTCTGCGGCTGGCCCTGCATCTGACCGGCTCCGAGCACGATGCCGAAGACATTTATCAGGAAGCGTTTTTGAAGGCCTTCCGGTATATCGGGAACTTCCGCTTCGAGTGCTCGTTTTACACCTGGATTTACCGGATCGTGACCAACCTTTGCCTTGATCAACTGCGGCGGCGCAAGACCCGGCGCGAGGATCACGCGGTGGTCATGGACCACTCCGGCGACGAAATTGACCTGTTGTCCGCTGTCTCCGACGAACGGGCGTTCTCAAATCCCGGCAAGGAGTTGGATCGCAAGCTGCTGGGCGAGCGGATTCAAGCGGCGCTCACCAAGCTCACTCCGCGCGAGCGGATGGTCTTTGAGCTGAAGCATTATCAGGGTCTCCGCTTGCGCACCATTGGCGAGATGCTGAGCACCACGGAAGAGACCGCCAAGAATACGCTCTTCAGAGCGACAAAGAAGTTGCGGGCGCAGTTGGCGGGCGTGCGGTAAAGGTCCTCATGCAATCCTCTGAAGGGATGCGGACTGTTTGGGCCGGGATGAACATTTGTTGAGGCTGGAAGGACGTAGAGATGAATTGCGCACTTGCACACGAGCGGATCGTGGCGGCGGCCTACGCTGAGCTGCCCGACGAGCACATTCATGAACTGGAGCGGCACCTCGACGGCTGCCCTGAGTGCCAGAAGGAACGGACGCAGTTGCTGGCGCTCAAGGTGCTGGCCGACGCGCACCCCGTTCTGGAACCCGAAGCGAACCTGGTGGCGCGCTCCCGGCTGCGCCTTGAAGAGGCCTTGGACGCCCTTCCGCCGATGCGCTGGTATGAGCGGCTGAGCCAGCGGATGGTCAACAGTATTGCCGGTTTGCAGGCTGCGCCGGCGGCTGCCTGTCTTCTCCTGGTGGTTGGAGCCGGAGCGGGCTGCCTGGGCGGCTATGAGTTTGCAATGAATCGCGTGGCGCGTAACCAGTCGGCCGTAGCATCGGCGGCTGCGCAACAACCGCAGCAAGGCGCGCCGGTAGAGATCGCCAATGTTTCCAGCATCGTGCGGCAGCCGAACAGTGAGATCGTCGAGGTGCGCTACAACCAGGTGGTCCCGCAGCGGATGCAGGGCTCGCTGGACGATCCGGCGATCCGGCAGTTGCTGATGCTGGCCAGCGAAAACTCGGCATCGGCCGGGGTGCGGGACGATTCGGTGGGCCTGATGGCGGCCGAGTGCCGCGCCGGGCACAGTTGCCAGGCCGCCGGCATCCGCGATGCGCTGATGGTGGCCCTTCGCTATGACAAGAACGCCGGGGTCCGCGAGAAAGCGCTGAAGGGCCTGGAGCCCTATGTGGCGCAGGATGTGCGGGTCCGCGATGCGGTGCTGGAGGCGCTGATGTACGACGCCGATGCGCACATCCGCACCGCAGCCATCAACATTCTGGAACCGGTGGAAGGAGATACCAGTGTGCGCCAGGTGTTGCACACGGTTGCCAATACCGACATCAACCCGCATATCCGGACCGTCTCAAGGCAGGTTTTGAGCCGGGAGCTGGAGATTCAGTAACGTTGTTTTGCTACCCGGGACCGCATCGCAAGGGATCGACGAGAGTGCGAACCGGACGATTGAAATTGGGGAGTGGGACAATGAAGCACGTTATGAGGCCGTACCGCAGTCTTGCCTTGCTGGTGGTGTTGGGAATTGTTGCGGGTGTAACGCTGACGCCTCGCATGGCCAGGTCGCAGGCCAGGCAACTCATTCAACTCGTGCAAGAGCCGAACCCGCTTTTGCTGCACTCCGGCTCGCAGGGCTACCTGGGCGTCGATGTGACCGACGTGGACCAGGAGAAAGCCCAGACTCTGAAGCTGAAGGAAGTGCGCGGCGCGCTGATTACGCTCATCGATCACGACGCTCCGGCCGGGCAGATCGGACTCAAGGTCAACGACGTGGTGCTGGCGGTGAACGGTCAGCCCGTCGAGGGCGCCGAGCAGTTGCGCCGGATGCTCCGGGAGATTCCCGCGGGGCGCAAAGTGAGCCTGTTGATCAGCCGTGACGGCAATTCGCAAACCATCGCCGTTGAATTGGCCGACCGCCGCGCCATGGAGCACGACGTCTGGAACAAGATCGGCAACAGCGGCGATGTCTTTGCCGGAGCGCCAGCCATGGGGATTCTGGCTGGCGGCGACGGATCGTTGCCCAGCGGCTTCCATATGCCGTTCTTTGGCAGCACGTTGAATGTGGGCGCGCTGGTTGAGCCGCTGACCTCGCAAATGGCCGAGTACCTGGGCGTTCAGAGCGGGCTGATGGTTAAGCAGGTGGCGCGCAAGAGCGAGGCAGCCACAGCCGGGCTCAAGGCCTTCGATGTGATCCTCAAGGTCGGCCCCGAGGCCATCAAAACCATCTCGGATTGGGATCGCTCGCTTCATGCCAACCAGGGCAAACCGGTCCAAGTGACCATTCTGCGCGACAAGAAGCAACAGACCGTGACCCTGCAAGTGGATTCCAAGCACCATAGCGTGCTGGAGTTCGAGGACATCTTCCCTGGCGGCCAATGCCCGCTGGTGGCCGAGATCGATCCGGATTCGATTCGCAATATGGTTTCGGAGCTGACCGGGGACAAGGCTGCCGCCGCAGAAGCGCTGCGCGGCCAGGCCGAAGCGCTGCGGGAAAAACTCAAGGCTGGCGGGATGGAGGGATTCACACTCACTCCGCAGCAGGCCGAGGAGTTCCGCAAACAGGCTGAGGCGCTGCGCGAAAGCCTGAAAGCCGGCGAGTTCAAGATCGACCGCAAGCAGCTTGAGCAGATGAAGCAGCAGATGGAAGAGCTGCGCAAGAGCTTCAAGCAGGAGGATTTTAAGGTCGATCCTCAGCAAATGGAGGAGTTCAAGCGGCAGATGGAGCAGTTTCAGTTGGAGCTTAAGGACCCGCAAGGGCCGGCAGCGCACATGTAATAGGGCGCCGGGCTGGATGTGCCACAAATGCTCCGTGCCCCAATCGTCCTGAGCGGGCGCAGCGAACCGAAGGCCCCGTGGTTGTTTTCTGCCTCAAGTGCGGGAGGCCGATACCCTCAACGGAGCTGATTGGGGAAGAAGCCATAGCAGATCTCAAATTTGTGTAGAGGGGAGATAAACCAGCGGGAGCGGCGGACTTCAATCCTCTGAGTGGGCGAGAAAATCAAGCGGGCTTCAGTTCCTGGCCTGATGGCCGGTCCAACTCGCGTCTCGATTTCGTGGGGCTGAAGCCTGGCGCCCCCTCCGTCAATACAGCACCAAGCACTTCTTTTCGATTGAGAGAGGTGCTCGAAACTGGAAGGGGCGCCATGATGGCGCCCCTTGTGCTTGTGTCGAGGGATTACTTGGCGCCTCGGAAAACCTGGCTCAAGTCGGATTTTCCGGAGCCAGATGCGTAATAGGCCGCCCAATAGTAAGGATGGCGATACCGGAAATCGTGCATTACGGATTGGCGGGCAGTGGTGAGAGCATGGGAGACGCTCGCTCCCTGGGCAAGGCCGCGATAAAAGGCGTCCATCATCGGGACGGCGGCAGCGGAATCGATCTGCCAGCGGGTGGCAACCACCTCCGGCACTCCTTGTGCGGCAAGAGTATTCACAATGTCGTCCATGCCGTGGTTCCACTCTTCTTCCCTCTTTCCGGAGGCGCAGGCAGAAAAGACGGCAAGGCGCGCCTGCCGGAGTGGATGGCTGCGGAACAAGCTGCTATCGAGATAGGCCTTGCCGGGCGGAGGCGGGGAAGCCGATTCTGTGGAGACGGCAGGACCATGGGAGGCAAGCAGCAGCCGGGTCGACCCACCTTCCTGGCTGGCATGCCCGGCAAAATGGATTGCGGAGGCGGTGCCCAGCTTTGCCGCAACCTGGATTTCAGTCGCTTGGCTGCCGAGAAAGATCTCCGGAGTCCGGTTGAAGCGCGCTACTGCTTTAGCCTCTTCCAGAACCTCGGGCAGCGGCTTCGCTCCCGGTGCGAGAGACGCGCCAATTACCAGTGGGTTGCCCCGCTCTGACAAGGATGCATCTGGGCCTGGAGCAAGCGATGAACGAACCAGGAGCAGGGAGGGCAGCTCGGCCAGATCGAAGTGCAGGCCGATGGGGCCGGCGGCCGTTTCGACGCTCGGCCAAGGGAGATTGCCCAATAGGGGGTCAGGTTCAATCAGCAACTGACCGCTTGGCACCGATGACTCCGCCAACCCGGCAAAAAACAAGCTGCCGATTCGGCGCGCCGCCTGGTCAACGGAGTCTTGAGAAGTGAAAGGAGAACTGACCGCCCGTTCCAGCGGTGCGGCTGCTGCCAGCACGTCTTCCTTGCCCACCGGGATCGAGGTCCAGACGACATCCTGGGAATCGGCCCGGTAAAGCAGCACGCGGTCAAATAAGACCACCTGCCCCAGGACCCGATCCGGCCCCAACCGGCGCAAAGCGCTCAACAAACTTGGGCGGAGGCACGTAAGTCCTTTGTCTGGACAGGGTAAAGCGGGTTTGCCCAGAACTCTGAGCCGGTATCGTTCCCAAAGGGCAAGAATGTCCTCGCCCTTGCGGCCCTCCGTCAGCCATACGCCGGCCAGAACGGCATAGAGGTTGCGATCCTGCTGGGCGAAGGAAATGCTCTCCGGGCCACCGGTAAGAGTCTGCCGTTCCTCCTCGATGATCGCTTCACGCAGCAGCAATTCCGCGCTTTGCGAATGGCCGAGCGCCAATTCCAGGCGTCCCCGAGCCAGGGCATAGCTTCTGCGGTGCATGGAGTTGGTGTCGCCGGTCATGTGGTCCTGCACCGCCTTCAGCATCTGTCCGGCAGCGGCCGCATCGTGGCGATCGACATAAAGCTCCGCCATCTCCATCTCACCCTCGGCCAGGATTCGTTTGACCGATTCTCCTCCGCCGTTGGCCGCCAACTCCTCCTGCGCCAGCCGCATCTGCTGCTGCGCCTCGGTCGCGGCTCCGGCGCGAATGGCGACAGAGGCGAGCTTGAGCCTCTCGGTGGGAATCAACTGGCTGGCCATCGTAAATTCCAAAGCTCCCACGACCTCCCGTTGCAGCAAAAGGGTGTGCTGCAGGCGTGGAGTGGCTTCTTCGATCTCCTCCAAACCGGAGAGGCTGGTATAGAGCCTCATCGGGGGATAATCACCTTGATAGAACTTGCGCACGGTGGGAAGGTAAATCCGCCACGAGGCTTCTACGTCCCCGGTATCGATGGCTGCGGCTCCCAACAAATTCCTGGCCCGCAGCTCAAGCAGAGTGTAGTGGCGCTCCTGGGCCAGTTCGACTACCCGCTGAAAGGCCGGGTAATCTTCCGATTCGGTTCCGGGCGATGAATCGCATTGTGGGTCTTCAGTGAGAGCGAAGATCTGAATCCAGGCAAATTGCGGATTGCGCCCAACCATCGGATGAACCACGCGATAGCAGCCGGGATGATCGGAAAAGCGCTGCAAAGCGCAGGCCAGTTCCACCTGTGCGCGGGCTTCTCCGGCAGGATTGTCAAGCTGATGAAAGAGGTGTTGAGCCTGGGTTGCCCACTTTTGAGCGGGAATATAATCGCCTGTCACATCGGCGTCGATGGCTTTGCCGAGAGCGTGCGCTGCTTCTATAAACTGCGGACTTGGCCCGGTTGAAGCGTTGGGAAGGAGCCGGGTGAGCCAGGGGTCTTGGTGATTGCGCTCGAGGGTCGCGGCCAGGGCTTCAAGAAGTGTGCGCGCTGCCTCACATTTGTCGTCGCACGGCGACCCGCGGGAACGGTCCACCGGCAAGGGAAAAGCCGAATCCAGCAAAGCTGGCAAACGGATACTGGCAAGTTCCTCATCCAGCGCGGCCAGGGTGGCCGAATTGGCGGCCAGCGCCCGCATGGTCTGGGGAGTCGCCAGATACTGGTCCAAGCGGCTCTGATGGGACTTCAGCCGGTTCAGCTTAACTTCCAGGGCTTGCAGGCGGCTGCGGCCTTCGGCCAGCCAGCGCGGATCGCGTTCAAAGCGCAGATAACGATGCCAGGTTTCCACGGCGTTCATCACCTGGCCGCGATCCTCCATGGCCACTGCTTCGTTGAAAAGAACCACTGGATCGCTGGGGGTAAGCTCGTCGGCGCGGCGCAGATACTCCAGAGCAGTCGCGCGGTCGTTTTCGCTCCCGGTAGCGGCGCCCCGCTGGAAGTAGGCCGCAGCGGTGTCGGACAAAAGGCCCGGCGTGACCGGCCCGGCAGCCAGCAAGCGGTCGAGGATGTCGATGGCCGGGTCGAACTTTTCTTCCAACAGGTCGGCGCGGGCCTCGAGTTGCAGCCAGTGCGGGTCGTTGGGCGCGCTCTCCAGCCGCCGCTCAATGCCTGCGCGCGCATCCAGCAGACGGGAAGACTCATGGCCAGCCGTCCCGCCGCGAAGGTGGGTTTCTGGAGTCACCTCGGCGAATCCGGCATCCGGCATGCGCAGGACAAAGGTGCGGGAATGGGTGTAAGCCTCAGCCAACATGCGTTCCGGCGTGTTGACATGTTGCCACCAAAGGGCGATCCCAACCGACAGAGTCAGGGATGCGGCCAATCCGGCGCCTGCCCAAAGATACTGGCGCCGGGGCTTATTCGCGGTCTTGTGCGGAGTTTGGGCAAGCTCGACGGCAAGTTTGCGCTGCCAGTCGGGCGTTGCAGAAACCAGTTGGGCAATTTCCGCTGCCTCTTCGGCAGAAGCCTCGTCTTCCAGCATTTTCATGCTTTGCCGCAAACGCGCAGCGCAGCCGCGGCAAGCGGCCGCATGGGCCATGAGCGAATTCACGTCCGCAGGGCGCGCCTGCCCGATTGCCAGGCTGAGCCACTCCCCTGGCTCGGGGCACCCGGGAGCGCCCGCCGCAGATTCCTCCTGTGCCGGGGAAAGCGGTCCCTTGAGAAGTGCATCCAACGCCTGGCCGAGCGCTTCTGCGGGGATGCCGGGAGCATTCTCGACAGGCTGGCCGGGTTGTTGCGTGCTGGAGTCAGTCATTGTTTCGCCATTTCTCTATCTGCTTACCGGATATGCGAGCAACATTCCTTTCAAGAAACTGCTTCTTCTTTCGGGGGATGGTCCTGAGTTTCCCCTCTTCTCTCATTCAACCTAGCCCGCAGCCAGTTTGCAACGCGGCGCAGAGCGCTCTCGACGCCCTTGGCCGACAAACTCGTGCCCGCCATCCCAGCAATCTCCTCCGCTGTGAATCCCCGAAGATAATAGAGCCAGAAGATGGAACGGTCCCGCTCTCCGATGACTTCAGGTTCCGAGCTCAACATCCGGTCCAGTTGCGCCAGTAGCACGGATCGCTGCATCTCGCCGGTCTGACGGGCGCTGACAGCGCTGTTAGTAGCGGAATCTTCTTCGATCGAAACAGTTACTTCTTTGCCACCCCTCTTAGCGGAGGAAAGCCGGCGAAAGTAATCGTTGGCCGTGGAGATGGAAACGATGCGCAACAGACCCAGGATGGAATCTTCCCCGCGCGGCTCGAATTTGCGCAGAATACTGCGCTCCTGCTCGCATAGCCTGAGAAAGACCTCCTGCACGATATCGTCCACCATTGCTGGCGATGCGCTGCCTATCCACATTCGGCAAACGCGCAAAGCCGCCAGCGACACCACGGGTCTTGCCCGGCGCAAAAACTCTTCCCATTCCTCCGCGCTGGAGGAACCGGCACAAGCTTGTGCGAGATCGTTGACGGAGGTCCGAAACGTATCCATCGTGCGGGATACCAGTTTATCGCAAGCACGCCACAGGGGTTATTTCTTTGTATAGTGATCGCCCGCGCAGGTAACCGCAACTTCCTCCTCGCAGTCGCTTTGCACACGGCGCGTGGTTTTGCGTCTGTGCTAGTATCCCCGCAAGCCCCGCAGTCGATTTTCCAAGGACCCTTGCATGGAATCCCACCTCCGCCCCCTCTCGCTCGGCGAAATTCTGGACCGCACCGCCCAACTGTATCGGGAGAATTTCCTCCTCTTTGCCGGTATCTCCGCCGTCTATGCCGGGGTCCTGTTGGCGCTTAACCTTGTGCAGATCGGCCTGGACGAACTGCTGCGAGCGGCCCATCTGACCCGGCAACTGCCATTTGTCACCTTGGGCTACCTGGTGCTCATCCTTCCGCTGATGTTTGTCTGCGCGGGCGCTGCGGTGGCGGCCAACAACCGCGCTGTCTCCTGGGTTCACCTGGGAGAGCCGGCTACCATCCGGCGCGCCTATGCCAGCATCCTGCCGCGCCTGGGACGCTATCTGTGGCTGATGACCATCGTGGCTTTCGTCATCTACATCCCCTTTGTGTTGATCTACGGCGGCTATTTCGCGCTGCTCTTCCTCTATGTAAAGCCGAAAGGCATTCTCACTCATGGTGGCGCCCAGGCCGACCCGCAGGGCGCGCTGGTCTTTCTTCTGGTCTCGCTGCTCTTCGCCCTCCTCCTCTTCCTGGCCGGCGTTTATGCCGTTCTCATGGCTTTGCGCTACGCGCTGGCCGTTCCCGCCTCGGTAGTAGAAGACCTGCCCGCTCGAAAAGCCCTGCGCCGCAGCATCCAGCTGACCAAGGGCTCGCGGGGGCGCATCTTCGTCCTCTGCCTGCTCATTGTGGCCATTCAGCTCGGTCTGGTGGGCATGACCCAAATCTTCTTTGTCCTGGCCGCGTTCAAACATCATGGCCAACTGCCGGCGTGGGTGCAGGTGATCCAGCAGATCGTGGCGTTCCTGACCAACAGCTTCATCGGGCCCATGTATGCCACCGGACTGACCCTCTTCTACTACGACCAGCGGGTGCGGAAAGAAGGCTTCGACATCGAGTGGATGATGCAGGCCGCCGGGCTGACGGTTCCAGAACCCCAACCCGAGCCTGCCCCTGAAACCACCGATTCCTCGCCGGCGTCTGAAGCGCAGCCGGAACCTGGCCCGCCGTCTGACGAAATCCCACCCACCGGAGAGGCGGAATGAACCCAGCGCCCCGGCTGATCGGTCTGCAAGAAATTCTCCGCGAAGCAGCGCGCCTGCTCTGCTCCAACTTCCTCCTCTTTGCCGGAATCGCCTTCTTCCCCGGCCTGGCCAGCCTGGCGCGGTCCATCGCGTCGATGCATCCTGACCCGGCCAGCGAGCCGTCCAGCCTGCTGCTTGTTTCGAGCTATGGCCTTTCTTTTCTGCTATGGGTGGCCGAAGTGATCCTCCAGGCCTTTGGAACGGCGGCCATTTGCTTCGCCGCGCCCCGGCTGATGCTTGGTGAGACGGTCACCGTCCGCTCTGCCTACAACGCAGTCAACCCCAGAGCCATCCGCCTGATCTGGGTTGTCCTGATGCAGGCGCTCTTTTGCTTCTGGCCTCTGTTTCTCGTCATTGTTCTTGTCCTGGCTCAACCACTTCGGAGCACCTTTCCAGGCAGCCTGGCTTCGCTGACTGCCTACGGGGCGATCATCGTTCTTGGCTTTCTTCCCTCTGCCGCCCTCCTTACCCGCTACGCGCTGGCTCAATCGGCGTGCGTAATCGAAGATCTTTCAGCCCATGCATCGATCGAACGCAGCATCGACCTGAGCCGCGGAAGCAGGTGGTCGATTTGCCTGGTTTTGCTCGCGCTGGTTCTGCCTTACGCGCTCCTGGCCTGGTTGTGTGGCTCAGGCATCGAGCAGCTGATCGCAATCTCTCCCCTGCTGACCAGCTCCCATGCGGCGGCGCATGCGATCCGGCAACTGCCGGGTTTCGTCCTGGGTTTGGCATGGCCCCCGTTTCTCTACATTGCTCTCACACTGCTCTATCTCAAGCTGGTCGAGCAAAAAGAGAATGTCAGCCTGCCCGGCCTATTGAACGGAGCGCTCGCGGCCAAGCGCCCCAAGCCTTATTGCGACGACGGGCCGGCTCCATGGGGCGAAGACGCTGAAATCCTTACCGAGGTCGAAGAATCGTCGGTGGGCATTCCCTGGAGCCTGTTTGGAGGCCGGGACACTTCTCCGCGCTCTGAGCGGGAGACCTCCGTTCGAGAAATGGAGCAGGGATGGTCGGCGCCGAGTGGGGGCAATGATCTCCCGGCTGAGAAGGCGGCAGACCCCGAACCTCCGGCCCCGGCCGAGCCGCCTGAAGAGGGGAAGAATCCGGAATCAACGGAACCACCGCAAGCAGATCCTGGAGAATCGCAATGAACGACACGCATGCTTCTTTGCCCTCCGGCCCGGCTGGCGCCGGCCCCTGGCCCTACGGACCCATGACCTTCGGCCAGGTTCTCGACCGCATCTTCGGCCTCCTGCGCCGCGGCTTCTGGCCATTTGTGGGCATTGCGTCGGTGCCTGCGGCGGGAGCATTCCTGCTCTACGCCGCGATGATGGCCGTCATGCTGGCGAACAGGAACGCTTTCATCCAAGTTCCGCCTTTTCCCGACGCCTTTATCCGGCTCATCTTCGAGATCTCACTCGCTGCCACTCTGCCGCTGGCCGCGATCTTCGCGATTTATGCAGCGGCGGCAAGCTGGGCGGCCACGCAGGCCGATCTCGGCGTGAAAGCCGGCTTCCGCGAGGCCTACGGGATTGCTTTGCGCCGTGCGGGCCGTTACCTCGGCCTGATGGCCCTCATTGCCGCCATTGCAGCCGCGCCGATGATGCTCATCGAGTTCGGAATGTTTGGGAGCATCGTTCCTCTAGCCTCCGGCCAGGGTGTCCCCAACTTCGGCCTCTTCGCGTTGTTCCCTGTGGGGATTCTGCTCTCCATGGTCTGGGGCATTCTGGTGGGGCTGCGCCTCGCGCTGGCGTTTCCGGCCAGCGTGGTGGAGGATCTCCCCATTTGGGCCGCCATCAAGCGCAGCAACCAGCTCGCCAAGGGCGCAAAGGGCCGCATCTTCCTGGTGCTGCTGGTGCTTTATGCCGCGACGTACGCCGCTTTCCTGGTATTCGCGCTGGCTCTCCTTCTTATCGCCGGTTTGATCATGCTGGTAGCCGTGGCGCTTCATCTGCACATGGTTCCCTGGGGATTCGTGTTGGCGGGCATCGCCGGAATTGTTTTCATCGGCGGGATCTTCCTGTTCTACGCCCTCACTTGGTCGGCCTACACCACGGCCCTCGCGGTGCTCTACCACGACCAGCGCCGCCGCGAAGCGGTCATGACACTCCCGGCGCAACCATCCGGGGAGCCCGCATGACGGCAGCTTTGCGGCCCATGACCCTGGGCGAGATCCTGGACCGGACGTTCCACATTTACCGGGCAAAGTTCCTGGCGTTCGCCGGAATCGCGGTCCTGCCCGCGCTGGCGATGATGGGGCTCAAGCTTGCAGGCTACTTCATTGACGCGCTTGGGCTCTTGCCCACCCTCGCATACACGTTCAGGGTTGCCGCACGCGAAATTGGACAATGGCTGGGCGATGGAAACATGGAATCCTGTTTGTTCTGTCTTATCTCGCCGGCCATCGTTTATCTGACCTCGAAGGAATTGATGGGCGAGGGACCGACTTTGGCAACGGCTGTGCGCTGGTGGGCCGTTCGCTGGCGCGGTTGCGTTGTGCTGGCCACTGCGCTCTGGGCGGCGTTTTACATGGTTCCCGCTCTTCTGAGCGACTTGCCGATTGCCAGGCAAGCCGCCGCCACTGGCGCCGGCTGGTTGTTGGGCAATCAAGGCATCCGATCCGTGCGGCTAGGCGCGAGCTTCTCTTCGCTGGTCGGCACGATTGTGCAGGCCTTGCTCGTTGCAGCATTGTCGGTTAGCGTTCCTGTCTGGACAATCGAGGGTTTGCCGGTGCGCGAGGCGTTGCGCCGGGGATGGCGGCTGGCAAGAGGCAGCCAGGTGCGTCTTCTAGCCGCGTGGTTCATGGCGTCTGCGATTCGGTTGATTCTCCTTCTCGTGTTTACGGGGGTTTCCTTTTTTGCCTTCCGGTTCATTATGACGGTTACTGACCGATGGGATTTGTTCGCGAAGAGCTACCAGGCGATTGGCACTCTTTCGATGGAGGTGGCGTTGCTCCTGGCCACTCCTATCTATCTCATCGCCACGACCCTCTTCTACTATGATCAGCGCATACGGCAGGAGGGCTACGATATCGAGAGGCTGATGGACGCCGCGGGAATGAATGCCCCTGCCGTTCTGCCCGGCATTGAGAGCCCCGTTGCCGCCGAGACCGTGGAGAAGACCGAAGCATGACTGGGCCGGGGAGACAACGCGGTGCGGAGGGAGGCGGGGGTTTCAACCCCCGCATTGAGCCCGCAGAGTCGTTGGGGGCTTTAGCCACGAAAGGGCGAGCTTCTTTGGCCGTCGAGGCTCCGCAAGTTGCAAAAAACAGATTTCCGCAGGGCCTAAAGCCCGTCGTTTTTTATTGGCGATCTACGGCACGACTGAAGTCGTGCCCTAATAAGAAACAAACCGAGGATTATGCAGCTTTGGGCGCGATTTGAACGCTGAAGCCGAGTTTGTCCAGGCGATTGATCAAGCGGATGACCTGTCTTGCAC
>Ga0181520_10009547_pt1 | contig 13348 bp, 9 predicted proteins | sample PEATcosm2014_Bin_29_FD_132451 | JGI IMG/M metagenome (GOLD analysis project Ga0181520, IMG submission 132451) | Peatland microbial communities from MTU Mesocosm Facility, Houghton, MI, USA - PEATcosm2014_Bin02_30_metaG | ecosystem: Environmental > Terrestrial > Soil > Wetlands > Peat | place...
CGATATCGTCATCTACCGCGAGAACACCGAGGATGTGTACGCAGGCATCGAGTTCAAAGAGGGAAGCGCTGACGCCGCCAAGCTGATTGATTTTCTCAACAACGATCTGCTCAAGGGCGGCAAGAAGAGCGTTCGCGCAGACTCTGGCGTGGGCATCAAGCCGATTTCGATCTTCGGCACCAAGCGGCTGGTTCGTTACGCGATTCGCCATGCGCTGGAGTCGGGGCGCAAGACGGTCACGCTGGTCCACAAGGGCAACATCCAGAAGTTCACCGAGGGCGCCTTCCGCGAGTGGGGCTATGAGGTCGCCACGCAGGAGTTCCGCGAGCAGGTTGTCACCGAGCGCGAAAGCTGGATTCTCGGCAATAAGGACGCCAACCCCGGCCTCACCGTCGAAGAGAATGCGGCGCTGATCGAGCCGGGTTTGGAGATGGCCAATCAGGCCTTCCGCGAGGGAATTTACGCCGAGGTCAAATCAGTCCTCGATTCGATTGGCCGGACGCACGGCAACGGTGCGTGGAAGTCGAAGATCATTGTCAACGACCGCATTGCCGATTCCATCTTCCAGCAGATCATCATTCGTCCGGAGGATTACTCGGTGTTGGCGACGACCAACCTCAATGGCGATTACATCTCCGACGCGGCGGCGGCGCAGGTCGGCGGCCTGGGTATCGCTCCCGGCGCGAACATTGGCGACGGCTATGCGGTTTTTGAGGCCACGCACGGGACAGCGCCGAAATATGCCGACAAGGACGTGATCAATCCTGGCTCGGTGATTCTGTCTGGCGTCATGCTGCTGGAGTACATCGGCTGGAAGGAAGCGGCCAAGCTGATTGAGATGTCGCTGGAAAAGACGATCCTGCAAAAGTTCGTCACTTATGATTTTGAACGACAGACCGCTGGCGCTACGAAGGTTGGGACAAGCGAGTTTGCTACACGGATCATTGGCAATTTGTGATCCCTGTTTGTTTCGACTTAGAAGAAGGTGGTATGGCTATTGGAGACGGTTGGCCATGTTTTTCATGAGGGTTTCTATCGATTGCTCAAGAATCCGAGATTGGGATTCATTTCACGACGAATTTGCTGCTGCCTTCGGATTTCCTGATTTCTATGGCAGAAACATGAATGCCTGGATCGATTGCATGACATCTCTCGACCAACCGGAGGATGGTATGACCAGCATTCACGCTACGCGAGGTCAAACACTCACTCTTCAGTTGCAAAATGTTGTAACTTTTCGTGAAAATCATCCTGAGCTATACGCATCAATTATCGAATCCGCTGCTTTTGTAAATTGGCGCAGGCTGGAAGTAGGAGAGCCTGCGGTTTTGTCAATCAGCTTCAGGGACTGAATTAGCAGAGTAATACCAGTCTGACGCCATCAAATTTCAATACAAAGGAGCAATATGCGTAAGAAGATCAGTATTATTGGCGCCGGCAATGTCGGCTCAACGGCGGCGCACTGGATCATGGCTTCTGAGTTGGCCGATGTGGTCTTGCTCGACGTGGTGGAAGGTGTGCCGCAGGGCAAGGCGCTGGATTTGCTTCAAGCGCTTCCCATCCAGCGCTCCGACGTGCATATCACCGGCACTAACGATTATGCCGACACGGCGAACAGCGACATTGTGATTATCACTGCTGGCCTGCCGCGCAAGCCGGGCATGAGCCGCGACGATCTGCTGCATACCAACTTCAAGATCATGTCCGATGTGGTTGCAAAGGTCGTTACATACTCGCCTGAGTCGATTCTGATTGTTGTCTCCAATCCGCTGGACGCTATGGTGCAGGCTGCCTACAAACTCTCCGGCTTCAACCGCGAGCGGGTCATTGGCATGGCGGGAATTCTGGACTCCGGACGCTTCAAAAGCTTTATCGCTGAAGAGTTGAATGTGAGCGTGGAGAACATGAGCTGCCTGGTGCTCGGCGGTCACGGCGATACCATGGTTCCTCTCGTTCGCTACACCACAGTGGCCTCGATTCCCATCACTGAGCTGCTTTCCAAAGAACGCATCGACGCTATCATCCAGAGAACGCGCGACGGCGGAGCGGAGATTGTGAAGCACCTGAAGACCGGCAGCGCCTACTATGCGCCCTCGGCTGCGGCGGTGGAGATGGCTGAGGCCATTCTCAAGGACAAGAAGAAGATCATGCCTTGTGCGGCTTATCTGCAAGGCGAGTACGGCATAAACGGCTACTTCATGGGCGTGCCTTGCAAGCTGGGCGCAGCGGGCCTGGAACAGATTGTCGAGTTCAAGCTCACCGACGAGGAAGCAGCCGCTCTGAAGAAAAGCGCAGCCGCCGTCAAGGAACTTTGCGACGTGATCGGAGTGTAAAGCAGTTTTCTGCGATTCGTTCTTCAGTTTTTGATTCTTGAATTGCCCTCTGGCTTTCCATGAGTCAAGAAGAGGCTTTCTCGTTCTCTACTTCAATCGGTTGAGGGAAACCTACGTCAATCGGCGGTTGTCCATGCCTGCTGCCGCGCCTCATGCTCAATGGACAGACATGAGAGCGCCTCTTCTTTTCCTGTTGTTCATCTTGTTTACGGCCAGCGTCTTTGCGCAAGACGGCTCAACCAGCGCCGCTCCCCGCGGCTTCTTCAACCAATGGCAGGCACGCGCCTCGGCAACGCAAGCGCAGCAGCCTGGCTGGGCGGTTCCACTGGTCACAACGACCACTGGATTGATTCAGGTGGTGCGCACCGACATCGTGCATCAGGTTGCGCCAGCGCTCACCAGCACATGGAATTACGACAACAGCAAGGGTGTGAATCTGATTCCCTGGGCGAAAACGGAGGTGGTCTTCAATCTGCCGCCTTACATTCAACACAACTCCACAGCGAAGGACGGAGCGGGCGACCTCTCATTTTTGGGCAAGTACCGCATCATGAGCGGCAATGCGCAGCACGGCAGCTATACGCTGAGCGCTTGGGTGTTGGCTACGATTCCCACCGGCAGCTACAAGAACGGCTCAACCGACGCCAGCATCGCTCCTACTCTCGGTGCAGGCAAGGGCTTCGGCAACTTCGATGTGCAATCGACGCTTGGCGCGACACTGCCTACCGGCAATCCTGCCCTCACTGCATCGGGACGTCCGGTTGCATGGAATACTGTGGCGCAGTACCGCATCGCCAAGCTCTTCTGGCCGGAGATCGAGAGCAATGCCACTTTTTTCAAGGGTGGAACGAATGACGGCAAGATGCAGGAGTTCATCACGCCGGGGCTGATCTTTGGCAAGTGCGGCTTGCATCCCTCGGACCCCAAGTCGAGACCTGGGTTGGCTATTGGCGCGGGAATGCAGATTGCGACCAGCCACTTCCACAGCTACAATCATGGGCTGATAGCGACGGCGCGATGGATATTCTGAGTTAGCGGCTCAGAAAATCCACGAGTTTGGGAGCAATCTGCGCCGAGCATTGCACGGGAGCCATGTGGCCGCAGCCGGGAATGACCTCCAATTGCGACTGCGGCACAAGATGGTGCATCGTCTCTCCCTGGACGAGCGGAAAGACGCGATCCACCTCGCCCCAAACGATCAACACCGGCATCTTCAATCCCGGCAATCTATCGTCTGTGGTATCCCCGCCTGTCAGCATCGATGCCACGGCGCGGCGTATCACCCAATCTTCATCTTTTCTGACGTGCAAAACGATCCAGCCTGCAACAGCCGGGAGTTTGGGCGGATGAGGCACCAGCAACGCGAAGAATTGTTTCAATTCATCCGGCGTAGCGGGGGTAAACAGCCGCGTATCCCAATCAGGCTTGACTTTGAGTCCCCCACTGTCGAAGAGGATCAGCCGCTTCACGCGCTCAGGATGCTCGCTGGCGACAAGTTGTACGATCCATCCGCCCATTGACCATCCGCCCAGGTCCACCTTTTTCAGCCCCAGCGCGTCCATAAATCCGACCACAATATCGGTTTCATTCTGCACTGTGTAGGAGAAATCAGCGGGCTTTTCGCTGCGTCCATAACCGATCAGTTCCGGAATATAAACACGGTAGCCTGCCCTGGTCAAAGGAGCCGCCAGGTTCCGCCAGTCCTCGGCGTCTCCGCCCAGCCCATGCACCAAGACCACCGGCGGCCCATCGACAGGGCCTGCTACCAGATAGTGCACTCTACGGCCTGCCACGATTACGGAATGACTTTTCATGCCGCGCAAGGAATCAACCACGCAGTTCTTTCCATCGAGCAATATCGACGGCCTCACACAGAAGAGCAGCAGAATCGTCCAAAACACAAGTTGTATCGCATATCTGAGATACCTGAGCCGCATCTTGCCCTTCGTCATTGCTCTTGCCCTTTCACTTCTTGCGCTCGCTGCCAGCCAGCCTCGATCACACGCGCTGTAATTGGTTCAAGCGCGAGCGCGCTGTGCGAATTCCATTCCGCGCGCTCCACCCAGCGCGCCGCCTCCGCGTCAGAGGAGGCCTGCAATGTGCCGCCCACAACGCGGCAGAGGTAATCGGCAATCACATAATGGTAGCGGATGCGATTATTATCGTGATGAATCAGCTCGATCAGTTCAATCCGATCAAGAGGTTCAACCAGCAGCCCGGTCTCTTCACGCACCTCCCGAATCACGGCGTTCTGAAGCGTCTCACCCAGCTCAACCAGCCCTCCAGGAAGCGACCAATGACCCTTGAGCGGCTCGCTCGCGCGCCGGATTAGAAGCACTCGGCCCTCGTTCACCACCACCGCGCCCACGCCCATCAAAGGCGCTTGAGGAAACTCTCTCTGCATGATTCTCCGCAAAACAATCCAATCTAAAGATAGCGCCCTTTTCCCCAGCGTATCATCAAAAGAAATGAGGGAAGCCAATGGCGGAATTCACACTGAAGATTGATGGAATGCACTGCGGCTCCTGTGTCCGGCGGGTTACGCAAGCTTTGGCCTCTGTTGAAGGAGTAGCGGTCAATGAAGTGATTGTAGGTGCGGCGAAGTTCTCCTCCACGGCAAACCCTGCGCCCGTTGCTCTTGCCATCGCCGCAGTCGCCAAAGCCGGCTTCACGGCGCATCTGGAATCTTGAATCGCACGATGGCCGCATCCACACAAGAATCGATCACGCTGCCTGTTCTGGGTATGACCTGCGCCTCCTGCCAGCATCATGTGGAAGAGACGCTGCGCGCAACCGCCGGAGTGGAATCCGCGCGCGTCGATCTGATGGCTCATCGCGTCAGCATCGTCTTCAATCCCGCAATTGCTGCTCCGGTGCAACTGGTCGAAGCCATCCGGGCCGCCGGTTATGATGCTGTGCTTCCCCGTGCGGATGCCTCGCAATCCTCGCCAGATCTGGATGAAAAGATAGCCGGAACGAAGGCCTATGTCACACTCGCCGCCGGTGCAGTGGCGATGCTGCTGGCAATGCCGCTCAGCGAAAAAATGGGCGCGCTGGACCACGTGCTGATGCAGATTTTGCCCTGGCTCTTCTCGCTGCCGCCGGATATGCTGCGCTGGGTTTTGCTGATTCTCACTGCAACGGCCATGGTCTGGGCGGGGCAGGGAATTTACCTCAGCGCGGCACGCGGTCTGCGTCACGGCAGTACCAATATGAATACGCTGGTCAGCCTGGGAACCGGCGTTGCCTTTCTCTATTCCGCGTACGCCAGCATCGCGCCAGCGGCCAACCGCCAGGTTTACTTCGATGCGGTTCTTTTGATCCTCGGCTTTCTTTTGCTTGGCAAAAGTCTGGAAGCCCGCGCCAAGCGCCGCGCCTTGTCTGCTCTTAACTCGCTCTCCCGCCTTCGCCCCGTCACAGCGCGCCGCATTCGCGATGGCGTTCAGTGCGTCGTTCCGCTCGAAGAGATTCAGCCCGGCGACAGTGTTGTAGTTTTGCCGGGTGAACGCTTCCCGGTGGATGCGACGATCCTGGAAGGCCGCACTACCGTGGACGAGTCGATGCTGACCGGCGAATCTACCCCGATTGAGCGTTCCGCCGGCGGACGCGTTCTGGCCGGTTCACTCAATTACGAAGGCGCCGTGACCTGCCGCGCCGAGTCGCTGGGCGAGGCCACCATGCTCGCGCAGATTACCCGCATGGTCACGCAGGCGCAGAGTTCGCGCGCGCCGATGGAGCGGCTGGCCGACCGTGCCAGCTCTATCTTCGTCCCCATTGTGCTGGTCTTGGCCGCGCTCACCTTCACCATCTGGCTCATCGCCACGCATTCGCTTGAAATGGCTCTGGCCTCAACCGTCTCAGTTCTCGTCGTCGCCTGCCCCTGCGCGATGGGATTGGCTGTTCCCGCTGCGCTTACCGTTGCCGTAGGTCGCGGCGCTCAGCTCGGCATTCTCTTCAAAGGCGGCGAGGCGCTGGAACGCTTGGCGCATCTCGATGCCGTTGTGCTCGACAAGACGGGGACGCTGACGGTGGGCCGCCCGGTGCTGTCTGGGACTCATTTACTTACGAATGAATTGATTCAGTTGAAGGGTACGGGCTTCAGCCCGTACATTAACCCGGCAAAATTGACACTGGCTTTAGCCCCTGAGGGAAATATCTTTGGAACCGCTTCAGCCAATTCCGAAGTTTCCGCAGTCACCGCGAATAACAGCGTAGACGATCTGCTCCGCCTCGCCGCCGCCGCCGAGGAGCGGTCGAATCATCCGCTGGCCCACGCTATCGTCGATGCGGCGCGCGAGCGCAATCTGGTTTGGCAGCCCGCCGAAGAAGTGCAGGTTCTTCCTGGCCGAGGTCTCTCCGCACAAGTCGAAGGCCATGCCTGCCTGCTCGGCAACGATGCCCTCTTCAAGGAGTTTTTTATTTCGCTGCCCAATCACTTGCCACCGCCGGAGCCGGGCGTGACAAGGCTGTGGATGGTTCTCGACAACGTCCCCTTAGTCTGCTTCGATGCCCGTGATGCCTTGCGCGACGATGCCGCCGCTGCCGTATCCGCGTTGCGTCATGCCGGCCTGCGTGTGCTGATGCTCACCGGTGACACTGCCGCCGCTGCCGCTCCCATCGCAAAGCAAGCAGGAATCACGGAATTGGAGGCCGGCCTCGACCCAGCCGCCAAACTGGCCCGCATCCGCGCCCTGCAACAGAGCGGCCTGCGCGTAGCCATGGTGGGCGACGGCATCAATGACGCAGCCGCGCTTGCTCAGGCCGACGCCGGTATCGCAATGGGCTCCGGCGCCGATCTTGCGCAGGAGGCCGGCGATGTGCTACTCTTGCGCGCCCAGCCCTCCGCCATTCCCGCCGCGCTCGATCTCGCCCGCGCAACCCTGCGCGTCATGCGCCAGAACCTTGCCTGGGCTGCAGGCTACAATCTGCTCGGCATTCCGCTGGCCGCGGGAGCGCTCTATCCCAGCTTTCACATTTTGCTCAGCCCCTGGCTGGCCGCTGCCGCTATGGCCCTCAGTTCAGTGAGCGTGCTGGGAAACAGTCTGCGCCTGCGGGGATGGGCACCAGCAGTGCGGCAGACGCTCGCATTTCGCTCGTAGAATTGAAATTATTTCCTGCGCGTAGAACGATCTGGTAGAGGGTATCCAGTACATACTCCAGCGCTAGGTGTTCCGGCGCGATAAACTAACAACAGAGCTTCTAACGTGCGCATCCTGACCCGCTACATTCTCGGCGAAATCCTCTCCCACGCGCTCATCGGATGCGTGATCTTTACCTTCGTTCTTTTCATGAAGGAACTGCCGCGCATTCTGGAGATGGTGGTCCATAACAGTTCCACATTCCTCAGTGTTGTACAGGTTGTTCTCTTCACGCTGCCCAACTTTTTCAACTTCACCATTCCCATGGCCGTGCTGGTGGGCGTGCTGCTGGGGTATAGCCGTTTGGCCGCCGACAGCGAGATCATCGCCATGCGTGCCTCTGGCCTGGGCATCGGCTACTTTGTACGCGTAGCTGGCATCGTCGCCGTCGGCGGCACGCTGCTGGGTCTGGTAAATTCGTTGTATCTCGCACCGCGAGCCAATCAGGCGATTCTTGCAATGGACAAGGCCCTTGCCATGCAGGCCTCCTACGAGATTTTGCCGCGCGTCTTTGATGAGGATTTTCGCAACTTCGTGCTTTACGTCCAGGATGTGCGTTCCGGAACGGGCGCGGCCAATTGGCGTCAGGTCTTCATGGCCGACACCACCGATTCTAATAATCCGCAGATCACCACCGCTGCCACGGCCACGGTGGCCAATGACGGCAATCGCGACACCAGCCAGGAGTTGCTGATGCGCCTGCGCGACGGATCGCGCCACGAGACCGTCGCCGGTGAGCCGCAGCAGTACAACATCTCCTCCTTCGACTACATCGATATGCCGCTGGCCTCCAGTCAGCAAAATGATACGCACCTCGGCCGGCTGGATACGGACATCTTTGCCATGCCGATGAGCAGCTTATGGCAGCGCGGCCGGGAGCGCGATGGCAAGCGCTTCATGATCGAGATTCACAAGCGCTTTGCTTATCCGGCGGCCTGTCTGGTGCTGATGCTGGTCGCCGTACCTCTCGGAGTCACCTCCCGGCGCGGCGGAAAAAGTTATGCATGGATTTCCACGATCGTCCTGGTTTTTCTCTACTACCTGCTCTCCTCTACCGGCATTGCACTGGGAAAGCAAAACTGGATCTCCGCGTTCTTTGCCGTATGGTCGGCTAACCTGCTCTTTGCGGCGGGCGGCATCTTTCTGCTCTGGCAGATGGCCTCCGGCGGCAGTGTGCTGATTGCGATCAGCTCCTGGGCCGCGCGCTTCCGAAGCTCAGAGGCTGTATCTTCCGTCAAAGCTGGAGGCAGCCGTTTCAGCGGTCTGCTCAAGCGAGTTCCATCGCGCCCCCAGCGCACCACGGCGCGCAATGTCTTTCCTCGCATCCTCGATGAGTATGTCGTGCGGGAGTTCCTCGGCACCTTCCTGCTGGTGCTCAGCGGTTTTGTCATGCTGATGCTGGTCTTCACATTCTTTGAGCTGATTGGCGACATCCTGCGTAATCACATCGCCATCACCGTGATCGGCGAATACCTGCTCAATCTCACTCCCGATATGCTCTATCAGATCACGCCGCTGGCGGTGCTGATAGCCGTGCTGGTCACCTTCGGAGTGCTCAATCGCAACTCCGAGATCATAGCCATGAAGGCCACCGGCATCAGCCTCTACCGGCTGGTCATTCCTATCGTCTCCATCGCCGCCCTCCTCGCCGTCGGCCTCTTTCTCTTCGACGAGTTCTATCTTCCCCAGGCCAACCGTAAGCAGGAGGCTCTGCACAATATCATCAAAGGCCGTCCGCCGCAGACCGTCTTGCACCCTGAAGAAAATTGGATCTTCGGGCAGCCTCATCCCGGCGAGCCTGGACGCATCTTCTACTACAAATTCTTCGATCCCGACCGCAACGAATTCGCCGATCTCTCCATCTTCGAGTTCGATCCCTCCACCTTTGCGCTCTCGCGGCGCATCTTTGCCGCCCGCGCCGTCTGGGACACAAGCAGCGGAAGTTGGACCTTCCTGAATGGATGGCAGCGCGACATTGCCGGTAGCAACGTTACTGAATATCGCCCCTTCTTGAAGACCTCATTCACCGAGATTCACGAAGCGCCCGGCTACTTCGAGAAAGAGAGCCTCCAAGCCCAGGAGATGAACTTTGGCCAGCTCGACCGCTACATCGACGATCTGCGCCAGAGCGGCTTTGATACCATGCGTCTTAGCGTTGAGCTATGGCACAAGCTCGCCTATCCGCTGATGGCGGTCATCATGGCGATTCTGGCCATTCCCTTCGCGCTCTCGATGGGCCGCCGCAGTTCGCTCACCGGGATCGCGATGGCCATCGCTGTCACACTCGTCTACATTGTCTTCAACGACCTCTTCGAAGGGCTGGGCGATGTGAATTACCTGCCCGCCGCGCTGGCCGCATGGAGCGCGGATATCTTCTTCGGGCTGGTGGGCGGCTATCTGCTGCTGCGCACTCCCACATAAAACAGCTACGATCCGCTGACAAGAATATAATCGCCCTTTCGCGTGCCCGGGACGATCTTCCAGCCTGGTTTTAATTCGAGCGTCCATCCATCGCCCTTCAGGCTGCTGCCCGTGCTTTCGGCAGGAGCGGCAACGATCACGGCGCTCCAATCCGATTTCATCAGCGCTCCGTTGCTTGCCTCCAGCACGCCCCAAACGTCATTGATGCGCATCGTCGGGTAGACCGTTCCAGCTTTCTCCAGCGGTTGCAGGTTGCGGGGATCGAATTGGATCTGCATCTTCCGGAACGGAAGCGTAAGAGTCGGACCATCTACAAATTTCGCGCGATTCTGCGCCAGAATCTGTCGTCGCTTTTGGTCGCGTTCCGTTTCGGATTTACGCAGCGCTGCTCCGTCATAAAAAGCAGCCTGATCTTCCGCAGCCTGTTGAAGATTGGCGGGAAGTTGGTAATGCAGAGCGGTTGCAAGCAGAGTGTCGTAGCCGTCTCCGATCTTCAGTTTGCGGTGCCAGCCAGGCGCATAGCGGTCGAGCAGCAGGCCGTAGGCTGGGCCTGTCATGTAAGGGAAGGAGCGGACAAAGGAGGGGGCATTGCCAAGCCTGGAGATGTCACCCAGAGTCTCGTCAATTCGCTGCTCCGGGATAGGATTGCCGACCCGTATGCCGGTGAACTCAGCCAAACCCTCATTCCACTCCAGCGCCTGCTCTTGCGCGGCAGCATCGGGAAAGATCTGGTAGCGCTCTGCACGAAAAAGAATCGCATCGGTTGCAGCCTTTCTCCGCTCCTCGTCGCTCGCAGCTTTCAATGCGCGGGTCAGCGCGCGCAATTCCAACTGCAAAGTGTATCGTCCTTCCAGCGAGTCGAGTTGCGCATTCTCGCCACCTCGGGGTGTGGGCAGATCGAGCCTGGGCTGGATGCGGTGAAAGAGTTCATGAGCCATCAAAGTCTTCCGCTGGCCTTCTTCTAAGGGAAGAGGCCATACCATCATCGTCCAACGAACGCCGGACCATTCAAACGGAGAATTTGTAACGTTCAACACGGCTGGCAGAGAGCCGGTAAAGACTCCGTCGCCGGCCTTCAATGCACCATTCGCGTCCGCTTGATTGGCGACAATGAAATGGCTTTTGGGGTCGACGAACATCATCGGACCGCAGAGCGAGATGCCCCAGAGATCGCCGTGATCGGCCTCACAGAGCGCGTGCGCCTCTGCAAAATACGTGCGCGCGGTTTCGGAGGGAATGGCTTGTGGCATTTGCGCGAAAGCGATTTCGGGCAGGATAAACAACAACGTCACAGCGGCAAAACGCAGACATCTCATTGAATTCAACTCACTCAAAGTGAAATTGCGATTGTTCTTGAAAAGTCGATACGCATCCCCGGCTCTGGAAGTTCCATAGAATCCCCAAACACTCTACCGCCCGAAACTCTTATCCGCCCCGCCCCGTACAATGGAACCATGTTGCGCGATCTGGCCCCGCTCTATAGTTATATGCGCCGCTACCGCTGGGGATACCTCTGGGGCACGCTCTCCTGCGTAGCCACCAATACCGTTTGGGTGCAATTTCCCAGAGTGCTGGAGAAGGCTGTCAATACCCTCAAGGATGGCTCGGCCACCCGTGCCATGATTCTGCTCTTCGCTGGTGAGCTGATCGCCATCGCCCTCGTCAAAGGTATTTTTCTCTATAGCCAGCGATGGATTCTTATTGGCATCTCGCGGGAGATCGAGTTCGATCTGCGCAACGACCTCTTCCGCAAACTGGAGCAGCAGGACTCAGGTTTCTATCAGCGTTATCGTACCGGCGACATCATGGCCCGGCTCACCAACGATCTGAACGCCGTCCGCAATATGCTGGGTCCCGCGCTGATGTACAGCGCCAACACTGTCTTCTTCACCGTCGGCGCGCTCTTCTTCCTGCTGCGCATAAGCCCCTGGCTCACATTGGTGGCCTTCGCGCCCATGCCGCTGGCCAGCATTCTGGTCCAGTACTTCGGCAGCCGGATTCACAGCCGCTTCGAACGCATCCAGGCCAGCTTCTCCGAGATCAGTTCGCAGGCACAGGAGAACTACTCCGGCGCCCGCCTGGTGCGCGCCTTCGCCCGCGAAGAGTCGCAGATCGGCCTTTTCGAGCGCTTCAATCGCCAGTACATCGCGCGCGCTCTCAGGCTGGTCCAGCTCATGGGGATGCTCTGGCCCACACTGGAATTCATCCTCGGCGTTTCAATGGTGATAACGCTCTTGGCCGGCGGCCACTTGGTTCTCTCGCATCGCATCAACGTGGGACAGTTTGTGGAATTCAATACATACATGGTGATGCTCATCTGGCCGATTATCGCCGTCGGCTGGGTGGTGAATCTCTTTCAGCGCGGCACCGCCTCGGTCGTGCGCATTGACGAATTGCTGCGTGCCGAGCCAGCCATCGATGACAGCGCCGCCGATCCATCGATTCAAGCCGGCGCCTTGCTGCGCGGCGAGATCGAATTCCGCGATTTGAACTTCAGTTACAGCGAAACCCCCGTCTTGCGCGGCATCTCGCTGCGGATTCCTGCCGGTTCCAGCTTGGCCATTGTCGGCCCCACCGGATCCGGAAAGACCACGCTGGTCAACCTCATTTCCGGGCTCTATGAAGCGCCGGAGGGAGCGCTCACCATCGATGGCCGGCCGGTGCGCGACTATCCTCTGGCCATGCTCCGGCGCAACATCGGCATGGTGCCCCAGGAAACCTTTCTCTTTAGCGCGACCATCCGCGAAAATCTCACCTTTGGCGCGCCGGATGCGACTGCGGAAGAGCTTCTCGAAGCCGCTGAGGCCGCCCACATCCGCAAGGAGTTTGAAGAGTTTCCGCAGGGCTTTGAAACCATCGTTGGCGAGCGCGGCCTCACGCTCTCCGGCGGACAAAAACAGCGTTCGGCGATCGCTCGCACTCTGCTGCGCCGGCCGTCGATCCTGATTCTCGACGACGCACTGGCCAGCGTCGATACCTATACCGAAGAGCGCATCCTGAATGGTCTGCGCAACTATACAAATGCCTCAACCACGATTCTGATCTCTCACCGCGTCTCCACCGTGCGCAATGCCGATCAGATTGCCGTGCTCAACCACGGGCGCATCGTCGAACTGGGAAGACACGATGAGTTGCTTGCTCTCGACGGATACTACGCCGGACTCTATCAGAAGCAGCAGTTGGAAGAGGAACTGACTGTCGCCGGTTGAGGAGGGCAGGGAACTGGGAATAGACGCGGATTATGCGGTATTGCAGATCATTTTCGCCGCATTCTCAGCACGGAAACTGGTGAAATGATGAAATGACTCTCCCCAACCGATGGGGAGAGTCGCACACACTGCAACTTTCGATTCGCTGTTTTCTGTTCTTACGCGTTCCAATGTGAGGCAACCTTGCCATCAACGGATGTATCGTAGCCGTCGAGATTTGTCTGCTGGTGTCCGGGCGAAACCATCG
>Ga0181520_10009550_pt1 | contig 13345 bp, 9 predicted proteins | sample PEATcosm2014_Bin_29_FD_132451 | JGI IMG/M metagenome (GOLD analysis project Ga0181520, IMG submission 132451) | Peatland microbial communities from MTU Mesocosm Facility, Houghton, MI, USA - PEATcosm2014_Bin02_30_metaG | ecosystem: Environmental > Terrestrial > Soil > Wetlands > Peat | place...
ATCGGGGGGGAGGTCGAAGGAGCACAGCAGCCGAGCCTTGCGCTGGCGCAGTACCAGGGTGGAGGCGCGAGTGAGGGCATCTATCCTGCTCATGTATATGAGCAGGATACACGAAAGGGAGGAACATGCAAGCGAAAAAGAAAATGCCCCTCAATCCGAAAATGCTCCAAGTAGCTCAAACCAGAGAGCTTGGAATCAGAACGCCCCCCACCTTGCGGAATAGCTGGTTTGCCCCCTGGGAACCCAAGAACCCACGGGAGGAGCGGCGACATGGCCGCCACCGAAGCCCTTTACTGCAGCCTGCCCGACGTCTCTTTCGACCTGCGACTTGACACCCTATTGCCCCCCGGAGAAATGCCGAACCAGCCATGCTCTAAATTGCAGCCGGTGTCAGCTTGCCCCGCTTTCAATTTGCATACTACCAGTTTCCATTTGACACCCGCCCGCCATACCGAAGAAACTCTTCGAAGTTCTCGTTGCCTTGGGCACCGGCCATCAGGAATGTCGCTCCGGAGAAACACCAATATCGGCGAACTGCTTTCACATGAAGTTAAAAGAAATCATCAAAGACCTTCCGCCAGGAGCCAAGGTCTTGGACGTCGGATGCTGCGGTTTTACGGTCGTCCGGATGGCTCACGAGCTCGGCCGTACCGACATCCAACATTTCGGAGTGGACTATTGCGAGCCTAAGGAATTCCCTGAGGGATTTACCTTTCGCCATGCCGACTTAAGCAAAGCGTCCGTCCCCTATCCTGACGATGAGTTCGACCTCGTGATCGCCAACCATGTGATCGAACACCTCGCCGCCCCGGTTGAATTTTTTGGCGATTGTCTGCGAGTCTGCAAGCGCGGCGGTCTTTTCTTTTTAGCCTGTCCCTCAGAACGGGCCCTGTTCCTGCCCGGCTTCATGTTCAAATGGGATCATTTCAGCAGCAGTTCCTTTTTTGACGATCCCACCCACGTGGGCCGACCATTTTCGCCCCAAAGCTTATGGCGGCTGGCACGCTACTATGACTCGGTGCCCCTCCACGCCGGATATTACACCTCTTGGCTCTTCCGGCTCACATGGCCAGTCCTGTTGCCGGCCGCATTGATTTTGCGTATCAGTTGGCTCTATGAAAGCATTGTCACTGGTTGCGTCGGCTGGTCCAGCTATATCCTTGCCCAAAAACAAACCGCCGGCAAACCGAACTTCCATTACTTCTATCCCGATAACCGCTATGACGACCTGCTCGGCCGCACGCTGAAAAAGTGGAAGAAGTTTTTGCGGCTTTGATTCAACCATTTTCCGGACCACTCGCCCACCGGAAAAGGCTCGCCTAGTTCCTGCTTTCCGGATAATTTTCCTACCCATGTTCATCATCTGGCAACCGGTTGAGTTGCGCGGGGCTTTCGCAATAGCCCTGCCATCATGCCGCCATCTCAGGCCCCCCGCGCTGGTCCGCTCCCCGCGTGACCGCCGGCAAAAACTCGCCCACCAGCCTTTCCACGCCTGATGAAACAGGTTGTCATGCTCACCGGCATTGGAAACAATGACCGAGGTACTGCGCGGCTGGCCTCGGAACTGGGACGTACCATCCTCGTTCAGGACGGTCCCATCGCCCACGAAGAAGTCTGGGAAAACGGCGTCCGCACCTATGACGGACCGGAAATCCACACCCACGAATCCCGCCTCATCGCCGAAGCCACCTTTGGCTTCATGGGCATCATTCGCAACATCCGAACCTACTACCGCCTCACTCGCGGTGAGAAGTCCGACGTCATCCTCACGTCCGCCTACGTGCAAACCGCGGCCGGCCTCTGGCTGCGCGCCATTGGCAAAACCCGCAAGGTCGTCTGCATCGTCTCCGATTATCTTCCCCCCACCGGATCGCTCTCCCTCAGAATCCATCGCCGCATCACGGGATTTTTCACCCGCCTCGTTGCCCGTCTTTCCGACGAAGCCTGGGCCGTTTCCCCGCGTATTCCCACCGTCAAGGTCAATCCCCATCACTTCGTCCTGCCCTTGCTCATTGATGACAACCATGCGCCGGTCACCGGCCGGGAGGAAATTGGCTACATCGGTTTTCCCTCTCCCGACCATGCCATTGATCTCTTGTTTGAAATCTGCCGCAAACACGGCCTCAAGCTGAATGTCTTCGGCGATTCCGCCTATTTGCAGTCCATCAAACACCTTGCGCCCCCCAACACGGTCTTTCATGGCATCACCAATGACACCTCGAAAATCGGCCAGGTGCTCGCCCGCTGCTTCTGCGGTTATGCCGTGTACCGCGATACCAGCCCGAACAGCTACAGCCACTTCGGCGTCCCCTCCAAGTGCCTCCAGTTGTTCGCCAACAACGTGCCCGTCGTCACCACCAACACCGCCCATTTCACCCAAACCATTGCCTCCTCCGGCGCCGGTTGCGTCGTCGAACCCGTGCCCGAACAAATCGAACGCGCCATCCTGGATATCCGCGCCCGTTACCCCGTTTATTCCGACGCCATCAACCGCCTTCGCGACAGTTGGAACGCCGGCGTGCGCCAGTTCCACCGCGAACGCATCAGCGCCCTGCTGGAAGCCACTCCCGCACCGGCGGCCCAACCCCGTTCATAAATTTACATTCATCATCCCCGCTTGAACATAACCTTGCGTTTTCGGTCAAAAACCCGTCATCTTGATGGCGAACCCGGTTTTCACCAGCATGCCTACTCACCAAAACATTAAAGCCAAGAACTCGCCGCCGGTCGCCAAGCCGTCGGGTATGTTTTATCCCATCGCCCTGCTGGCCCTGATCCTGCTCGTCCTGTTCTGGCGCAGTTTTCTGCCCGATTTCGTCCATTTTTCCAATGACGGCCCCCTTGGCCAGATCAACGCCGCCGCTACTCGGTTTCCCCAAGCCATTTTGGGCGTCTGGAGTGACCTCAATTATCTCGGCGGCAACGGCGGCAGCTATACGCCCGACCTGACCATGGTCATCCGCCTCCTTCTGAGCCCCGTCGCCTTCGCTAAATTCTATCCAGCCATCGTCCTGTTCATCCTGGGTCTCGCCGCCTGGACCTTCTTCCGCCAGCTCAAACTCTCGCCCCTCGCCTGCGCCCTCGGCACCATCGCCGCCGCCTTGAATTCCACTTTCTTCTCCTCGGCTTGTTGGGGCGTCGGCACTCAGGAAATGGCTGTTGCCCTTGATTTCTTTGCACTCGCCCTAATCGCTGGTTGCACCCCCAACACGCCCACCCTCGTCCGCTGGTCCCGCTTCCTCCTCGCCGGTCTCTGCGTCGGCATGAACGTCATGGAAGGCGCTGATATCGGCGCCCTCTTCAGTTTGCTCGTCGCCATCTTCGTGCTCTTCCATGCCTGGGTCGAAGCGGATGGCGCCCCCGTCACCAGGGCCTTTCATGGCGTCGCCCGGGTCGCCGTCATCGCCGTCTTCGCCATGTTTATCGCCGTCCAAACCGTCCTATCCCTCGTTGGCACTTCCATCCAGGGCGTCGTCGGCGCCAGCCAGGATGTTGAATCCCGGGCCGCCCGCTGGGATTGGGCCACCCAGTGGAGCCTCCCCAAATCCGAAACCGTCGGCCTCCTCGTCCCCGGCGTCTTCGGCTACAAGATGAATACCCCCACGGACATGATGCCGTTCCTCGTAAATGCTTACGACAACGGCGTCTATTGGGGAGGCGTCGGCCGCGCCCCCGAGCTGGACCGCTATTTCGACTCCGGCAGTCATGGCGAACAGCCGTCCGGCCCCAACGTGTACATGCGATTCACCGGCGGCGGCAATTACTGCGGTGTCCTCGTCTTCCTCATCGCCGCCTGGGCCTTCGCCCAGTCCCTGCGCCGCCAAAACTCCGCTTTCTCCGGTGCCCAGAAGCGCATGATTCTCTTCTGGTCCGTCGTCATGTTCCTCTGCCTGCTCTTTGCCTGGGGCCGTTTCGCCCCCTTCTACGCCATCCTGTACCAGCTCCCCTATTTCTCCACCATCCGTAATCCGGCAAAATTCCTCATCTTCTTCAGTTGGGCTCTCGTCATCGTCTTCGCCTATGGCGTCCATGCCCTCGATCGGCGATATCTCGACCCCGCCGCCAAGGCCGCCGGTCTCAAAACCCAACTCCAAACCTGGTGGGCCCGCATCGGCGGCTTCGACCGCAAATGGACCTTCACCACGCTCGCTCTCCTCGCCGCCAGCGTGCTCGGCTGCTTGATCTACGCCTCGCAAAAACCCGCCCTCATCGCCTATCTCCAAAAGGTCGGCTTCCCGGACAACGACCCCACGCATGACAATTCGGCCCCCGCCATCTTCGCGTTTAGTCTCGGCCAGGTCCGCTGGTTTGTCCTCATCTTCGCCATCGCCGTGTTCTTGTTGCTGGTCCTCCTCTCGGGCTTTTTCGGCGGCCGCCGCGCCAAAGTCGGCGCTTTCCTCCTCGGCGCTTTCCTCGTCGCCGACCTCGGCCGCGGCGACCTCCCGTGGATCGCGCATTGGGATTACAAACAAAAATATGAAGTGGGTGCCCTCAACCCCGTCTTGCAACTCCTCGCCGACAAACCCTACGAACATCGCGTCGTGGATATTTCACCCCCGTTCCGCCTGCCCCCCGAACTCACCCTCTTCGACGCGTTGTATCGTATCGAATGGACCCAGCACCATTTCCCGTTCTACAACATCCAGACGCTCGACATCGTCCAGATGCCGCGCCCGCCCGAAGATATGCGGGCCTTTCGGGAAGCCCTCGCGCCCCGTGGCGATCAGGCCACGGCGCCGCTGTACATTCCCCGCGAATGGCAGCTCACCAACACTCGCTACCTGCTCGGGCCCGCCGCTTATCTCGATTTGCTGAACGAACTCGACCCCGCTCAGCATCGTTTCCGCATCGCCCAGCGTTTCGACATCGTGCCCAAGCCGGGCATCCCCAACCCCTACCAGGGCCAGGGGGTCACCTCCAAGCAACTCGCCGCCTACCTGCCCTTGGAACAGGTCACCGCCGTGCCCAACGACAACGGCGATTACGCCCTGTTTGAATTCACCGGCGCCCTGCCCCGCGCCAAAATCTACTCCACTTGGGAGGTCAACACCAATGACGCGGCCATCCTCAATCGGTTGGGCGACCTCAAGTTTGACCCCTTGAAGACCGTCTTGGTTTCCACCCCCGCGCCCGGCGTGCCGGCCGGCTCCGATCAGCTAAATGCCGGCACCGTCGAATATCAATCGTACAGCCCCACCCACGTCGTGCTGGCCGCCCAAAACTCCGCTCCGGCCGTCCTCCTCCTGAACGACAAATTCGATCCCGACTGGCGTGTCCTGGTTGACGGCAAGCCCGCCGGCCTCCTCCGCTGCAATTTCATCATGCGCGGCGTCTATTTGCCCGCAGCCGGTTCGCATACTGTGGACTTCAAGTTCCAGTATCCCGACCGGCCGCTCTGCGTCACCCTCACCGCCATCGCCACCGGCATCGTCCTGTGCGGTTTTCTGTTCTACACCCGCCGCCGCCCCGCCCCGGCGCCAGCTCAACCGTAAATGTTTTTGGGATGCCGCGGCCGCCGCAAAACCGTAAATAGATAAAAATCCCGGGCCTCCACCAGGCATTTCCCCGCCAGCCACAGCGGCCAGCCGGTCACGCCCCGCGCCGCCTGCGCTATCTCCCGCGAATATTTCGCGTCCCCGTTTTGCCGCACGCGCTTGGCCTTGATCCCCGAGCGCACCGCGAACAATCCCTTCAACTTCAGCTTCCTCAGCGGGCTCCAGCCCTTGCCCCGCAACAGCTCGTTCGTCTCCATCGTCCGCCATTCGTCATAAATCAGCGGCTGCAACCCCGGTGCCAGAAACACCGTCTGGTTGTTGCCATGCCACCGGTACTTTGCCAGCGCCCGATGCACATGCGCGATCTTTTCACAATGCAGCCCGTACGCCGCCCAAAAAATCGTGTCCCCCAAAATCGGAACATCCTCCCGAAACCGGCACGGCGCCGCCTCGCCCGCCGTCCGCAGCAGTACCGCGCAAAATGACTGGTTCCCCAGCTCGGCCTTCCGCTGCAAAAAAACATCCCGCGCCAGCACTTCCGTCTTCCCGTCCACCCGCCCCGAAAAACTCAAATGCCGGTTCGCTTCGTCAATCCGCTCGTCCAGCGACCACGCCATCCCCCGCCCCCGGCAATCTCCCAGCACCCCCGTCATCACCCCGTAAAACTCCGGTTCAATCAGGTCGTCCGCATGCAGGATCTGCAAAAACTCCGTCTCCGTCGAAAAATCCAATGACCGGTTCAGGTTGCCAAACAATCCCAGGTTCCGCTCGTTTCGCCGAAACTCGCAGTGGATGCCCTTGAAGCCCTTCACAATCTCCGGCGTCCGGTCCGTCGAGCAGTTGTCCAAAACCACCACCCGGTCCGGACGCAATGTCTGCCGCGCCACCGACTCCAGGGTCTGCACAATGAATTGCTCCCCGTTATAAACGGGTATCACCGTCACCAGTTTGCTTTTCATTCTTTTGTTGGTAAATCCTCAGCCCTCGCCCGAAGCTCTCCCCGGATTCAACGCCGCCGCCCGCCGGGCGGTTAAATCATTTGCGCTGGGTGATGTGGACGAAACCATTCGCTCGGGAGGAAAAATCTGATTCGGCGCCGTTTCCGGCGGCACCCCCGGTGGTCATCGTAGTCGGCGTGGTAAGCGGTGCGCTGGCCGCGCCGACCCGCTCCCGGCTCAATTCGCCGTGCCCGACGATGGCTTCACCACCGGCCGGCTCACGTTTTTCAGCCGGTCCCGCACCATGTCCGCGCGGATGAGATCGCGCTCCTCCGCGGAAAGCTTGTCCGAAACCTGCTTCTGCAAATGCGCCGGCTGCGTGATCAGGAAAAGTTCGTCCACCAGCGACCGCTCCGTGCCCGGGAACAAGTCCATATCCACCCCCAGCCGCAGGAACGACAGCAAATTCATCGTTTCCTTCGAGGAAATGCTGTGGGCGTTGGCCAGAATGCCATACGCGCGCCCAATGTGGTTGAACACCACCTTCGGCTTCTTCTCCATCAGTGTTTGGCGCGCATTCTCCTCGTGCTCGATGATTTGCGCCAGCACCTTCTCCAGCCGCTCCACAATCACCGTCTCGCTCTCGCCCAGCGTCATCTGGTTCGAAACCTGGAACACGTTCCCCAGCGCCTCTGTCCCCTCGCCGTAAAGCCCGCGCACCGCCAAGCCCAGTTTGTTCACCGACTGGATGATCGGGTTGATCTGCTCCGACAGCACCAGCCCCGGCAAGTGCAACATCGCGCTCACCCGGATGCCCGTGCCCAAATTCGTCGGACATGCCGTCAGGTAACCCAGTTCGTTGTCGAACGCAAAATTCAGCTTCTTCTCCAGCGCCGTATCCAGTTGGTCAATCGCCTGCCACGCCTCCCGCGTTTGAAAGCCCGGACGCAGCGCCTGCATCCGCAGATGATCCTCCTCGTTGATCATCACCGAAAACGTCTCCCCGCGGTTTACCACCAGCCCGCTCCCCACGCTCTTCGCCGCGTGCTCCCGGCTGATCAAATGCCGCTCCACCAACAACTGCTTGTCCAGCGCCGAAAGATTATCCATCGCCTCGGCGAACGAATCCGCCATTTCCGGCAGCGCACTCACCGCCGGCAGGATCATTTCCAGCACCTTCACCCGCTCCGGCTTCCGCGCCCAGCCCGGAAACGCAAATTCCCGCAGGTTCCGCGCCAGCCGCACCCGGCTCGACATGACAATCCGGTCATGCGGCCCGTGCCGGTGCGTGGATTCCGCCGGCGAACAAAGAAAGGAATGGATGTCTTTCATGGCGTTCATCGGGCTTTTGCCACCGCCCCTCCGAGCAGCTTGATCTCATCCCGCAGCGCCGCCGCCGATTCGTAATTCTCCTCTTCGATGGCCTTCGACAGCTTCTTCTGCAACGTCCGCAACCGGTCCGAATTGTCCCGCGTCTGCCGCAGCGCCTCCGGCGCCTTCCCCACGTGCCGCGTGCCCTTGTGCATCGTCTTCAGCAGCCCCGACAACCCCTCCGCAAACGTCCGATAGCACTCCGGACACCCCAGCCGCCCCGATTTCTTGAAATCCGCCTGCGAAAATCCGCAGCGCGGGCACTTCAATTCCACCCCCGCCCCGGCCGATTCCAGCTCCTGGGACGCCCCCAGCCCGAGCATCAAATCCGCCATCGCGAAGCTCGTCGGATCATTAACCCCTTTGGCCTTCGCGCAATCCTCGCACAAATCCAGCTTCTGCATCTTGTCGCCCACAATTTGGGTCAGATGCACCGTCGCCTGCTTTTCTTTGCACACGCAGCATTGCATAAATTCACATCTTTCAATTTCTGACCCGCCTCACTGTCACCCCGCCGGCGCTTCCGCCCGCGCGACGCTTCAAACACCCTTATCATCCCACATTTTGCCTCATTTGTAAATCGGTTCACCCGACGCCTGCGTGAGAACATGATACTTCTCCACCAATTTTTTCGTCAACGGGCCCGGCTTCCCGCTCCCAATCGCCCGCCCGTCTATCTTCACCACCGGCATGATCTCCGCCGCTGTCCCGCTCACAAAGCATTCGTCCGCATTGAACAGGTCGTAGCGCGTCAGGTTTGGCTCCGCCACCTTCACCCCCGTCCGCTCCGCCAGTTCGATTACCGTCGCCCGCGTGATGCCATACAGCGCCCCCGCTGCCAGCGGCGGCGTCAACAACCCCCCGCCCTTCACGATAAACAGGTTGTCCGCCGTGCCCTCCGCCACATACCCCTGCGCGTTCAACATCACCGCCTCCTCCATCCCCGCGTTGTTCGCCTCGATCTTGGCCAGGATGTTGTTCAGGTAATTCAGCGATTTGATCGCCGGGTTCACCGCGCTATGCAGGCTCCGCACCGTCGGCACCGTCACCATCTCCATCCCGTGCGCATACAGCTCGGGCGGATACACCTGGATCTTGCCCGCGATCACAATCACCGTCGGGTTCCGGCAACTCTTCGGATTCAGCCCCAGCGACCCCACGCCGCGCGTCACAATCAGCCGCACGTACGAATCCTTGAGTTTGTTCGCCCGGATCGTTTCCACCACCGCCCCGCACACCTCCGCATGCGTCATCGGAATCTCCAGCAAAATCGCGTGCGCCGAATAAAACAGCCGGTCAACGTGCTCCTTCAGCTTGAAGACCCGGCCATTGTAGGCCCGAATCCCCTCGAACACCCCGTCGCCGTAGAGCAGACCGTGGTCGAACACCGACACCTTCGCGTCCCGTTCACTGTGAAACTTGCCGTCAATAAAGATTTTCATGCAAAGGCTTTCAAAATACGAAAAATAAATTGTGGACGCAAACGTGAATTTGCGCGTGACAACCCCGCCTCGCCTGCTATATTGCCCGGCCTTCGACGACCCTATGGTCTAGCGGTTAGGACACATCCCTTTCACGGATGTAGCTCGGGTTCGATTCCCGATAGGGTCGCCATTCACCAAACAAAAATCGTCAGGTTAAATGTTCCGGTGAGCTTCTGTTTTGCCTTTACTCACGCAAAACCCTACAAAAGGAAATGCGCTTGTACTATTTGGCCCTGATCGGACTCCTCGGGAGCGGATTGAGCGCGGCGGCCGACGCAAATCCACCCATTGACCGCCACGCTTTGGTCACCCGGCACGATATTGACTGGCCCAGCCTCGACGGGCAGATTCCCTTGGGCAATGGCAATTTCGCCTTCAACGCCGATGGCACCGGCCTGGAAACTGTCGGCGGCAACACCATGTGCCACTGGTGCTGGCACAGCTTTCCGCTCCCGCCAGGGGTGACAAAAAATGACATCCAGCCGTGGGCGACCCCCGATCACGGACACCTGACGATGAATTCCACCGCGCTTGAGCGCCCGCCAATCTTTGATTGGGAACGAGCCAATCCCCAGCCTTTGAACCTCGGCCGGATCGGTTTCATCAACCAGCAAGGCGAGCGGTTGACGGCCGCAGATGTGCGGGTGGATGCGCGCCATCTCGAATTGTGGACCGGCCTGCTGACCAGCCATTTCACCTGCCTGGGCCAGCCAGTCGAGGTGCAAACTTGTGTGGACCCCAAGAGCGACACGGTGGCGGTCCATGTGGCATCGCCTTTATTGCGTGACGGACGGTTGCGGGTGATGCTTGATTTTCCGGCACCGGCACAAACCGTCGGTGCCTGGCTGGGAGATTACTCGCGGGCCGGCGGTCACCAGACCACCATTGTTCGCCAAACCCATGACCAAATCGAACTGCGCCGCACGATTGACGATGTCGAATACGAAGTAGTGTTGAATGGCCGGGGCTTTGCCACGAGCCGGGCGGAGGCCATTCAACCAGAGATTAAAGATTCATCACCTCACCGGTTTATCCTCACTCCCGATGCCGGAACTGATGTCATTGAACTTACCTGCCGCTTTGGCGCCAACGCCAGTGCCGTGGCCACCGACTTCGCGAAGATCAAGTCCGCGTGTGCGATTTCTTGGCCGGCCTTTTGGAACAGCGGCGGAGCCATTGATTTGTCCGGCAGCCGTGATCCGCGCTGGAAGGAATTGGAACGCCGCATCGTGCTTTCCCAGTATGAGTTGGCGGCGCAATCGGCGGGCGACAATCCGCCTGCCGAAGTCGGCCTGACCGGCACTGATCCTTGGCGCGGCAAGTGGCACTTTGAGATGATCTGGTGGCACTTGGCCCACTATGCACTTTGGGATCGGTGGCCGATGGCTGAAAAAGCTCTCTCGATTTATTCGCGCGTGGCCCCGGTGGCAGGAGCCATTGCCAAAAACTTTGATTACCACGGCTTGATGTGGCCCAAATCCACCGGCCCGAATGGTTACAACGATGGCTACCCTCCCGAGATGGCGCTGCTCTGGAAAGAACCCCACCCGATCTTCTTCGCCGAACTGGATTACCGCCTGCACCCCACGCCGGCAACTTTGGCCAAGTGGAAGCGCATCGTTTTTGGCACGGCCGACTTCATGGCGGATTACCCGATGCCTGACCCGGCGACCGGCCAATACAATCTCGGCCCCGCCTGGCCTGCCTCCGAAGGCCGCGCCACTCCCTTGCGACGGAACACCATTTTCGAACTCGCCTACTGGCGAGTCGGTCTAAACCTGGCACAACAGTGGCGGCTGCGCCTGGGCCTCCCGCGCGAGCCGCATTGGGATGAGGTGGTCGCCCATCTCGCACCGCTGCCACAAAAAGACGGCCTCTATATTTTCAGCGATGACCGGCCCGACACGTTCACCACTCGCACCTTTGACCATGTTGACAACATCGGGATCGCCGGCATGCTGCCCCCGTTTCCCGGCCTTGATCCCGCCACGGCCAAGCGCACCGTGGAGGAGGTGGGCCGGCGCTGGAACTGGGACGCGACGTGGGGCTGGGATTTTCCTTGGATGGCCATGGCGGCAGCCCGCGTGGGCGACCCCAACCTGGCGGTGGACGCGCTGCTGAATCCCTCGGAAAAAAACCATTACGACGAACGCGGCATCTGCACTGGCGGCCCGGGTCCTTATCTGCCTGGCAATGGCGGTTTGCTCTATGCCGTGGCCATGCTGTCCGCCGGCTGGGATGGCGCGCCCGCCCAAAACGCGCCGGGCTTCCCCAACGACGGTTCATGGACCGTGCACTGGGAAGGCTTGCAGCCTGCACCTTGATTGGTTTTACGCGAACACCGCCCCCGCCCTTATCCGCCCCGCGCCGCCGCGAAAAAACCCTTATGCCCCTTCAGAATCCGCTTGCGCCTTTTCCCCCTGCCGGAGAATCTATCCGTTCTTATGAAAACCGTCATTGTGACTGGCGCCGCCGGCCTGATCGGCTCCGAAAGTGTCAAACATTTCGCCCACGAGGGATTCAAAATCGTCGGCATTGACAACGATCTGCGCCAGTGGTTTTTCGGCAAGGACGCCTCCACCCTGGGCAACCGTCAGAAGCTCATCAAGGCCTTCCCCAATTACGAACATCATGATTTCGATATCCGCGACCGAGCGGCCGTCGAGAACCTCTTCAAAACCCTCAGCCACGACGTCGTCCTCGTCATCCACACCGCCGCCCAACCCTCACACGACTGGGCCGCGCGCGATCCCCATGCCGATTTCGGCGTCAACGCCCTCGGCACGCTGAACCTCCTCCAGGCCACCCACCTGTTCTGCCCCGAGGCCGTCTTCATCTTCACCTCCACCAACAAGGTCTATGGCGACACCCCCAACCGCCTCCCGCTCATCGAGCTCGAAAAGCGCTGGGAAATCCAGCCCGGCCACGAATACGAGCCCGGCATCTCCGAGACCATGAGCATTGACCAGACCAAGCATTCCCTCTTCGGCGCCAGCAAGGTCGCCGCCGACGTCCTGGTCCAGGAATACGGCAATTATTTCGGCATGAAAACCGCCTGCTTCCGCGGCGGCTGCCTCACCGGCCCCGCCCACGCCGGCACCGAGCTTCACGGCTTTCTCGCCTACCTCATGCGCTGCACCGTCTCTGGCACGCCCTACCGCGTCTTCGGCTACAAAGGCAAGCAGGTCCGCGACAACATCCACAGCCACGACCTCGTCGAAGCTTTCTGGCAGTTCTTCCAAAAGCCCCGCTCCGGCCAGGTCTATAACATGGGCGGCAGCCGCCACTCCAACTGCTCCATGATCGAGGCCATCGCCGAATGCGAACGCATCAGCGGCAAAAAATTGAAATGGACCTACGTCGAGGACAATCGCATCGGCGACCACATCTGGTGGATCAGCGACGTCCGCAAGTTCCAGTCCCATTATCCCAATTGGAAATATCGGTACGGCCTCACGGAAATTCTCACCGAAATCCACGCCGCCTGCGTGAAATGACTCCGGCCGTCGCCAGCATCCTCATCACCGGCGGCGCGGGCTTTGTCGGCAGCAGCCTCGCGCTTCACCTCAAGCGCCTCCTCCCGCGCACCCGCGTCGTCTGTCTGGATAACCTCTATCGCCGCGGCTCCGAGCTCAACCTCCCGCGCCTCCAGGCCGCCGGCGTCGAATTCATCAAGGGCGACATCCGCCACGCCGCCGAATTCCCCCCCGGGCCGTTCGAATTCCTCATCGAGTGCTCCGCCGAACCCTCCGTCCTCGCCGGCTACGGTGGTTCGCCCGATTACCTCGTCGAAACCAATCTCCTCGGCACCTACCGCTGCCTCGAGCAGGCCCGGCAATGGCACAGCAAAACCATCTTTCTCTCCACCAGCCGCGTCTATCCCATTTCCGTCCTCGAACAGCATCCCTGGCACGAGGAACCCACCCGCTTCGCTTGGGAGGACGTCCCCGGCGCCGCCATCTCCTCTCGCGGTGTCACCGAACGCTGCCCCATGGACGCCGCCCGCTCGCTCTACGGCTGGACCAAATTCGCCAGCGAGAGCCTCATTGAGGAATAC
>Ga0181520_10009553_pt1 | contig 13344 bp, 18 predicted proteins | sample PEATcosm2014_Bin_29_FD_132451 | JGI IMG/M metagenome (GOLD analysis project Ga0181520, IMG submission 132451) | Peatland microbial communities from MTU Mesocosm Facility, Houghton, MI, USA - PEATcosm2014_Bin02_30_metaG | ecosystem: Environmental > Terrestrial > Soil > Wetlands > Peat | place...
CCGGTCGATCGACGTCTCCAGCGTCAAGGAGCTCTGCCGGCGCTGGTACCCGGACGTCCTCGCCGCGGCTCCGGCCAAGGTCGAGGCGCACCGCGCGCTCGACGACATCCGGGAGTCGATCGCCGAGCTGGCCTACTACCGCTCCACCATCTTCGCCAAGTGACCGACGCCTCGAGCCGGACCGTGCGCATCGCGGTCGCCCAGTACGAACCACACATCGGCGACCTGAGCGGCAATCGCGCCGCCGGGGTCGCCCAGGTCACGACGGCGGCGGAGCGGGGCGCGCAGCTGGTCGTGCTCCCCGAGCTGGCCTCGTCGGGCTATGTCTTCTCCGGCGACGAGGAGGCCGGCCGGCTGGCCGAGGACGCCGACACCGGTGACAGCGTGGCGGCCCTGGTCGACGCCTGCCGCCGGCTGGGCGTGTACGTGGTCGCGGGCCTGGCCGAGGCCGGTGCGGGCTGCCGCCACAACAGCGCCGTCGTCCTCGGTCCGGAGGGCCGGCTGGCGACCTACCGCAAGCTGCACCTCTTCTACGACGAGCAGTCCTGGTTCCGGCCGGGCAATGAGCTGGTGGTCGTCGACCTTCCCTTCGCCCGGGTCGGGGTCGCCATCTGCTACGACCTCTGGTTCCCCGAGGTCGCGCGCGCCCTCGCCCTCCGCGGCGCCGAGGTGATCGCCGTCCCGACCAACTGGGTCAGCTCCTTCCGGCGCCGCCTCCACGACGAGCACGGGTACTGCCAGGGCGACATCATGGCCATGGCCGCCGCCGCCGCCAACGGCACCGCGGTCGCCTGCGCCGACCGGGTGGGGGAGGAGCGGGGCGTCACCTTCCTCGGTGCCTCCATCATCGTGGGTCCCGACGGCTGGCCCCTCGCCGGTCCGGCGAGCCCCGACCGCGACGAGCTGCTCGTCGCCGACGTGGACCTGGCCAACGTGGAGCGGTCCCGCTGGCGCACCCCGCGCAATCACCTCCTCCGCGACCGGCGGCCCGCCCTCTACGCGAGCGAGCCCCTGCCCGAGCTGTCGGGACGCCCCTCCGCGGTGGGCGACGACCCACTGGCGGGCTAGGTCCGCCCCGTCATCTGCTCCGCTCGGTCGCGGTCATGCTCCGCCGGTCCGGCGGTCAGGGGACCGGCTCGATGCCTCGCAGTGCTGGGGATCACGGGCGGTCGAAGATCGCGTGGCCGCCGACCCGTCGCCAGCGGATGCACCGCTCGCCGGAGCGAAGCCGCCGCCACTCCCAGGTGGCCCGTCCGTCCGGACCGGCGAAGTTCCAGGTCATCTCCAGTACGCCGGGCGCCCCCCTCACCGCCTTGACGCGCAGCTGAGCCGGCCATCGCGTTCCAGGGGAGTGGACGTGTGCGTCGCACGCCGGGCCGAAGGCGGCGGTGACGACATCGCGAAAGAGCCGCCGCTCCTCGGCGGTGAGCCGCCGCAGGTCGGCCTCGAATGCCGGGGACGTCTCGTATTTCACTCGCCCACGGAGTCGATGAAGTCAGCGAAGGCCGCGGTGCTCTCGTGCACCCGGCCCTCACCACGAGCGTACTGCTCGTCCACCTCACGCTCCATAGCCTGCCACCGGTCGGTCCAGAACCAGCGCTGGTCGGCGGCGACCGGAAGCGTCGGGCGCAGCTCGAGGACGCTGTCGTCGCGCTCCACCAGCTCCAGCTGAGCGCCGGGCTCGTCCAGGTGGAGGCGCCGCCGCAGGTCGGCCGGCAGGGAGATCGTTCCACGGGCCTGGACCGTGACGTAGTGGGTGATGGCCATGGCGTCAGACTATCAGAAATACGGATAAACCGTAAATGTGACCACCGTCCCGATGACAGCCGGATCGGAGACAGGCGCCGATAATCGGCTCATGGCGTCCGATCGTTCCGGGTGGGGCGCCGCCGGCGGGCTGCCCCGCCGGGGGCTGGGCACGGCCGCGCTGCTCCGGCACTCCCTGCTCTGGGCATCGCGGCGGCGCGGCGTGCAGCGGGTCGTGTCCCGCTCACCGCTCACCCGACGCCTGGTCCGTCGCTTCGTGGCCGGTGAACGCCTGGGCGACGTGGTCCGGGTGGCCCGGCAGCTGACCGGCCGCGGCCTCGCCGTCAGCGTCGACCACCTCGGCGAGGACACACTCGATCCCGCCGGCGCCAGGGCGGCCGTCGCAGCGTACGCGGCGCTGATCGCCCGGCTCGAGGTCGAGGGGCTGGCGCCGCGAGCGGAGGTGTCACTCAAGCTCTCCGCGCTCGGCCAGCTCCTGGACGGCGAGCTGGCATTCGAGAACGCGCTCGAGGTCTGCCGGGCTGCAGCCGCTGCCGGGATCGCGGTGACGCTCGACATGGAGGACCACCACACCACGGACTCGACGCTCGACATCGGCGCCCGCCTGCGCGTCGAGCACCCCTCGATCGGGCTGGTCATCCAGGCGTCGCTCCGCCGCTCCGAGGCGGACTGCCGCGCCCTTGCCCACCCCGGCTCCCGAGTCAGGCTCTGCAAGGGCGCGTACCAGGAGACGGTGGCCCTGGCCTGGCAGCAGCGCAACGAGGTCCGCTCCGCGTATCTCCGGTGCTTGCGGATCCTGGTCGAAGGGGGCGCCACGCCGCTGCTCGCCACCCACGACCCGGCGCTGATCGACGCCTGCCACCGGCTCCTCGCCGCGCGGGGCGGCGACCGCGCCCACGAGCATCAGATGCTCTTCGGCGTCCGCGCCGACGAGCAGGCGCGCCTCGTCAACGGCGGGGAGGCGGTCCGCGTCTACGTGCCCTTCGGCGGGCGCTGGTACCCGTACCTGATGCGCCGGATGGCGGAGCGGCCGGCCAACCTGGCCCTGGTGCTGCGCGCACTGGCCGGTGGTGGCTAGCCCGTGGCCGCATCCCCTTGGTTCAGCCGATCGCGATGGGCTGCCGCGGCCCGAGATCGCGGTCAGGCGCCGGCCATGCCGACGGACCCGAGCGCATGGCGGACCCCCGCCAGCCTTTGGTCGTCCCATTCGATGGTGGGGTCGGGCTCGAGAAAAGCGAAGGCGATGCTCGCCGCGGTGAGCGCTATCGGGGACCACTCGGCCGCCGTGGCGGCCCCGAAGGGCCGAGCCTGGATGCGCCGGGTTGCCAGCTCGGGTGTTGAGAGGGCCATGATCACGAGCCCTCGAAGGCTGGCGCTGGCGAGGCTCGCGATCATCTCGAAGCTGCCTTCCACCTCGGGTCGGAGCCGATAGCCAAGCAGCCCTGCGAGCTGCTCCCACGAGCTGGCGATCCGGCTGATGAACCCTCGCTCGGAGGTGGCCAATGCCTCCTGGAGGTCGTTCCGGAGCTCCGCGTCGGCGATGCTCAGGAACGTGGCATGCAGGGCCAGGTAGGTGCGCCATTCCGTCGAGCCCAGCATCGTGTCGAAGTCGTTGAGCGCTCCCCGCCGGATCATCTCCAGGACGAGGTCGCGGCGCCCGTCCGCCGTCGCGAGCCAGTCCACGTGTGCCAGGGCGATGGCTCGGATCGAGGCGCTGGCGGTCTCGAAGCCCGAGGCCGCGGCGGGGCGCGCCGCCTGGGCGAGCTCCTTGAGGAGGTCACGGAAGAAGAGGTCCTTGTACGGCCAGCGTCGGTAGGCGGCGCTGCGGGATACCCCCGCCTGCTGGATGACCTCCTCGAAGCTGATGTGGTCGAGGCTCACGGTGAGGCCGGTCGCGTCGATCAGCGTCGTCGCGGTGCGCAGCATCCGCTGCTCGGTCTCCTGGTCTGAGAGCCGGGGTCGCCGCGCGAGCCCCAGCGGGCCCTGTGCCGGAGGGCTTGCGGAATTGACAGACATTGAGATATGATATCCCAAATTCCGAGTGTGGAGTTCTATGCAGCTTACCACCGGCGGTCGAACGAGAACAGAGCACCGGCGCCGGGGTGGTCGCCTCCACGACATCGAAGGAGCCGGCTCATGATCACTCGACCCAGACGCCGCCATCGTTGGATCCGCTGGACGATCGGGGTCTGCGTCGTCCTCGTCGTCCTGGTGGCGGGAGGGGTCTCCCTCGCCACTCATCTCGCGACCGCGCCTGCCCCCCTCGCGCTGCCGCGTGACACCGGCACCGCCGCGGGCTCCGCTTCGCCGCTGGCCGGAGCGGATGGCGTCTGGAATGCCGGGCCCGGTTCGATCGTCGGCTGGCGTGTCCAGCAGATCGTGCTCGGCCAGCAGTCGACCCTCACGGGGCGCACCGGGAAGGTCTGGGGGTCGCTCACGATATCCGGCGGTTCGGTGAGCAAGGGCTCCTTCACGGTCGACATGGCGGCCCTGACCAGCAGTCTGAGCGAGACGACGCAGAGCTCGGTCTTCGATGTGAAGGCCGACCCGACCGGCAGGCTCGTGCTCACGAGCCCCATCGCGGTGGGCACGATCTCCGTCGAGCGATTCCCCGCGACCGGCACGCTCACGCTGCACGGGGTGAGTCACGCCGTCAGCTTCACCGCCTCCGTCGAGAGGTTCGGCAGCAGCGTCGACGTGCTGGCCGACATCTCCCTGCCCTACGCCGAGTGGAACATCTCGATCCAGGGGGTGCCCTGGCTCGGCGACCTGCAGAGCCCGGCGACGATCGAGGTGCTGCTCGACCTCACCCAGGCAGCGGGCAACCCCGCTGTCGTGGCCTCACCGGCGGACGCGTCCGCGAACGCCGTGCCATGAGGTGGCATGACGCGTTCCTGCGCTGGCAGTACCGGGGCGGACACCCGCACGCCCTGGCTCGATGCGAGAACCGTCTGGGGGCGCTGGCATTCGGTGCCGGGATCGGCCCTCGGTGCGCCGCCACCCTCGAGGTCGTCGGACGGAGCAGTGGGGGTCGCCTCTTCTGCCCGGTCGTGATCGCCGACTGGGAGGGTGACCGCTACCTCGTCTCCATGCTCGGTGAGAGGGCGAATTGGGTGCGCAACGTCCGGGCGGCTGGCGGCCGAGCAGTGATCCGACACCGCACGCGCGAATGCGTGCTGCTGGAGGAGGTCACCGCCGAACGCCGGCCACCGATCCTTCGGCGTTACCTGGCGCTCGCACCGGGAGCCCGCCCGCACATACCCGTGGACCGCCACGCATCCCTCGCGGACTTCGCCGCGATCGCCGCTCAGTTTCCCGTCTTCCGCATCGCTCCTGACCCGGTACCCGGCCAGACTGCGCGGTGACGTGGCCCCGAACGTTAGTCGTCCTCTGAGTCCGTGGCCTGCAGGGTCTGGTCACGCTGTGCCTCCCTCCTGGCGATGATGACGACCATCACCATCAACGACGCGAGCCACAAGAGGGTGTATCCGATGAGCACTGCAACGGCGATCAGTGCGTGGCCGGTTATCCAGAACACCCCGAAGACGAGAAAGAGGAGGTACGTCCAGATCACCGCGAGGTAGGCGAACCGGGCTCCGAGCCGGACCCGGGGGAGATCGCCCATCTGACCGCGCAGCCGGCGTCGGACCATGAGGACGGTGAGGATCAGCATCAGGCAGAGAACCCCGGTCCAGATACCTACCAGCACAGTGACGTCGGCGGCGGCAGCGGCGGTCATGGGGGCTCGCCCGCGGTGCCTCTCACGGCCCCCGCCAGCCGAACACTCTGAGGATGTTTCGACCGTCCCGTGCCGCCCAGCGTCCCGGCGGTGAGTTGATCAGCGAAACGGTCAGGAGCAGACCGGCAACCACCCAGAAGCCGATGTCTGGTCCGCTCTGGCTGGAGATCTGGGAGTAGAGGTCGAGCCGGCCGAGTTGACTGTCGAATTCCGCCGAAAGACCAAAGACGCACATGGCGAGCAGGGCCACTGCGACCACGCACGCGACGGCGCTGATCATCCGCCGGCCTCCCAGCCCGAGGATGTTCACACCGAGCACCAGAATGATGATCCCGGCGGCGGCTAGCGCGAGAGGCTGTGGCCCGATGCTGGGGTCGCAGGTGATGCCCGCGTGCCCTCCGCCGAGGAGCAACCCCCACCCGCTGATCGTGCAGCCCGTGAAGGGGTAGCTCCCGACAAGGGTCCCGGGTTCGAACCTCAGGAACACGCTGACCATGATCAGGGCAAAGCCGGCCAGCGCTCCCAGGAGCAGCACGCTGGAGATGACGCGCAGCGCCATGGAGCGATCCGGGAGCCCGGTGGCCCAGCCCGATGGCGTCATGGCTGGGGCTGAACCGCTCCCGGGAAGTCCGCATGCTTCGCGTGCACGTCATTGAGCCGGCGGAGAAACCACTCCGACCGGCCGTGGTCGAACGCCGGATCCGGAGGCGGCGCGGAGCTGCCATAGCCGGGGCCCGACTGATGGCTTGGGTGGTCGGTCGGGGCGAGCGAGGCGGACATGGGCGGAATCATGCCCCTCCCGGCGGGCGAGCGGTCCCCGGACCCCGACGGGCCGGGTCGGCGATGATCAGATCGGCTCGGGTCGCCGTGATATCAGGGGCAGCCGGACAGAGGAGAAACACGTGACCCCCCGCGAGCATGTGCGTCTGACCGGGACCATCGAGGTGGGGCTACCACCGGAGCAGGCCTTCGACCTCTTCACCCCGACCGGGGAGCGGGCGTGGAGCGAGGGCTGGGATCCCCGGTTTCCCGCGCCCGTCGCGGACGAGACCGCGCCCGGGACCGTCTTCACCACCGACCACGGCGGCCGGACAACCATCTGGACGGTGGTCCGGCGCGAGGCCGGCACCGCCATCACATACAGCCGCACCACGCCCGGGGATCGCGCCGGCCTGGTCAGCGTCGCGCTCCAGCCCTCCGCAGGCGGGAGCACGGTTACCGTCGGCTACGACCTGACCGCACTCGCCCCCGAGTCGGACCACGCCCTCCGAGAGTTCGCACACCACTACCCCGCCTTCCTGGCCGAGTGGCGGCATGCGATCACCGTGCTCCTGGCGGCGGCGCCGCGGGGCGGTGAGGCGCACGATGCCGCGCGCTGACGGCGCCGTCCGCGTCGTCATGGAGACGGGCGGCAGGCTCACCTTCGCCTCCGCGCTCGACTGGCCAGGATGGGCGCGCGCCGGACGCGGCGACGAGGCGGCGCTCGCGACCCTCCGCGCATTTCACTCCCGCTACGCGCCGGTGGCTCGCGCGGCCGGGCTGGCGCTGCCCGAGGTTGCGACGTTCGAGGTCGTCGAACGTCTCCGCGGCACGGCGACCACCGACTTCGGCGCACCCGATGTCATCGCGGCGTCCGAACGAGCACCCCTCGCCGCGGACGAGGTCGATCGACTGGTCCGCCTCCTGGAAGCCTGCTGGGAGGTCTTCGACCAGGCGGTGGCGGGTGCGCCGGCCAGCCTGCGCAAGGGGCCCCGTGGGGGCGGCCGCGACCGGGACACCGTCGTCCAGCACGTCCACGGCGCGGAGCACCAGGCAACCGCGAGGGTGGGGCTCCGCCTCCCCGTGCCGGCGCTGGACGACCTGTCCGCCCGCACCGCGGCTCGGGCGGCACTCGTCGAGGCGCTGCGCGCCACCGCCGGTGCTGCGCCCCCTCCGGAGGGGGCCAGGACCTGGCCGCCCCGCTACGTGATCCGGCGCCTGGCCTGGCACGTGCTCGACCACGCCTGGGAGATCGAGGACAAGAGCCACCCCGTGCCCGACGCGTGAGCGGACGGCCCGTCAGGGGTCGCTCTGCAGCCAGCGCCGGAAGAAGGGGTCCCCCACCTCCCATCCCCCCTCTCGTCGCACGATCAGCTCGCGCTCCTCGAGCGAGGCGAGCGCCTTCCGGACCGCGTTGGCATTGGCCAGCTCGACCCTGCGCAGGGCGGCGAGCCCGTACGGCTGGACCAGGCCGCCGGGGGCGGCGATGAGCCGGAGCACGCGCCGGGCCACCGGGGCGATGCGCTCATACCGCTCGGCGAAGGTGGTGGACTGGCGGCTCACCGCCAGAGCCATGCCGGCCTCCACCTCCGCGCTGCCGATGCTCCCACCCGCGACGTCGAAGGCGTGCTGGGCGAGGCGCTGGATGTCGTTGGGTGCGGGGCCGCCCAGGGCGCAGATGCGCAGCGCCACCTCGGGGGTGAGCTGCTTGCGGCGCGCCTGCGCCCGGGCCACCAGGTACGGGGCCATCTCGGCGTCGGGGATCGGCCCCAGCCGGAGCAGCTCGCCCATGGCGAGCAGCGGCGCTCCCGGCGCGGTGGTCAGCCGCTCCATGAGGTGGACGTGGCTGCCGGCGATGACGTAGGAGACCGTCGGGCTCTCGTCGAGGATGGCCTTGAAGGTGCCCGCCAGGGCGGGGTCGACCTCCACGATCTGCTGAAACTCATCCAGGACGAGCCCGACGGGGTGGGCGGCGGAGGCCTCGGCGAGCAGCCGGCAGGCGTCCTCCATGGCACCCGGCCAGTCGGTGTCGCGCATCCCCGGCTCGAAGAAGACGGTGACCGTGCCGGTGGGGGAGAGGTCCAGCAGCGGGCGCACCCGGATGCGCTCGACCAGCCGTCCGATCCGGCGGGCGGTGCCACCGTGGAGAGGGCCGGCGAAGATCGCCTGGGTGATCGCCTGGGCCACCTCCCGCCGGCTGGAGCAGCGGGCGAGGTTGACGTACCCGGTCCGGCCGCCCCGCTTTCGCGCCGCCTCGATGGCGCGGTGGAGGAGGGAGGTCTTGCCGTACCGGCGCGGGCCGTGGAGGATCACGTTCTGCCCGCCGGTGAGGCGGTCGGCGATCAGGGCGAGCTCCTCGCGCCGGTCGGTGAAGTGCTCCGCGCCGGCGGGGGAACCGAAGTGGTACGGGGTGAGGTGTGTCACCGAAAGGTACGATACCAATTGGTGACATGGCATGGGAGGACGCCGGGTCGATCGCGGCGGCCAGACGATGCCGGCTCCGGACGGAGCGGCCGCCGCCAGCCGGCGCGAGACTGCGCTGCCCTCAGCCCGCCGGCCGGCTGCCCTTGGGCACGTAGTCGAAGAAGCGCTCGGTCGTCCCCTCGGACGTCCACGCGGCGCGGAGCCGCGTCCGCTTCTCCGCCCTGCGCAGCGCGGAGAGGACCTCGCGGTTGAGGTCACGGGCGCTCTCGCCGTCCAGCGCCGCCTCGATGTGGAAGCCCTGCGGCGTCTCCGTCACCCCGGTCGGGAAGAGCTGCGCGACGGCATCGCGGACCCGATCCGGGGCGTCGCTGCTCACGTCGGCCACCAGGTGGAAGCTCGGCATGACCCCGCAGGGTACGCGCCTCACGTCGTGGTGGTGAGGCCCACCATGATCACGATGAGGGCGGTCGCCACCCCGACGATGATCGGGCCCGAGGTGCGGTCCGCCACCTGCCTCAGCGCGACCATCGAGAGCGCGCAGACCGCGAAGAGCGGCAGGCCGATGGAGTCGATGCCGATCAGCCCGAGGCCGAGCCCCGCGCCGCCGGTGAAGCCGTACATGAAGGTCCGGGCGGTGGTGCGGCGCGCCAGCGCCGCGGCCAGCCCGAGCACCGCCACCAGGACGAGGAAGCCGGCCACGAAGAAGACCCGGCTGCCCAGCGTGCTCTCGCCGACCAGCAGGATGGCGTAGAAGGCCAGGTCGGCGATGGTGATGCCGGCTATGAAGTAGCCCGCCACCGAGACCCATCTCCGCGGCCGCCGCGGAAGCTGCAGGACCACCACGGTTTCCAGCCTACACGCGCGGTCCCCGGCGCTCCAGCCCCCAGCGTGGAGAGGGAAGGCCGGCCCGGTCAGCCCTCGCCGTTCCCCCCCAGGTGGCGTGGCTCGCCGTTTCCCTCCACCTCGCGTGGTGGACGCCCCCGGCGCGGGAGCGGGCCGGCGGCCGACGGCAGCCGTCCGGCTGCCGCCAGCGCCCGCCTCAGCAGGAATTCGATCTGAGCATTGCTGCTGCGCAGCTCGTCACCCGCCCAGCGCGCCAGGGCGTCATGGATCGCGGGGTCCAGCCTGAGCAACAGGCTCTTGCGTTCAGCCACCGCGTCGATTCCCCAGCTACCCGCGAACTATCCGCCCTGCGCCTCCGTTCAGTTGTACAGGGTGCCGGCGTTGACGATCGGCTGCGTGTTCTGCTCGCTGCAGAGGACGACCAGCAGGTTGGACACCATGGCCGCCTTGCGCTCGGCGTCCAGGTCCACGATGCCGCGCTCCTCGATGCGGGCCAATGCCAGCTCGACCATGCCGACGGCGCCTTCGACGATCGTCTTGCGGGCGGCGACCACGGCGCTCGCCTGCTGCCGGCGCAGCATCGCCTGGGCGATCTCGGGGGCGAAGGAGAGGCGGGTCAGCCGCGACTCGATGATCTTGACCCCGGCGGAGGCCACCCTCTCGGCGATCTCGGCGGTCAGCTGGGAGGTGATCTCGGTGGCGTTGACCCGCAGGGAGAGCTGGCCGTCCTCGTGCGCGTCGTAGGGGTGGGTGCTGGCGACGTGCCGGACCGCGGTCTCGGTCTGGATGTCGACGAAACGGGCAAAGTCGTCGACCTCATACAGCGCCTGGGCGGTGTCCTCGACCTGCCAGACGACGACCGCGGCGATCTCGATCGGGTTGCCGTCGGCGTCGTTCACCTTGGCCACCTGGGTCTCGTAGTTGCGGATCCGGGTGGAGACCTTCCGCCGCTCGGTGAAGGGGTTGACCCAGGTCAGGCCGGGTGTGCGCACCGTCCCGTTGTAGCGGCCAAACAGCTGCACCACCCGGGCCTCGCCGGGCTGCACCGGGGTCAGCCCGTGCAGGGCGATGCCCCAGCAGAAGGAGACGAGGATCGCGGCGCCGAGCAGGATCCCGCCGACCAGGCCGTCGCCGTGCCGGTTGATCAGGATGATGCTGACGACGTACATCGCGACGTTGATCAGGAACACCAGGACGAGCCACGCCACCGCCAGCCTGCCGTTGGCGGTCGTCCGTGGTCTTTCAGTCAGGATCGCCCGTGCCGGGGGCGTCACCTTGGTCGGGCTCGTGTCGGTGGTCATCTCGCCATCTCCTCGGATGTCTGCTGCCGGGATGGACTCCCGGCCGCTGGTATTGATACTATCATAGTGATATCAGATTTCAAGAGGAGGCGCTCCTGGTGGCCGACCGAATACTCGAGATCGACCGGGTGTCCAAGCGGTACGGGAACGTGGCCGCGCTGCAGGAGCTGAGCTTCGAGGTCCGGGCGGGCGAGCTCTTCGGCTTCGTCGGGCCCAATGGCGCTGGCAAGACCACCACCATGCGTATCGTCCTCGGCGTGCTCGCCGCCGACGCGGGCGAGGTGCGCTGGGGTGGGACGCCGATCACCTTCGCCACCCGGCAGCGGATCGGCTACATGCCCGAGGAGCGCGGCCTCTACCCGAGCATGGGGGTGAGCGAGCAGCTGGTCTACCTCGCCGAGCTGCACGGGATGCGCGCCCGCCCCGCGCGTGCCGCCGCGGCCGGCTGGCTGGAGCGACTGGGCCTCGCCGATCGCGGGGGCGAGCAGCTCCAGAAGCTGAGCCAGGGCAACCAGCAGCGGGTCCAGCTCGCCGCGGCGCTCCTCTTCTCGCCCGACGTGCTGATCCTCGACGAGCCCTTCTCGGGCCTCGACCCGGTGGCCGTCGACGTCATGAGCGCGGTGCTCCGCGAGCAGGCGGACGCGGGCATCTCGGTGCTCTTCTCCAGCCATCAGCTGGAGCTGGTCGAGCAGCTCTGCGACCGGGTCGGCATCATCCGCGGTGGCCGCATGCTGGCCGCGGGGTCGGTCGGGGAGCTGCGCACCGGCTCCGCCCCTCGCTACTGGGTCGACGCCCCGGGGGCGGCGTCCGGGTGGGCGCGGCAGGTGCCCGGGGCGACCGTGGTGCGGGTGGAGGGCCCGCGCACCCTGGTCGAGCTCCCGGCCGCGGACGGCGATCAGGCCCTGCTCCAGGCGGCGCTCGCCACCGGCCCGGTCCGTGAATTCCGCCGTGACATCCCGACGCTCAGCGAGCTCTTCCGCAGCGTCATCACCGAGGAGCCCGCCGCATGAGCACCGCAGCCCCCGAGCGCAGCGCGCTGGGCGCCCGCCGCGCCGTCTACCTGATCGCTCGCCGTGAGTTCGCGACCCGGATCCGCAGCAAGGTCTTCAGCATCGGGACGATCGTCGCCGTCGCCCTGATCGCCCTCTACGCCGTGCTGCAGCTGGCAGTCATCGACAGGATCAATACGACGACCACTTTCAAGGTCGGCTTCTCGGGCTCGGTCACGGCGCTCGCCCAGCCGTTCGAGGCGGCGGCACCCTCGCTCGGATTCAAGGTCAAGGTCAGCGACGTCGCGTCCGAGGCGCAGGGCCGGTCGGAGGTGCGCAAGGGCAGCCTCGACGCCCTCATCGTGGGCACGCCCGGCGCTCCCGAGGCGGTGGTGGAGACCGGGCTCGACCCCACCCTGCAGGCGGCGCTCGTCTCGCTGGCCAAGCAGGAGGTGCTCTCCACCGACCTGAGCGCCGCGGGGCTCAGCCCGGCCACCGTCGAGGGCCAGATCGCCGCCGTCTCGCTGCACGTCGACACCCTGCACGCGCCCACGGCCGGCCAGCTGCAGGGGCCGATCATCGGCTTCGTGATGGCGTTTGCCCTCTACCTCTTCATCGGGATCTACGGCAACGTCATCAGCCAGGGCGTGGTCGCCGAGAAGTCCAGCCGGGTGGTGGAGATCCTGCTCTCCACGGTGCGGCCCGGCCAGCTCCTGCTCGGCAAGGTGGTGGGCATCGGCCTGGTGGGCCTGCTCCAGCTCGGCATCATCGCCGTCTGCGGGCTGCTCTTCACCGTGCCCACCGGCGTGCTCGCCCTGCCCGACGCGGCGATCGGCGCCGTCGCCATCGGGGTGATGTGGTTCGTGCTCGGATTCATCCTCTATGCGCTGATGCTCGCCGCCACGGCGTCGCTCGTCTCGCGGGTCGAGGAGGTGAGCAGCGCGACCGTGCCGGTCACCATGCTGCTGGTCGTCACCTGGCTGCTCGCCTACGTGGTCGCCATCCCGGCGATCGACGCGGTGACCGGCGGCGGGGCGCTGTCGCCGGGCCTGGAGACGCTCACCACCGTCTTCTCCCTGATCCCGCCCTTCACCCCCGTTCTCATGTCGATCCGGATGGCCGCGGGCGAGGTGCCGCTCTGGGAGGGGCTGCTCTCCATCCTGCTGGTGCTCGCCAGCATCGCCGGGATGACCTGGCTGGGGGCGCGCATCTACGCCAACTCCATCCTCCGCTTCGGCGCCCGCATCCGGCTGACCGACGCGCTTCGCCGCACCTCGTGACCTGGGTGGGCTGCGGGGTGCGGGCGGTTAAGGGCTGATCGCAGCGGGGCTGGGATCGGACGGGGCGGCGCTGACCCGGCGGATAATGCCGCGCCGTGAGCACGAACCCGACCGGTGGATGGACCTTTCGCGTCGACGACCTGGTCAAGCATTTCGGCAGCGTCGCCGCCAATGACGGCATCACGCTCTCGGTCGAGCCGGGCGAGGTGTACGGGCTGCTCGGTCCCAACGGTGCCGGCAAG